>Ga0209201_1003239_pt1 | contig 14491 bp, 10 predicted proteins | sample AD_UKC055_MetaG_FD_184411 | JGI IMG/M metagenome (GOLD analysis project Ga0209201, IMG submission 184411) | Active sludge microbial communities of municipal wastewater-treating anaerobic digesters from USA - AD_UKC055_MetaG (SPAdes) (version 2) | ecosystem: Engineered > Bioreactor > Anaerobic >...
CAACCCGATGACCTTTGCCACCGGCAACGCCCCCGCTACCTGCCAGACCATGGTCCAAGCCGCTGCCGCCTGATAAAACCCAAACCCTTTCGCCCAAGTCGCGCCTTCCAGAATGTCCAAACTCCAGCGCGGTGAGTGCTGACGCACTCACCGCTACGCTCCACCGCCCGAAGGGCACTCCCCCGCAGTGAGTTGACAGCGCTGGTAAGCTCTCCCTGAAACGTAACCCATCAGGGTAACAACCCTTTTGAGGCAACCGGAACACTTCCGAGCTTCGCTAGGGTAACAGTTACTTTTGAGGCGCGGCGGGGGGGGGCGAGGTAGGAAGCCGGTCGGCTCCGGGGGACAAGCGGGGGCATAAACACCAGGAAATGCGCCACTTGGCCAGGAAAAGCCAGTATTTGTAACGCGGGCTCCCAGTTGCTTACGGTGTGACTGGCTGGCAGGGGACCAATCGCCGATTGGCAGCTGGGGACCCACAAAGGAGCAAAGAAACGAAGGGGGGAGCGGTGGTGCGGAATGAGTGGTTTGGAGCAATGGAGCAGCGGGGAGGGGTGAATGGCGGCGGTACAGGATTGCGCCGGGGCCGACCGCTCAAGGTACTTTTTTGCTGTGTTTTCCGGCGGCGCAAAGCACCTTGGGACCAGCTCGCGGCCAAAGTGCTGCCGGTCCCGAAATGAACGACTATCCGCGTGCCCGAACGATTTGAATCAGCGGCGGTCATCCTGCCGGTGGTGAACGAGACGGTATCACTCGATCGAACGGTGAGCACTATCGTGCGGGACGTGAAACCGGAGTAGCTCAGAGGAATCCTCATTGTCGTCTGCCAGCGGACCACAGCGGAGGCGATGGCCGCGATCGCTCGGCTGCAACGGGCACTGGGCATCTCGATCTTACACAGAGCCGTCCGAACGCTGTGTACAGGGGTGTAAGAGGGATGCTCAACAGATGCACACGCTTTGGCCACAGGTACACTCCTTGTGCAGCGGGTGTGCACCGCTTGTGCACGATGCGCGGCACTCAATAAGAACTCTCCCGGGGCTAAATCAGCCTCCGGCGTTCCAGTGGCCGCCAGTGCCGGCGGCATTCCTGCTGGCCTTGGGCCGTGAACCTGGGATCTTGCGTACCGGCAATTGGGTACGTCCTTCTGAATTGAGCTCCGCCCAGATGGTCTAATGCCATTCCTTACTAAGTTTAGGCAGGAATATTTTCGACGAAGCGTTTGCTTGATCCCGCACCCAGCCGAACACCAACGACAATACCTTGTCCCGGCTCTCCCAGAAGGGGCGCAAGGCCTCGATCACCGCCGCCTCAAAGCCTCCAAGCTCCGGAACCAGCGGTTGCCGAGCGCATCCCGGAGTTGATCCCACAAGCCTTCCACCGGATTGAGCTCCGGACTGCAGGGGGCAAGGGCAGCAGATGGATGCGCTCAGGCACCGCCGCCTCCGGACGCGGATGAAATGCCGCTTGGTCCCAGATCACCGCGTGCTCGGCGGCTGGGTCGCTGGCCGCAATCTGCTCCAGAAATCCTGCACTAGAGCTGCACTCCGGCGCTACGTGACGGGGTTGAAACACCTGTTTAGCGACTGGTTGCCGCCAGTCACATAGCGCAGACTTGCAGCCCGCTGTATCACAGAATTGCATTCTGCTGAGCGTGCGCACGTTCCCAGCCCCGGCCTCGATTCAACGCCCGGCCGATTGGAAATCGGCGATACAGCAGATTGAAAATCTGCGCTACGCTAAACAGGTGCGGCTGGTTACGGCTCCCGGTATGGCTGGCCCGCCCGGTAGAGCTCGATGCGCGAGCGGATTTCCCGCGCCATTTCCCGGCCGCCGGCCGCCAGGGCGGCTTGTTCGGCCTTTTCAGCCGTGCTCACGGCCTCGCGAAACCGCCCCGCCTCCGCGTAAGCCGCCGCCAGCGTGTCGAGCGCCGCCACCGCATCCCCCCCCCGGCTGGTTTTCCGCTCCGACAGCCTGGCGGCGCGCTCGGCCAACAACACCGCTTCGGCGCCGTTGCGAAAGGCCTGGTCGGGACAGGTTGCCCGAAGCCAGGCCAGGTTGTTCAGCGCTTTGGCATAGTCGGGCTTGATCCTGAGGGCTTCCTGGTAGTGGAAAAGAGCGCGCCCTGTTTTGCCTGTGAGCGCGTGGCAAAGTCCGAGACTGTAGTGAGCCTCGGCGTGATCAGGTTTGATCCGCAGAACCTCCGAGAAATGAGCGCTGGCCGGGTCCAGCAGCCTGCGGTTTGCCAGATCGTAACCCAGGCAATAGTGAGCCTTGTAATTGTCCGAGGTAACGGCGAGCGCGCGTTTGAACAGGCTGTCCGTCGTTCTCCAAAAGCGCGCCTGCCAGCAAGTCGTCGCCGCGCAGCCGATGACGACCGCGGCGATGGCAAGGGCTGTCACGATCTTGCGGCAGCGCCACCAGGCGAGAAGCTCCGTCACACCCCACACCAGGAGGACGAACAGTCCGATCAACGGCAGGTAAGTGTAACGATCTGCCATAGCGTGATGGCCCACCTGGACCAGCCCGATCACCGGAAACAGCATGCCCGCATACCAGAGCCATCCCACGGCCAGGTAAGGCCGGCGCCGGAGTTGCCAAAGGGCCGCCAGCGAGATTGCTCCCAGCACCAGGGCTGCTCCGAGGACGGTTGCCGCCGATAAGGACTGGGGATACGGGTAGAACGCCGCCAGATCGCTGGGCCAGAACACACGCCGCATATACTGAAAGTAGGACACCAGGGCGTTCATCAGCCGCACAGTCATGGGGTAGTGGTCCAATTGCCCCAGATTGCCTCGGCTGTGCTGAATCCAGAATGCCAGGCCGCTGGCCGCGATGCTCAGCGCGAAAAAGGGCGCCTTCTCCCAAACCAGCCGCCGGAGAGTTGAGGGTTGAGGGTTGAGAGTCGGGCCGTGTCCTTTCAGTCGCCGGTCACGTCCCCCCTCACCCCGGCCCTCTCCCTTGGGGAGAGGGAGAGCCGCAGGCCACACGGGAGAATGCTTACCAAACGGTGAATTGCCAAAACCGTCCAAAGCGTTTTCCCTCTCCCTTGGGGAGAGGGCAAGGGTGAGGGGCAGGCGACGCAGGGGCCAGTAATCGAGCAGCAGCAGCACAAAGGGAAGCGTCACGACCATCGGCTTGCTCATCAGGCCCAGGGCGAAGAAGAAGAGGGAGAGGAAGTAGAAGGCAGAAGGATGAATGCAGAATGAAGAAGTCGGCTGGGGAACGGGTATTCTGCATTCTGCATTCTTCCTTCTGCATTCGGCATAGCGCGCATAGGCACCCAAGGTCAACATGAAGAACGAGGCGCTCAGCACATCTTTGCGCTCAGCGACCCACGCCACGGATTCCACGTGCAGCGGGTGCAGGCCGAACAGAGCGGCCACCACCCAACTGCGCCATAAGGCTCCTGTCATCCGCCGAAACACCGCGAAGACCAACAGCGTATTCACCAGGTGCAATAGAACGCTGGTCAAATGATGGCCCCAGGGGGCCAAACCCCAGCAGGAGCAATCGAACATGTGCGAAAGCCAGGTCAGCGGATGCCAGAATTCGGCCTCGGAGGTGGTGAACGCCCAGACAAGATTAGGCCAGTTCAGCCCTTGTTGAACGCGCGGGTTGTTGGTGACGTAAACCGGGTCGTCGTACACAACAAACTCGTGTGTGAGTGCTGCCGAATACACGCCCAACACGAGCAGGCCCAGCAGCGCACCGCCACAGAATGCCGGGTAACGAGCGATCCATCCCAACCAAACAGCGGAGCTGGTTGCCGGAGGCCGCCTCACAGGCTGGATGCGTCTGGACATAAGTGCGCTGGTTACCGGCGTTCCCTGCCGGGTTCCACGGCCATGCAGGTTTCCAGCTTTTGGCCGCGAAGTCACTGCGATTTGTGCAGCGCGCGTGTTGATTCGTATCCCACCCTGCAACCCCGCTCCTGGCGTCTCTTTACTTGAGGCAACTCGCAGACACCGAATCACCGAATCTCCGCTTTGCAGGGACCGGACGCCTCATTATGATGCACTGGCCTTATGTGCAAGAGCCAGTACGGATTGTCCCCGAGAGACCTCGACGCTGTCCGATGCAGGGTCTGGAGACGAAACCAGACCGGCCCAGGCAATCGCCGGCACGGTCGTTCGGGCGTGCCCTGTGCTTATGATGGCCCGCGGTTGGGGGATGCGGCAACTGCTGTTCCACCTTGCCGGAACGAGGACTCCGGTCGGGAGTCTCTCCCGCCGCCGCACGCCACTCTGCGATTCCCTCTTCTTTGAATGGCAGCAAGCAGCTCACGGATGAAGATTCTGCTGGTCCGCTACCACGACGGCCCGAACATTAACACCCGGCTGCCCAAGAGCCTGAACCGGATCCGGGGGGTGATGCCGCCGCTCGGCTTGCTCTCGATCGCCGCCTACCTGGAGCGATTCGGCTACGAACCCAAGGTGCTCGATGCGGTGGCTGCGAACATGCGGGGCGACGATTTTGCCGCCGCGGTGCGCTCGTTCCAACCGGACGTGTGCGGCGTGACGACCATGCTTGAGAACTATCATGGTGCCGCCGAGGCCTGCCAGATAGCCAAGCGGGCCGGAGCCACGACCGTTCTGGGCGGGCCGGGCCTCGAGACCTTTCCCGCGGAGATGATTGACCGGGACTATATTGATTACGGCGTGGTGGGCGAAGGCGAAGAGACTTTCCTGGGATTGGTTCGGGCGCTGGAAAGCAGGGATCGCATGATGTTGGAGGGGCTGGCGGGCCTCTCCTACAAGCGGGATGGAACGATCGTCGCCGGCAAGCCGCAGGTGGTGCGCGACCTGGATGCGCTGCCGCCGCCGGCCTACCATCTGATTGACATCAAGCGTTACTCGTCCCTGATCAACGACTTTCCCATACTTACTTATGTCATGGGCCGGGGCTGCCCCTTTCTTTGCTCGTTCTGCATCAAGCAGGAGGCGGACAAAGTCGTACGGTTCCGCGCCCCCGGGCTCGTCGTGGAGGATATGGAGCATTTGGTCTCCCGCTATCGCATCAAGGAGTTCATGTTTTATGACGACACGTTCACGCTCTCGGTGAAACAGACCCAGGGCGTCTGTGACGAAATCCTGCGCCGGAAGCTCCGGATAAAGTTCGAGGCGCCGACGCGGGTGGATCACCTGAGCGGGTCCGAAGGCAAGGATCTGCTGCGGCGGCTGAAGCAAGCGGGCTGCTACCGGCTGCGGCTGGGCGTGGAATCCGGAGATCCTGAGGTGCTGGAACGCATGCACAAGCGGATAAAGCTCGAAACCGTGGCGGCGGCGTTCCAGAACTGCCGGGAGGCGGGCATCGAGACTTTCGCCTATTTCATGGTGGGCTATTTGGGAGAAAGCCGCGATGCATTCGAACGGTCCGTGAACCTTGCCATCCGGCTGGATCCGGACTACACCATGTTCACGATTGCCACGCCCTACCCCAAGACACGGCTCTACGTGGAAAGTCAGGCCGCCGGACTGGTGCCGGCGGACTACTGGCGCGATTTCATACAGGGCAAAACCTCGGCCAGGATCCCCTACCTGGTTCCCGGCGCCGACAAGCTGGCCCAGGAGGCATACCGGCGTTTTTACTTCCGGCCGCGATACATCCTCCGGCGCCTGGCCAGGCTGCGAACCCGGCAGCATTTGAAGAATGCGTTTTGGGGCCTCTCAGCCTTGTTGTCCTACAGGAGGAACTGATCCCTGGAGCAATCAGCACGAATGAATGCAAAGAAGGCGGTAATCCTGGCCGGCGGAAAAGGGACGCGAGCACGATACCAGACCCGATTCGCCGACGTGGTGAAAGTAATGTTGCCGGTGGGCGGCAAGCCCAACCTCCAGCGCAACATCGAGATCCTGCGTGACCAGCTCGATGTCAGGTCCATCCTGCTGATCGTCAGCTATGGTGAAGCTGAGATCCGGGATTATTTCCGCGACGGGCAGGCCCTCGGCGTGGAAATCCAGTATATCCGGAGCAATCCCGGGGACGGCATCGCCGACGCCCTCTGGTCCGTCAGGGACAAGGTCGGCGGCACTTTCATGGTCATGCTGGGGGATGAGTTCTACTTGAATTCCAACCACCGCACGCTCAAGCAGGCGAACTATGAGAATGCCGACGCGGTGGTGGCGTTTATGCGGAAGAACAGCCCCCAGGAGATCGCGCGCAACTACTCCCTGTCCCTGGCCGAGGATCTGAGCGTCCGCGGGCTCCGCGAGAAGCCGCGAAGAATCGAGAATGACCTGCTGGGACTGGGAACGTTCGTCCTGAAGGAGTCGGTGTTCGAGTTTATTGAACGAACGCCGCTCAACCCGGTGACCCGGCGCAAGGAACTCATTGACGTGATCTCGAACCTGGCTCGGGAGCGGCGGGTCTGCGCCCATGAGTTGCAGGGCACGTATGTCAATATCAACACGATTGACGATTGGCATTTTGCGCAGTTTCTGGCCAACCAGGACGGCTTTTCCGCCAAGCGAAAGAGCCTGGTCATCCCTACCTACAATGAGGCCGACTCCATTGCCTTCGTCGTCAATGATTTCAAGGATGCGGTGGATGAAATCGTGGTGGTGGACGGCGGCAGCACGGACGGCACAGTGGAAAAGGTCGCGGCGATGGACCCGCACCGCTGCAATCTCAGATTAGTGCGGGGGAAGTTTCGCGGCTACGGCGATGCGATTCGCGCCGGGGTGGCCGCGGCTTGCGGGGACATCGTAACGCTGGTCGAGGGGGACGCGACCTTCAGATCCAGGGACATTCAGAAGATGTACGAGTACCTGAAAGACTGCGACATGGTGATCGGCACCCGGACCACACGCCAGTTGATCTGCCAGGGAGCCAACATGCCGTTCTGGCTTCGGCTGGGGAATGTGTTGGCTGCCAAATTCATCGAGATGCTGTGGATCAGCAGGGAGCCCCGATTCACGGATGTCGGCTGCACTTACCGCACCTTCTGGAAGACGAGCTACGAGGAGATCCAGGACAGCTTGTCGAGCAGCGGCCCGGAGCTCTCGCCCGAAATGATGATCGAGTTTGTCAGGAGGAATATGCGGGTAATCGAAATCCCCGTGAGCTACTACGCCCGGATCGGGGGCGCCTCGAAGCATTCGCGGGGTGTGTGGGGCGTCGGCCGAACTGCCGCCAGGATGCTGAAGATGACGCTGCGAAAGAGGTTTACGACTGCCTGATGCGAAGCAGCAGAAGTGGGCGGGTGGGGAGTGGAGGACCGGCGTTGGCGCATTCACCTGGCCGACGCTTCGTTTAAGACCGCTGCCGGCGTCCGCCTGAACACAAAGACCGACTGGGTTTCGGGATCAAAAGCCGTATGCGGCCCGAAGCTGTGCCAGGGCAGTTCCGGCCGGCTGGTGTCATGACAGAAGGTGTTCAGGTTGGTTGCCAGCGTGTATTGGAACTGATTGGTGCGGCCGTCCGCCAGAACGTGGGGGCGGGAAAAGTAGTTGAGCAGCCCCGCCGCCTGGCCACTGGCCCCGAACGCGATGAACCAATCCGGGAAGTTCTCTTCGAGGAACAGCGGCGCTTTGAGACTGGTCACAAGGTCGCGCGGCAGCGGCGTGCGCGCGTCGAGCAGACAGCAGAGGTGAATCTGATCCCCCAGGTAGAACATCAGCGGGTAGTTGCAGAAATCCGGCGAGGCCAATACCAAGTCGTCCTTGGCAGCCGTCTGCCGGAGAAACCTGACGGCGGCGCTGTAACAGGTCGGGTAATCGTGCAGCACTTCCTGGATATAGGCGGGCAGATGCCAGCGCGGCTGGAGCCGGGAGGGTGTCAGCGTGAGAACATCTGAGCTAATCATGGCGACGAAGAGCCCAGCGGCGGCCAGCGGGCGCCAGTGGTGAACCGCAGCCAGGAGCCACCCGACCAGGCCGGCCAGGAAAGGCAAGATCGGGAGAAGATAGCGCACGTCCGCGATGGTGGTGGCGCGAGTCGGTTGGTGTGAGATCAGGCTCATGAAGATCACGAACGCCAGGCAAAGCACCAGCCAGGGACGGACGGTTGTGAGAACCTCTTCATTTCTGCGCCGGCGCCACAATAGCCAGATCACCCCGGCGGCAAGAACCCACGGGACACAGCCCAGCATGTTGATTTCCCGGAGGTTCCACCAGATTAGCGTCAGTTTGTCGCCCAGCCAGGAAGGCGCCTCGCCGGGGGGGCCGGAGAACTTCTCCGGGCGCACCCAGATTCTCTCTGCCAGGGCATAGGGGACAGTCGCCAAACTGAACAGCGCCGCAGCCGCCAGCGATTTGAGCCACTCCGCACGGCTAAACTCGCCGCGGTGGCAGACCAGGTGCGTTACAGCCAGGGCCAGCAGAAAGGCCGTGCCAACACCCGGGTGAATGTAGAAAACTCCCACCGCCGAAATCGTAAGCAGCAGGAAATCAAGCATCCGGCGGCGTGCCCGGCATCGTTGGTAGGCGGCGAAGGTCAGCAGGCAGAATAGAAGGCTGACGGCATAGTATCTGCACTGGCGGATGTTGAGCAGGAAGACGACTGAAAGAGCCACCAGGCCAAAGGAGTACACCGCGTGCGGCGGGCTGACTTTCCTGTTTTGCAGAAGCCAGGAGCCAAACAACGCTAGCGCCAGGAGACCCGAGATGACTGAGGGAAAGCGGCCGGCCCAGGTTGACACACCGAAGATCCGAAAGGAGGCCGCCGTAATCGCAAAATGCAGGGTTGTGTCGCGCGGTCGCAGCCTGGAATCCAGAACCGAGCCGTTGCGAAAAGCCCAGAGGTTTCTGCCATCCCAACTGGTGAGTTCGCCGGTGGCGAGCAGGTTCCGGGCGTGGATGCCCACCACGGCTTCGTCGTCCCAGAAGTAGGTATTGTCCAGCCGGACGAGCGCCAGACACGCCGAGGCCAGGAAAAGGCCGCCTATCAGCCACAAATGAATCGCCTTGGACCAGGGGCGCATACCCGCGATCACCCCTCCCTGGGCTTCTTCAGAAACCACCCCACCAACCCGCACCAGCACAGCACAGACCCCGCTGAGATCCAGCGTCCCACCCGGAAGCCGAGCGGGGAATACTCCAGGCGCAGCCGGTGGTTTCCGGCGGCGAGCGGAACCGCGCGCAAACAGTAATTGGCGGGCATCACTTCGTAAGCAGCCTGAGCGCTGCCCGGCAAACCGCGCGCCCGCCAGCCTTTCGCATACGTGTCCGTGACGAGCAGGAGACAGGGCGACTTGACTTCCGCTTCGAGAATCAAGTGATCCGTAGAGGAATCCAGCAGCCGGACCGTGCCCGGATCGTTTGAGAGCTCAGGTTCGGGGTGCGGGGTGGTTTCGAGGAGGACTTCTTCGCGGGGGTTGAAGGCGGCGTTCGTGAGAGCCGCGAAGAGCGCGTCGCGCTGCGTGATCACCCGGCAGCAAGAGATTAGCTGCACGTGGGGCATTCCATTGGTGGCCTCATAGACCGTGATCCCGTCCTTCCCGGGCACGAGCATCGAGCGAAGGCGCAGCATGGCGTAGAGGGGGTGGTCGCGCGAAAAGGACAGATACTGGGACGCGTTGTTGGGGTCGCGCCCCTGGGTCAGGGTCATCAACTCAGCATAGCGCCGCATCACGCCCGGGTCATAGCCCCAGAGATCTCTGGCCCCAGTGCTCAATGCGAAGTTTGCCGAACCCACCAGGTTGAGTATCCGGCCATCGCCCGGCTGGTAGGGCAACAATGCCCGCGCCGCCGGGGTCGCCTCGCTCAGCGCGAAGCGACTCAGCGAACTCCGCCCGAACCACCACAACTCCGCCACGGCCAGCATGGCCAGCAGCCAAGCCGCGCGCGGCCACACGCCAACCGCAAACAGCAGGCCGGCGGCCACCGCAAGCGTGCCCGCCCCAAGAAAGAGGCTGGCCGAGGCCAGTGAGGATGCCTGATCAACAAATTGCAGGTCACTGTAGGTCGCCGCGGGCAGGTAAACCTCCCGGGTGTTCTGAACGGCCAGCATGATGTTGTGCCAAGCGGTCCCCAGTGCGGCGGCCGCATCAACCTCTCGCAGCCAGAGGGCGCCGGCTGCAGCCAGGAGCGCCAGGACGCTGATGCCAACGGCAAATGGCCGCGGCAACCGCTGCCCGCTTAGCAGCCGATCAAGCCCCATTCCCGCCAAGAACGCCACAAACAGGGAGACGAGGAAGATGAACTTGGAGCTGCCGCGGAATTTGTCAAAGCCCGGCGCGCAATGATAGAGGAGTTTGAACAGCGGCGTGTGCGCGCCCAGCGCCAGAACAAACAGGACCAGGACCATTATTCCCGCGCAGTGCCGCCGCCGCCGGTCACCCCAAATGACGCCGACACCCGCCAGGACAACGCCGGTCACGCTCAGGAATAAGGACATCTCCCACAGATACCAGCGCCCCCAGTACGAGAGGCTTTTCATGTCGCCGAAGAACTTCGGCGCCAGCAGCGTAAGCAGGTTTTCCGGCGGAAAAGAAAACATCGCGGCCATTTGATAAGTCAAACCTTCGCTCCGAACCGTTTCCTGGGATTCCTGCAGGCCCGTGAGCAGTTGAACCGCGCTCAAGCCCAAAGCGCCTATGATGATCCCTGCCGCGCCGAGCAGGAACCGCTTCCGGTCCGGTGCTCTCAGGCAGCACAGCAGGGTGTAAACTCCCGCGGCCACGCCGGTGTAAAACACGTACTGCGGGTGTCCGGCCAGCACTTGCATCGCCACGGCGAACATCCCGAGGAGGCTCCAGCTCAAGCCCGGCTTCTCGCGGAGGCCGTCCAGGGCCAGGAATATGAGCGGCGCCCAAACCAGCGCGCACAGGTTCGGCAGGTGCCCCGCATAAATGTGCAGGAAGTGCCCGCCGCAGAACATAAACATCGCCGCCGCCAGGAAGCATGCGAGCGGGCGCAGGCGGTGATGCGCGGTCCACAGGAACATGAAAACGCCACTGAGAAAAACATGGAGCGCGATGCTCCAGTTAATGGCTGGCCCCGGCGGCGGGATGAGGAACAGTATGTTGGGCGGGTAAAGCAGGGCGGACTGAAAGCCGCCGAAATAGGGCGCGCCGGAGAAAAGGTGGGGGTTCCACAGCGGCAGGTTCCCCTCCCGCAATTCGCCGAAGCCAAACGCCCGCCAGTGTAGGAACTGGCCGAAGACGTCCGTGGTGCGATTGGAGAGCACCTGATCCCTCGCGAAGAAGAGCACATCCCCGAACATCGTCAGCGTCAGCACCGCTAGCGCGGCGAGCGCCATGAACCAGGAGGCCCGAGTGTGGCCGCCGCCTAGCCCCTTGGTCGGTGCCGCGGAAAACAGGGAGGCAAACTGGAAAGTCTGGCTCATGGCGACGGCGAACTCTGGCAGAAACCCGGTGAGCCCTTCGGGACCACATGCCGGGAACCTTCCTGCGCACGAGCCGCTTGACGCGGGACCGGCACCGGCAGCGGGGCAGCTTGCCGTCGGTCAACTTGCGCCCATTGAACCATGTTCATCTGTCAGTGGCTCAAGCTTGCCTGAAGCTCTCTCGAAAGGCCAGCACACAGTGCAAGACTCAAATCAGGAAGCTCGTGCGAATGCAGTATTCCCTGCGCCAACGTCGCGGATTCAATGGCCAATGGGCATTGCAGGCCACACACTGGCTTGAATGCAGGCCCGATTACGGGCCGAAACCGGCGCTCGGGCGTGGCCATGCCGCGCCTCGAGTGCCGAGCGGGGAGCGACTCTCTCTTTCTGTCGTTGTTGCTCTGCTGGGCCATCCTTGGCCCGGCGGCCGCAGTGTGGGGCGCGGGCGCGGAGGAGGGCGCGACATTGAGCCGGGCCGCGGCTTCGGCCGCCTCCGCAAGGACTGCGCGCTGGACAACGGTTTGCGCTTCTGGGTTGCCGGCGGCCAGCTCCTCAATGGAGCCGCGCTCAAAGCGCTGCGGATTGCCGAAGAGCGGATGAATGACCGGCCGCTGAGTGAAACGGTTGAGGACTGAAAGTTGACCGTAGGGATCGCGGCGGCAGCACTGCTAAAACAGGGAAGAAAGAAGGCTGAGATGGTTCAGCTTAGTTTCCGCGCGTCGTCCAGGTCCTTCAAGCGTCCGCTCCGGAGCTTGTTCTTGATCAGATCGGCAAGGCCGATGATTTTCACTGGAACGCCGTCCAGCATCGCCTCGACCTTCTGCGAATAGCATTCGGCGAATTCGCAGCCGGAGATTTCTGTCAGGACCTGAATCCGCACGGGCTCAACACCCATTCTGATGATGCGGCCCTTTTGCAGGAATAGCGCTTCCGAAAGCTCCGGCACATCAAAGCCGAACTCGCGAATGAGCGGCACCATCTTTGCGGCGTTTTGGCGATGGACAGCTATCCAGAGGTCCATATCCGCCGTGGTGCGGTAGTAACCGTGGTAGCAGACCGCATAACCTCCGACCAGGAGATACTCAACGCGGTGGGAATGCAGCAACTTCAAAAAATCGCGAAAGTCCGCGGGTAGTCGGATCGTAGCCATAGGCGATTTGGCGGCTCAGCTCCAGTGCTTCCAGGCGCTCGTCGGGCGTGCGGGCACGCCAGTACTTCCGGTCCGCTTCCTCCGCTTCCGCAAAGGACGTCACCGCAAATGCCTGGCGGCTCACGCGCGCTTCATCCAACAAGGTCTTCGGCACGCACACATTCTACCATAGGCCAAAGCCCAGGCAATCCTCAAGGGAGTCATCAATCCTGAAAACGGTTGCCTCAACTCGCCCCGCGCCCTGGTGGGGTCGGGTTTGAAGGGGCGGGGGTGCCCCACGAGGGTACGACTGGCCGGGAGGTCACCTTTTCCTATCGGCTGGAGAAGAACCTGGAGGTCTTCTGGTTTGACACCACCCGCCCCGAGCTGACGCTCCATACCTTCGGGCCGAAGAAAGACTTCGACCCGGGGCTCGATTCGGTTTACGCCTTTCGCCGACTACCCGCACAAGAGGTCAATCCCGCGCCCGCGCCGCAGGAGCCGCGGAAGTCAGAATAGCAAATCATGGGGCCGAGAAACCTTGCAGAGGACAAAGCCTGTTTGGCAGCCCGTGGCACTGCGGCGAATTAATGAGCGGCATCCGCAGGAGTAGACTTCACCAAGGCTGCCCTTGCCGCTACAGCCCTGGCCTCGAATTGGCTCACATTCTTGCCGCTTGGACAAGCGCATCGGGATCAACGCGATTGCGCCCAAATTGCGCCCAAATCCATTGCTAATACGCGCTACAGACTGCACACTGGCTTGAACGCAGGCCCGCGAATGAAGACCCGATTACCGCGCCGAAACCGGCGCTCGGGCGTGCCCATGCCGCGCCTCGAGTGCCGAGCGGGGAGCGACTCTCCCCTTCTGTCGTTGTTGCTCTGCTGGGCCATCCTTGGCCCGGCGGCCGCAGTGTGGGGCGCGGGCGCGGAGGCGGGCGCGACATTGAGCCGGGCGGCGGCTTCGGCCGCGCCCATCATGCAAGCCAGGCAAGACCCCGGCGGGGGGTGGATCGAGCTTTCCGAGAGCGGCAAACCCGTGCTGCGCTACAACTACCAAACGGTCGAGCCGGGCGATGTGCTGGACAAGGTGACGCCTGCCAATCGCATTTATGCGCGCGCCCGGAGCGATTACATCCACCCGCTCTACGGCCTGAACGGCGAGGTGCTGACGCGGGATTGGCCGGCAGACCACCCGCATCACCGCGGCATTTACTGGGCGTGGCCGGAGGTGGATTACGGCAAGGAACGCGGGGACTTGCACGCGCTGCAAAAGGTGTTCGCGCGGCCCGCGGGCGCGTTCAGGCTCCAAAACGGACCGGACTTCGCCCAGGTCGAGGCCGAGAACCTGTGGTGGTGGGAAGACCGCGAGGCCATCGTGCGGGAACAGGCCAGCATCCGCGCCCACCGCGCCACGGGGGAGGAAAGGGTGATTGACCTGGTGTTCCGGTTTGCGGCGCTCAAGGACGGGGTCGCCCTGGCCCGGCGCGGCATGGATCATTACGGAGGGCTGAGCTTGCGGTTGGCCAAGCCGGCGGCGCAGGAGATAGTCGTTCACACGGGTCCGTCCAACGCTGTCCCGCGGCGAGCGTGGTCAGACTTGAGCGGCGTCTTCGGCGAGGACGGCACCGTGTCCGGCTTGACGGTGTTGCAGCATCAGCAGAACCCGGACTACCCGGGCGATTGGGATCAGCACGCAAAGCTGTCGTGGTGCCAACCGACGTTTCCCGCGGCGGGCACCCGCTACGCATTGCAGCCGGGCAAGCCGCTGGTGCTGCGCTACCGGCTCATCGTCCACGCCGGGGCCAAGCCAAAAGAGGACGAGGCGGCAAAATCGTGGGATGTGTTCCAGGCGTCCACAGCCGCGCTTCCCGCTTTCAGCCAGTAGCAGCCGACCGACCGGCCATGGGAGTGGCACCGGACTCTCCGAACAGACCGGCGCATTAACCCGCCTTTCGCTACTGGCGGGTGGTTGAATGCGTAAGTGCCTGGTAATACGCTGCCGAGCCTAAAAGGTCTGCACCAAAGTCATTCTTGGAGTAGTTGGCCTTTTTGGGTGATCCGCGGCGGCGAT
>Ga0209201_1003242_pt1 | contig 14486 bp, 12 predicted proteins | sample AD_UKC055_MetaG_FD_184411 | JGI IMG/M metagenome (GOLD analysis project Ga0209201, IMG submission 184411) | Active sludge microbial communities of municipal wastewater-treating anaerobic digesters from USA - AD_UKC055_MetaG (SPAdes) (version 2) | ecosystem: Engineered > Bioreactor > Anaerobic >...
GGCGACCCAAGCTCAAAAACGGGCTCTCAACCCTGTTTCGATACGGTCTACCACGACGTGAACTGCCTGATGAACGAGCGTTTAACATAAACTTTAAACTTTGCGATAGGGATTTAATATACAAGTTTTGAATTTTGACCGGGGTGCCTAACGCTTAGGCGGGGCGAACTGCAAACGATATTTACTTTGCCGGGAAGCACCGCAGGTGCTTCAATTTTGAATTATGGCACGAGGTGCCAGGCATTAGGTATCAGGCGAAAAGTATTGAGTGATTTTGAATTAGGATCATTGAAGATCGTTAAGAATAAAATTCACAACTCATAACTTGAAACTTAAAATTGGAGAAGGCTCAAGCCTGCGACGCAGATAGACCGAATAGACGAGAAGATCGGAAGTTGAAACGTTAAGAAGATCAGAAGTTCAGAAGCTGTGAAAATAAACCTTTACCCCTTTGCCATAAGCCTTTAGCCTGGTATTTCATGCCATAGACTTAGATAGACTTAGACGGACATAGATGGACCTAGAGAGACAATGGACGTTCTGCTGGAAGTAAAAAATCTGAAAAAATATTTTCCTGTCCGGGGCGGGTTTCTCGAGGGGTCGCGGGGGGTTGTGAAGGCCGTCGACGGCGTCAGCCTGAAAGTCGGCAGGGGAGAGACCCTGGGTCTCGTCGGCGAGAGCGGTTGCGGGAAGACAACCCTCGGAAGGATGATCCTGTGCCTCGAACCGCCGACGGAGGGGGAGATCATTTTCGAAGGGGAAAACGTTCTGAGTTACAACGGTGAGCGTCTCAAGGAGTTCCGGCGGGACGTGCAGATGGTCTTCCAGGACCCCTATGCCTCCTTGAACCCGAGAATGAGCGCCGGGGGCATTGTCGGCGAGCCCCTGCTGGTCCACGGCGTTGCCGATGCGCGCGAAAGGGCTGAGCGCGCGGCCAAACTGATGGAGGTCGTCGGTCTTACCCGGGAGCAGATGGGGAGGTACCCCCATGAGTTCAGCGGCGGGCAAAGGCAGAGGATCGGCGTGGCCAGGGCGCTCGCGCTCAACCCCAAACTCATCGTGGCCGACGAGCCCGTCTCGGCACTCGACGTATCCATCCAGGCACAGATCCTGAACCTGCTCAAGGATCTCCAGAAGGATTTCAATCTGACTTACCTCTTCATCTCCCACGACCTGAGCGTTGTCGAGCACATGAGCGACCGTGTGGCCGTCATGTACCTCGGGAAGATCGTGGAACTCGCGGAGAGCCGCACCCTTTACGAAACGCCGCTCCACCCCTACACAAAGGTCCTCCTGTCGGCCATCCCCATCCCGGAGCCGGGAAGGAAGAAAGAGAGGATCATCCCCCGGGGCGATGTCCCGAGTCCCGCAAGCCCGCCCCCGGGCTGCACGTTCCATCCCCGGTGCCCGTCCCGTTTCGAGCCCTGTGACAGGGATTTACCCGCCCTGCTTGAGGTTTCGCAGGGGCATTTCGTGGCGTGCCATCTTTACCCGGATAAGGGGCAGGGATAAAAAGTCGTATGACCTCCGTTCAGCGCCGGTCTTGTCATTTGTCCACTTTCATTTTCAGCTGAAATGATTATAATAAGCAACATCAAGCTTGGAGGTGAGCAGATGAATTCCCATGAGAAACGGACGAAACCGGGGATCGCGGTCATACTGGCGCTGGGGTTCTTGGCGCTCACGGGTTGCGCGCAGTACCAGTACCTCAAAGACAATCCCGTGGATCCGACCCGAGTCGCCGCAAGCGATGCCGCGAACAAGAAATACAACGCCATCCGGTTCGAGAGCTTCGGGCCCTACATGGAGCAAATCTACGGCTACGTCCTTTACGGGGAAGGGGAAATCCTCACGGACGGAGGCCCGGTCTTCAAAGAGGGTATGATGAGCCTGAATGAAGTCCTCAGCGCTTACGACAAGATGAGGTTGAGCTCGGGCTGGTATAAAGCAAGCCCCCCGATTATCAGGGAGGTGTACCGGAACAACCAGGTATTCGGATACCTGGTCTCCGACTACATGCTCGATGTCGGTCTCTGGGAGGACCTGGAGGCGAGCAAGGCCGCGAGCAGGCTGATGCTCCGTCTTTACTACAAGGACCGGAGGGTACTGGACAGGGATGGGGGCGGCGGGTTTCCCGAGGGGAGTAACTGAAGAAATCGCGGCGGTCTGCCGGTTTTTATCCTCGTCTGACCCTGAAGTGATCGTAGCCGCCGCCTGAAAGCCGGATGTCGCGCCTGTCAACGATGACGGGCCGGCCGGCTGAAAAGAATTCACCGATTTGCGTAACGGGCACACGGGCGAAGGGCCACATTTTCACGAGGCCCTTCGCTTTTTGTTTTGAAACGGCAAAAAGAAGCTCGTAATCCTCGCCGTCGCTCAGCGCCTCTTGCAACGTTGTGCCGGCCGTCCGGAGGGGAATCGAGGACGTGTCGAGTCTCAAACCGACACGGGATGCCCGGCACAGGCGCCAGGCGTCGACAAGGAGGCCGTCGCTGACGTCGATCGCGGCCCGGGCCAGGCGGTTCCTGGCCAGCCATTGTCCTTCCTTTAACCGCGGTTCGAACAAGAGGTGGTGACCCGTCCGAAGGGATCGGCCGAATTTCCCCGTCGCGAAGAGGAGATCGCCGGGGCGGGCGCCCGATCGCCGGAGGACGTCTCCCCTTTGGACCTCGCCGACGATGGTCAGCGAGGCGACGGTGTCCCGGGGCGCCGTTGCGAGATCACCCCCAATCATGAAAACACCTTGCTTTTTGCCGAGTTTCAGAAGTCCCTTGAAGAAACGGTTGAGCCAGCCTTCGTCGTGACGCGGGCCCAGGCTGGTGGCCACGAGGCAGAATAGGGGCTTTCCCCCCATGGCGGCGATGTCGCTCAGGTTGCGGGCCAGGAGCTTCCTGCCGACCTGCTCGGGCGTCGCGGCGGCCGGGCCTTCAGCAAGGTAGTGTCTCTTCTCGACAATCTGGTCGACGGCGACCAGGAGGACCTTTCCGCCGCCCGGGGCGTAGCCGGCACAGTCGTCCCCCGGCGGGATGACGAGTCTGCCGGGAGGAGAGGGCAGACGCGCGAAGAGGGCTTTCAGGAAGTCGTCCTCGGTCATAATTGCAAGTCTTCTCCCTTTCAGGCTTCCCCGATGAATTCGCTTATTCAATTCATTATTTTATTTCCCGGCGTGTGTCAACTCCCGGCCGCGTCCGCGGGCAGTCTCCCCAACTCTCTTTTCGACCAGATGTAAATCAGCGCAAATGCTATGATGTTTGAAATGGGCAGGGAGGCCCACACGCCGTTCAGGCCCCACAAGCCGGGCAGGAGATAGAGGAAGGGGATCAGGAACAGGAAGTCCCTGATGAAGAGGAAAAACATCGCGGTGAAACCCTTCCCGAGGCCGTTGAACATGTTGATCCACACAATGGTGGGTCCGGCGAGGATCTGCACCAGGACGTATATCCTCATGGCGGGAACGGCGACGGCCACGAGAGCGGGGTCGTCGGTCATGAAAGAAATAATGGGGCGCGCGAAGATCTCCATGATGAGGCAGCTCGCACCGCCGAACAGGGCGGCCCACCTGACGCCCGTCGCCACGGTCTCTCTGAGTCTCGAGAAGCGACAGGCGCCGTAATTGAAACCGACCATGGGGAGCACCCCGTGGCCGATGCCGAAGATCACCCAGATGACGAGCCCGTTGATGCGAAAGAGGAGTCCGAGGGCGGCCAGGGCGTTCGGACCGAAACCGGCCAGCACGTGGTTGAAAATGGTCATGACGATGCTGATGCCCACGTTCATGACAAGGGCAGGGAAGCCCACGCGGTAGATCCCCCCGATCATCTTCACATCGGGAAGCGTGTATGCCCAGCGAAGACGGTAATGGGAATGGCCTGTCAAAAGGAAGTAAAGGGAGAGGATCGATGTCAGCAGGTAGGATATGACGGCGGCCGCCGCGGCGCCCCGGATGCCCATTTCGGGGAAGGGACCCCAGCCGAAGATGAGCAGAGGGTCGAGGACGCTCCCGAGAATGGAGGTGATGATGACGACGACCATGGAGAGTTTCGGGTTCCCCCCCGCGCGAAAGAGGTTGTTTGCCATCATCAGGAAGAAGAGGAAGGGCGCGATGAGGACGTAGGTCCTCATGTATGTCACGCACAGCGGCAGGATTTCTTCCGTGGCCCCGAAGGCCCGCAGGATCGGCGCCGTGTAAAATAGCCCCGCGAGGATGGTCAAAAAGCCGAGGGTTAATGAAAGGAATACGGCCTGTCCGCAGGATTTCTGCGCTTTTTCCTCCTCGCCGGCGCCGAACATCCGGGAGGCAAAAGACGCCGCCCCGACGCCGGTTCCCACGCCGATGGCCGCGAAAAGGATCTGGACGGGGAAGGATATCGTCAGAGCCGCCACGGCATCGGGGCCGATTTTTGCCAGCCAGAAGGCATCGAGCAGGTTATAAAAGGCCATCACCATGAGGGAGGCGATGGAGGGGAGGCTCATTTTTAGGAGAAGCGGTCCGACGGGACCTTCGCCCAAGTGGAGTCTTTCTTCTTTCATGGGGCTAATGATAAGAGTTGGAGAAAGTTATCACGCATTCGTCTTTTAATTCAAGGAAAATTCATTTATATTCCGTGCAGGATTGATCGTTTCGGTGACCCGTGGAGTCTCAGATGCTTCGCTTTCCCAAAAAAACTGGCCAGACCCTCGCTTTCAATTCCTGAAACCTATTTTGGACAGATATGGCAAGGTGGAAATAATCAACGAAAGAAAGGAGAGTAAAAAATCTCATTGGAAAGCACAGGGGCCTTGCGTTCGCATCCATGGTATTTTAATATATGATCAGGATATTTGATTCTGAGAACAAATGGCAGCAAAGACGCGGCAGAGATTTAAACTATACTCTTGGGCGTGTTTTGATGTCGACGTTGCATGATCGTGAGCTTTCTTGAACCTGAATGAAAAATGAAACGGCAACATTGATTCTGGGGTAGATCTCGAAGTCTGAGATTTCGCTGGTGTCAATATCAAAATATTGGCTGGGGTCAATATGGTGTTCAGAAAAAAAGTTATTATGCTCATCCTTTTCTTTTTTTCGTGTGCTCTCGCGGCGTCGGTGGGCGCAGAAGACAAGCTTCCCGCAGCGAAGAAACGGCAACTACTGGACCAGACGGATCGTATTTCTCAACACGGAATCACCTGGAAATTCAGCGAGAAAGTTGCAGCAGGGCGGTTCATAAACGGAGACTATTATGTTGTGGGGCCTGTCACGATTGTTTCGATCACGCCGCTCCCGGAAAAAGGACGTAACGGGTCTGTTTTAAATATACCCCCCGATCGTTTTAAAAGCGGATTTGACGATCGAGTCCAAGCGGGACGATTTGACGCCGGTCTTTATAGCAAACTGCCGATTCACATGAAACCCGGTGACTCATTGATTTCGACGATCAGTGTCCGGGAGCTCGGAGAAGTCAGAGCACCACTGACAAAGGTTGATAGAGCCATAAGCCCTGTTTTCAGCGCCTCAGTGCTGACGTGTGTGAAGGACCCCTTGCCCGAAGATGCATTCAGGCCTTCCTATGCTGACAGACATCAGAAGTTATATTTCGCCAGAAACTTAAACTGGGATTTGTTGCCAAAATTGAAGGGCGTGCCAGGAGAGGTCAGGGACGACACAGATCCGTTGACGCCTGAAGCGTTCGCGGCGATGTTTCAGCGCCCCTGGCTTGACGTCTGTTTCTTCGGATTTGATGCCCCGGTGGCTTATATGCCTCACTACAGCCGTGAGATTGGGCGGGCAGTGGGAATGGCCAGCCTTCTGCTAATGCTGGATTATACGAAAGCCGAAAAAGAGCGATTGTTGATTAACTTCGTGCAGTACGGCATTGATCTCTGGGGGCTCGTGTGTGCCGGATACCCGGGCTGGCCAGCGCATGGAGGTCACGGCAACGGAAGAAAATGGCCGATCATTTTTGCGGGTATTATGCTTGGTGATCCGGAAATGCAGTCACCCTGCAAGAAATACCCCGAATTGAAATTCGGCGAAGACATGCAAACGATGTATGGTCAGGGCTGGACGGGGGCCAAGGCTCTCTATGCGGGTCACGTGGGCAAAGATGGTCTTGAGGGAAAGGCAGGCTGGGGTGCTTATGAACACCTGCACCCGTCACAGTGGCATGACCAAATGAGCGAAGCCTACCGCCGCTGTTGCACCAGTGTGGCGTGGATCGGTCAGGCACTTGCTGCAAGGATCATGAAAGCGGAGAAATTATGGGATCATGATGCTTTTTTTGATTATACGGACAGGTGGATGACGGAGGATGATACAAAAGCTATCAATGAAATGTTTAAGGCAAGAGGATGGGATTTTTCTATGGATTGGGCTCGTCAGGGACAGGCCTGGGATCCTTTTGTGAATCAGATGTGGTCTAAATATCGTTACAAGCCGTTAAAGTAAAGCACTTCTTTATAGTCCCGCGATCCTATTTTGTATAATCAGCAGGATAAGATCGGGGTTCTCTCCAAACTCGTTACATCTAATACATTCGTCGTAACCCGTGGAGTCCCAGATGCTTCGCTTTCCCAAAACAGCTGGCCAGACCCCCGCATATCCCCCGCAGCGAATGGGCTTGTCCCAGTTGGCAGAACAGCATCGCCACGAACTGGACCAGCGGCTGAATCCCTTGGCCCTCCGCTCGGCCCTGGTCGCATGAACCGTTTCAAAAAAATCTCGGCTCCGAGAATAGGTGTGGAATTTAACTAAAAATGCTGCCAAATCGATTCACCAGGGTGCCTCCTCTCAGAGTTTTTTCTCTGTGCCGAGAAACTACTACAAGAGGTCGGGCACCCTTTTCAATTCCTAAAACCTATTTTGGACAGATGTGATACCGTGCATCAAACATTCCCGTCAGTGATTTGACATGCGATACAACCTGATTGTCATCCTGGGGCCCAACGCCTCCGGCAAGACGCGGATGGCCGCGAGACTCGCGAAAGACATCGGCACCGAGATCGTCTCGGCGGACTCGCGGCAGGTCTACCGGGGTATGGATATCGGCACGGGGAAAGACCTCTCCGACTACGTTGTCGACGGTGTCGGGGTCCCGCACCACATCATCGACATCGTCGATCCCGACCACGAGTTCAGCGTCTACGAGTTCCAGCGGAGATTTCACGACTGCTTTTCGGAGATTGCGGCCCGCGGAAAGATCCCGATCCTTGCGGGCGGGACAGGCCTGTATATCGAGTCCGTGCTGCGGCGTTTCCGGATGCTCCCCGTCCCGAGGGACCCGGATCTTCGGAGAGAACTCGAGGGGCTCGGCATGGAAGAACTCGCCCGGCGACTCCTGCAGATCAACCCGGGGATTCACAACACGACGGATCTCGGAAGCCGGGAACGCGTGATTCGGGCGATCGAGATCGCCCGCTACACACAGGACCACCCCGATGAAAAAGTCGCCATGCCTGAGATCAGAGCCCTTGTCTTCGGCATCAGCCGGGACCGGAAGACCCTGCGTGAGCGCATCGCGGAGCGCCTCAGGAGGAGGCTCGACGAGGGGATGATCGAGGAGGTCCGGCGCCTTCACGATGGGGGCCTGACCTGGGAGGCCCTCGAGCGGTTCGGTCTCGAATACCGTTACGTGAGCCGGTATCTGCGGAAACAGCTAAGCCGCGAGGAGATGTTCAACACGCTGAACATCCGGATTCGCCAGTTCGCCAAGAGACAGGAGACCTGGTTCCGGGGCATGGAAAAAAGGGGGATCGATATCATCTGGATTAACGGGGACGACTACGAAGCCCTTCGCGAAAGGGTCCGGACGCTCACCGGTCTTTAGATGCGTGCGGTAGACGTCCCGATGGACTATGCCAGGATGTCGGCAGACTCGCCGAGATAGGCCTCCTTGACCCTCCGGTCGCCCAGGAGTTCCTTCCCCGTCCCTTCGAGGACGATGGATCCCGTCTCGAGGACATAGCCGTAATCTGCCACATTCAGCGCCGCCATGGCATTCTGTTCGATGAGAAGAATCGTCGTTCCCTCCCCGTTGATCTTCCGGATGATACGAAAGACCTCCCGGATGAGCAGCGGCGCGAGGCCCAGCGACGGCTCGTCGAGCAGGAGAAGTTTGGGCCTGGACATGAGGGCCCGCCCGACGGCGAGCATCTGTTGCTCCCCGCCCGAAAGCGTCCCCGCGGATTGCGTGGCTCTTTCCTTCAGTCTCGGGAAAGTTTCAAAGACCATGTCGATGTCTTTCTGGATTTCTTCCTTCTCCGCCCGGTTGTAGGCCCCCATGAGGAGATTTTCGTAGACGCTCACGTTGACGAAGACTTTACGGCCCTCCGGGGCCATGGCGATGCCGTCCTGTGTGATCCGGTGCGTGGGCAGGCCGAGAATCTCCCGGCCGAGAAACTTGACCGAACCGCCCGTGGCAGGCGCAAGCCCGCAGACCGTTCGAAGCAACGTGCTCTTGCCCGCGCCGTTTGCCCCGATGAGGGTGATGATCTTTTCCTCGGCCACGTTCAGGGAAACGTCCCTCAGGGCGTGGATTCCGCCGTAGTGCACATTCAGGTTCGCTACCTTAAGCAACGCTCTTCACCTCCCCCAGGTAGGCTTCGATGACGCGGGGGTTGTTCTGAATCTCGTAGGGTGTCCCCTCGGCGATGGTGTTTCCATAGTCGAGGACCTTGATCCGCTCGCAGATCTGCATGACGAATTTCATGTCGTGTTCGATGAGGAACACGGTGAGGTCGTAATCCTTCCTCAGCCGCAGGACGAGCTCGAGGAGGGCCTGTGTCTCGATGGGGTTCATGCCGGCGGCCGGCTCGTCCAGCAGGAGCAGCTTCGGGCCTGTCGCGAGGGCCCTTGCGATCTCGAGTCTCCTCTGCTTGCCGTAGGGAAGAGATGAAGATGTCTCGTCTGCGAGATCCTCGAGGTCCACTTCCCGCAGAAGCTTCATGGCCTCCTCGTGCATCATCTTTTCCTCTTGCCGGTAAAGCGGCAGACGCAGCGTGGCGCCCCAGAAAGAGGACCTGATGCGGCAGTGGTAGCCGATCATGACGTTTTCGATGACGGAGAGTTCGGTAAAGAGGCGTATATTCTGGAATGTCCGGGCAATGCCCGCCTTTGTGATATAATTTGCCTTTTTCCCCGTGATGTCCTGTTCCGCGAAAGTTACCTTTCCTTCCGTAGGGACATAGTAGCCGGCAATCATGTTGAAGACGGTCGTCTTACCCGCACCGTTGGGGCCGATGAGCCCCACGATCTCCCCCTTCTGAAGGAGGAGGTCGAAGTCATTGACGGCTACAAGGCCGCCGAATTTCATGGTCAGGTGCTGAGCGGAAAAAAAGACCATCAGGCATTCCCCCTCTTTGGAGGCAGCAGGGACTTCACTCTGTTCGCGACGCCGTTCCAGGAGAACTCCTTTGTCCCCATGATGCCGCGCCGGGCGAAGATCATCAACAGGATGAGGATGAAGGAGAAGAGCACCATCCGCATGCCGGGAATGCCCGGGATTTCGACAATCCCCAGGTCCATGGGCTCCTCGACAAACCTCAGCAGTTCACTGCCCCAGGTCACCAGGATAGCCGCGATGACGGAGCCCGTGGTGCTGCCCAGCCCCCCTGCAACGATCATGATGAGAAGGTTGAAAGTCAGAAAGAATGTGAAGAGCGTCGGCGATATGGTCGTGATGAGGTGGGCCAAAAGCCCCCCGCCGACGCCTTCGAAAAAGGCGCTCGTGGTGAAGGCGAGCATCTTGTGCCAGAAGGCGTTGATCCCCACGGACTCCGCAGCGGCCTCATCGTACTTGATTGCCTTCATGGCCCTCCCGTAGGTGCTCCTGACGAGCCGGGCGATGAAAAACAGGGTGAATATGACAAACCCCCACGACCACCAGAGATTGGTGTGGCCTGCTATGCCCTTCAGGCCGAGGGGGCCGTTTGTGACGGGCTGGGCGTTGTTCGCGATCACACGGACGACTTCACCGAAGCCGAGCGTCACGATGGCGAGGTAATCGCCCCGGACGCGAAAGACGGGGAAGCCCATGAGAAAGCCGAAAAAGGCCGTCACGACTCCCGCGGCGATGAGCGAGATCACGAAGGGCACGTGAATAACGCTGAGAGGCCATATGATGGGCTCGATGATGAAGGAGATCTCTTTCTCCATCGGGGTCAGCGTGAGAAGGGCCGAGGTGTACGCTCCGATGGCCACGAAGGCGTTCGGTTCAAGGGAAAACTGCCCCGTCACGCCGTTGATGAGATTGTAGCTCACGGCCAGGACAATAAAGATGGCGCAGTTGTTGAGGATTCTGATTTGATAGTCCGTGCCGTGCTCGTCGGCAACATACAGAAAGGCCAGCAGGGCCAGGCAGGCGACCAGCGTCAGGATCTGGTTTCTTCGATAATTTTTTTCCATGGAAACGTCTGTCTATGTCTATCCGGTCTATTCGGTCTATCCAGTCTATCCAGTCTACCCGGCTTTCAAGGTCTATCCAGATCTGCTCTTGATTTAATCTTCATTAATTCAAAACTCAAAATTCAAAACTCAAACCTTATTCTGGTAACTTCTGTCCCAGCAGCCCCGTGGGTCTGAGGAGCAGGATGAGGATCAGAATGGCGAACGCGATGGCATCCCGGTACCCCGCGAGATTCGGGGCGATGGCCACGAGGAGAATCTCAGCGAAGCCCAGCAGGAGCCCGCCGACCATGGCGCCGGTGACGTTTCCGATCCCTCCGAGGACGGCAGCCACGAAGGCTTTGAGCCCGGGAATGATGCCCATGAGAGGGTTTATCTGCGGATATCGCATGGCCCAGAGGATCCCGCCCACCGCCGCGGCCGCCGAGCCGACGGCAAAGGTGATGGCAATGATCCGGTTGATGTCCACACCCATGAGCTTCGTCGTCTCCATGTCCATGGAGATGCAGCGCATCGCCCGCCCGGCGCGGGTTCTGAAAATGATCAAAAGAATGGCGGAGAGGACGGCCAGGGTGATCAGGGGGATCCAGAGATGCAGCTCGAGAATGCGTACGCCGCCGATTTCGTGAATACCCGTGAAAAGTTCGGGGACCTGGAACCCCTTGGGCCTGCCCCCGAAGACGACCAGGCCGAGATTTTCCAGGAAGAAGGAAACCCCGATGGCCGTGATAAGGGCCGATATGCGCGGCGCGTTTCTGACGGGACGATAGGCTCCCCGATCGATCAGGATCCCGAGGGCTGCCGTCAGGATTATGGCCGCGAAAAAGGAGACCCACCAGGGCAGGGAGAACATCAGGATGCCGTAAAAAGCGAAGTAGCAGCCCATCATCATCACATCGCCGTGGGCGAAGTTGATGAGGCGGAGAATGCCGTATACCATGGTGTAGCCGATGGCGATAAGGCCGTAAAGGCTGCCCAGGGATATACCGTTGATCAATTGCTGAGCCAGCAGTGTCGGCTCCACGAATATCGACCCCTTGTCACAAACATGACAAAAGCAGGGGCGAAAAGTTCTCGCCCCTGCCCGTTTTGCCGGTTTCTAAATGATTCCGTGCTGTGTGAGAAATGTCAGCCCGGGGTTAATACTGTCCGTGGCGCGATGACATCGCGCCCGTGGACTACGGGTTCACCGTGGTCAGGTACTGGAACTTGCCGTTTTTGACCTGCAGGATGACCATGCTCTTCACGGCATTTCCATCAGGACCGATGTTGATCACGCCGGACACACCCTTGAAATTCTTCGTGTTGGCGAGTGCCGCCCTGACCTTCGGGCCGTCCGTCGACTTCGCTCTCTCCATGGCGTCCAGGATGGCGAAATAAGCGTCTGCGCCGAGGGCGTCGAACCCGCTGGCTTCCTTGCCCGTCTTCTTCTCATAAGCGGCGATGTACTTCTTGGCGATGTCCGTCGTGGCCGCTTCCTTGGCGAAGTGCCCGGTGAAGAGGAATCCCTCGACAGCCTTGCCGCCGATGGAAATAAGCTCCGGCGCCTGTGCGCCGTCAGCGGACATCACGGGGACTTTCAGCCCGAGTTCCACCGCCTGCTTGCAGACGAGGGCGTCTTCCGTGTAGTAGTTCGGCAGATAGAGGAAGTCAGGTTTGGCGGCCATGACCGCGGAGAGCTGCGCCGTGAAGTCCTGGTCTCCCGTCTGGCAGTAGGTGGTGGAGACGACCTTGCCGCCCATTTTCGTGAAGCTCTTGGTGAAGAAGTTGGCCAGGCCCACGCAGTAATCCTGCGCGATGTCCACGATGATGGCGGCGCGTCTTGCCTTCAGGGTATTGTACGCATACTTGGCCGCGACCTCGCCCTGGAAGGGGTCGATGAAGCAAACGCGGAAGATATACTCGCGGTTCTGGGTGACCAGGGGGTTTGTTGCCGTGGGCGAAACGACGGGGATCTTCGCCTTGTCCGCTATAGGGGCTCCCGCCATGGTGTTTCCGCTGATGGCTTCACCGATTACGGCGTGAACCTTGTTCTTCTTGAGCAGGCGGTCCATCGCCGTGGCTGCTTCGATTTTGTCGCTCTTCGTATCCGTCAGGAAAAGCTCCACCTTTTTGCCGAGAACGGTGGGCTTTAGATCCCTGGCAACCTGAATGCCCGCCCATTCCATCTGACCATAGGCGGCGACACCGCCTGTCATCGGCAACCAGCAGCCGATCCTGACCGTGTCCTTGCCCTGAGAGAAAGCAGGCCCGGGCAGCCCCAACGCCAGCGCGAGGGCCACCACAGCGATTAACAGATGTCTCGTCTTCATACTCCCTCCTTTTGACATTTTCGGTTTTTTTAAAAGAATTTCCGACTGCACGAAAGGAATGACGAACGGTTTAAATCCCCCCGATGAGCGATTTTTCTAACACACGGCCACCACCCCGTCAACGAAATTCTGTCCGTTGAAGTGATTGTTATTTCGCAATAAAACCGGAAATATCAGCGGTTTTTCTTCCGGAAAATGAGCCTCAGGGGGACTTTGTCGAATCCGAAGATCTCCCGGATCTGGTTGGAGAGGAAACGCTCGTAGGAGAAGTGAAGGGCGCGGGGCTCGCGGACGAAAAAAACAAAGGTGGGAGGCTTCACCGAGATCTGGGTGAAATAATAGATCTTGTTGAGCCGGCCAGCGTGACGCGGGGGCGGATTGGCTGCGAGGACCGCGCCGACCTTGTCGTTCAGCTCGCCCGTGGGGATTCTGCGGTTTGCCTGGCCGTACACCTCCTGGATGAGGTCGAAGATCCTCGTCACGCGCTGGCCCGTTTCGGCGGAAACGAAGATGATGGGGGCAAAGGCCAAAAATTTGAGTGCGTCCTGGATTTTCTTGACGTGGATGCCGACGGTGGAGTTGTCTTTTTCGATCAGGTCCCACTTGTTCACGACGAGGATGGACGCCACCCCTTTCTCGTACGCAAGCCCGGCGATTCTCGCGTCCTGGTCGGTCACGCCGTCTTCGGCGTCGATGAGGATGAGGGCGATGTCGCAGCGGCTCAGGGTCTTCAGGGCCTCGACGACGGTGTACTTCTCGAGGGTCATGCTGATGCGGCTTTTGCGCCGGATGCCGGCCGTGTCGATGAGGAGATACTTCTTGTCCCGGTACTCGAAGGGAGTGTCGATGGCGTCCCTTGTCGTGCCGGGCAGGGGGTTCACGATGGTCCTTTCGTAACCCAGGATTTTATTGATGAGGGACGACTTTCCCACGTTCGGCCGTCCCACGACGGCAATCCGGATCCGTTCCTCGTCGGCCTCGACGGCCTTCGCTGCGGGAATCCTGTCCACCACGTCCATCATGAGGTCGTCCACGCCCCGGCCGTGTTCGGCCGAGACGGGGTAGAGCTTTTCGATGCCGAGCCGGTAGAAATCGTAGGCGAGGGCGTCGTGCTTCGGACCATCGATCTTGTTGACGACGTAGAAGACCGGTTTCGGGACCTGGCGGAGCAACCTGGCGATTTCTTCGTCGGAGGGGGTGAGCCCGTCCCGGCCGTCCATGAGAAAGAGGATGATGTCGGCTTCCTCGATGGCGAGCATGGTTTGCTCCCTCATCTGGACGAGGATCTTCTCCGTGGAGATCGGCTCGAAGCCGCCCGTGTCGATGATGGTGAATGATCGGCCCTCCCAGGTCGAGTCGGTGTAATTGCGGTCCCTCGTTGCCCCGGGCTCGTCGATGGTGATGGCCTTCTTCCCCTCGGAGAGCCTGTTGAAGAGGGTCGATTTGCCGACGTTCGGCCGGCCGATGATGGCGATGATGGGTTTAATGTTCATAAAGGCAAAGGGCAAAAGGCTAAAGGTTAAAGGCTAATGGCAAAGGGCTAACGGCTAAAGGCCAAAAGCTAAAAAACCTAAAAACCTCCGGCAAGGAGCATGTTAGTTCAAAATTTATAACTCAAAACTGCCGCAGGCCGTTGTGGACTGAAACTTGCTCCAATTTTGAATTTTGAGCAACTGTGTTTCGAGTCAAGGTAATTAACTAAGCATATTTCCAATACGTGTTGTTTTTGATCATCGTATTGAGGATGATCAGGATCTTTCTCATACAGGCTGTGATGGCCACTTTAAAGCCTT
>Ga0209201_1003251_pt1 | contig 14463 bp, 12 predicted proteins | sample AD_UKC055_MetaG_FD_184411 | JGI IMG/M metagenome (GOLD analysis project Ga0209201, IMG submission 184411) | Active sludge microbial communities of municipal wastewater-treating anaerobic digesters from USA - AD_UKC055_MetaG (SPAdes) (version 2) | ecosystem: Engineered > Bioreactor > Anaerobic >...
ACGTAATGCCCAAAACAACCCCGATAATAAGCCGGGGTCTGGAAAAAAAACGTTCCATAAGACACTCCCTGCACAAAACCCGCCTGAGGCACCGCGCACCGGCAGTTTTCGGCACTGCCGTTCACGCCCTTCACAACCGCCTCACCCGCCGGAAAGGTTCAGCAGCCCAGGATCGCAGGTTCGGGACGCGATTCCCCTGAGCACAATCTCGAACGTCGTTTTCATTTCCTCCAGAATCAGCGTATGGTTCCGCATATGTACCGGAAGCCGCGCGATGTTTTCGACAATTCCCCCGGCAATCATCATAATGCTGTGCGCAACTCGATCCGGAACCACCGCAGGGTCGAGCGAACCGTCGGCAACCCCCTTGGCAAGAATATCTGCAATCAAACCCAGCATTGCGGCCGTCTCGGGAATCGCATCTCCGGAATCGGCTTCCGCCTTCCAGGGATACTCCGGTGCAAGCGCATTCTTGACGCCGAACAGCACAATAATATCGCTGGACTGTCCAAACAGCTCCAGGTAGCTCGACCACAGCCGGTGTATCGCCTGCAAACCGGTATCCTCCGGTCGTATCCGTTCGTGCACATAGCCAATAAAAGCCGATGCCGCCTCGTGAAAAATCTCCGCAAGCAGGGCTTCCTTGTTGTCAAAATATAAATACAACGCCCCCTTGCTCAATTCGCAGGCATTTGCCAGCTCCTGCATCGACACTGAATCCACCCCCCGTTCAAGGATAAGACGTCGGGCCATGTCAAGAATCAACGCTCGCCGCTCGTTTTTTTCACGTTCCTTCCGTTCGTAAATACCCATAGACCACCAAGTTACTGCTGTTCATTTTATGACCTACGGTCAGTTACTAAAAGATAGTGCACAGTTTCTTGGGGTGCAAGGAAAAAGCAGCAAAATGTGTACGATTTTACCTATTTACAAACCGAACAACATACCGGGGCAGAACGAACAACGAAGCTTTCAGGACGCACGTTCGCAGGCCCCTCAGGCGAACGAACTACAAGGGGCGAACTCGAATCAGGCTGCGCGGAAGCGCAGATGTTGATCGCTCTCGCAGCTGCCGAAGGCAGCAGACACCCGGATCGTCTCCGCCCCGGAATAGTCTTTCGTTCCGCCGGCTGGCGGCGTCTTTTTGGCGCTCCCCGGGAACCGTAGTGCCTCCGCGCAGCGCATGGGCTCTTCTTGTCCAAGAGGCACGAAAATTGTTACAGTAGACCTACACAGCGAAACTGTAGGGACAGATGCGCCGCAACAGGTGTACACGGTCCCAAATCAATAGGAGTTGAAAATGGTACACGCTCTCGAGAAAAATGCAAAATGGAAGGGCCGGAAGGGTCCGGTCGTGCTCGTGATTATGGACGGGGTTGGATACGGGAAATACGAGGAAGGAGATGCGGTTGCCCAGGCGCACATGGAAGCGCTCGCTGACTTTCGGAAGAACTGGCCGACGACGAAGCTCAAGGCACACGGGACGGCGGTAGGGCTCCCCTCGGACGAGGACATGGGAAACAGCGAGGTCGGCCATAACGCGATCGGCTGCGGCCGGGTATTCTCGCAGGGAGCGAAACTTGTGTCGAATTCGCTGGAAACCGGCGCGATGTTCGCCGGAGAGACCTGGAAGAAGCTCGTCGCGAACGTGAAGAAAACCGGCGGAAAGCTTCACTTTATCGGGCTCTTTTCGGACGGAAACGTCCATTCGCATATCGACCACCTGAAGGCGATGCTCGTGCAGGCGCAGAAGGAAGGGGTCAAGACGGTGCGGATCCACGCCCTCCTTGACGGACGCGACGTGGGCGAAACGAGCGCCCTCGAGTACATCGATCCGTTCGAGGCATGGCTGAAAGGCCTCAATGCAGGCGGCGCGGACTTCCGCATCGCCTCCGGCGGCGGACGCATGTACATCACGATGGACCGCTACAACGCCGACTGGTCGATGGTCGAACGCGGCTGGAACACGCACGTGCTCGGCAAGGGACGCATGTTTGCGAGCGCGCACGAAGCGATCGAAACCTGGCGCAAGGAAATTCCCGGCATCATCGACCAGGATCTCAAGGAATTCGTTATCGCCGAAAACGGCAAGCCCGTCGGAACGATCGAAGACGGAGATTCGGTAATCTATTTCAACTTCCGCGGAGACCGCGCGCTCGAGATGACCGCCGCCTTTGAAACAGGGGCGGACTTTGACAAGTTCGACCGCGGGCGCGTTCCGGCTGTGGAATATGCGGGCATGATGGAATACGACGGCGACCTTCATATCCCGTCGCAGTACCTCGTCACCCCGCCCGCGATCGACCGCACTATGGGAGAATACCTTGCGGCAACCGGTGTGCGCACGCTCGCCATCAGCGAAACCCAGAAGTACGGGCACGTGACGTACTTTTTCAACGGAAACAAGCTGGGCAAGTTCGACGAAAAGCTGGAGAACTATGTCGAGATTAAAAGCGACGTGCTGCCCTTCGAGCAGCGCCCCTGGATGAAGTGCGCCGAGATCACCGATTACGTGCTTGAGGCGATTCCCTCCGGCAAGTACGACTTTATCCGGCTCAACTTCCCGAACGGGGACATGGTCGGACACACCGGCATTTACCAGGCAGTGCTGTGCTCGATGGAGGCGATGGACCTTCAGCTGGCGCGCCTCAGGAAGGCAGTCGAAGCCGCAGGCGGTGTTATGGTGATGAGCGCAGACCACGGCAACGCCGACGATATGTTCGAGCACGACAAGAAAACCGGTGCCGTTTCGCGCAAGGCCGACGGCAGCCCGAAGGCAAAGACCAGCCATTCGCTCAATCCGGTTCCCGGCATTGTGTTCGATCCGGCCTACCAGGGCGAGTACAAAAAGGTGCTGAAGGAAGGTCTCGGTATTTCCAGCCTCGCTGCAACCTGCATCGAGCTCCTCGGCTACAAGGCGCCCGCCGACTACGACCCGTCCATCCTGGACTGGAACTGACGCAGGCTGCCGCGCAAAGCCCCGACAGCGCAGAGCTGCCGGGCGACGCGCTTACAACCGCGCAAGTGCCCCGTCAGCGCAGAGCTGCCGGGCGACGCGTGTGCAACAGGGCAAAGCCCCGACAGCGCAGAGCTGCCGAATAAAAAAGAAAGCCCGGTGCTTCCACCGCCGAACGGCAGCGAGGCATCGGGCTTAAAATATTGCAAGAGCTTTCAGGTATGTATTGCGCACCGTAAAAAAAGTGTGCGTTCGCGCAGCAGTGCGATTTTTGTGTTCTACTGCAAACGCTTTCTGGATTGCACGTCGAACAGAACGGCGATAACCAGTACCAGCCCGCGGATGATGTACTGATACGAGACACCGACTTGCAGCAAATTCATTCCGCTGGAAAGTGATGAAATGACGATGGCGCCGATTATGGTGCCGGTAACTTTTCCGATACCGCCCGATGCGGACACACCGCCGATGTAGGCAGCTGCTATGGCGTCCATTTCGAAACCGTTTCCGGCAGAAGTGCTTGCAGACATCAGGCGGGCTGTGTACAGGATACCGGCAACGGCTGCAAGGAAACTCATGGAAATAAGGACAAAGAACGTTACAGACTTTACCTTGACGCCGCTGAGCTCTGCGGCTTCGGGATTGGCGCCGACGGCATAAATGTGGCGGCCCAAGATAGTATTGCTCATAAAGAAATGGTAGATAGCCACCACCACGATAACCACGACGACCGTCCAGGAAAGACCGCGATAATTGGCAAGCTGCCATGCAAAAAAGAGAATAATCGAAGAAATAATCAATATCTTGGCAAGGAACAGCACTGTTGGTCCGGCATCAAGACCGTACTTTTTGACCTGTGCCCGTTGCAGGGACATTGATACAACTAACAGCACGATCGCAATCCCCGCAAGCAGCATAGTCAAGCCATGCACTTTCCCGCCGCCAAGAAGATCGGGTATAAAACCGTTTCCCAGCGCAACGAAAAAAGGATTGTCTACAATTATTGTACCAGTACCTTCGGTTACCAAAAGCAGTGCGCCGCGAAACACGAACATACCGGCAAGCGAAACCACCCAGGCGGGCATAAACAGTTTTGTTACAAGAAAGCCGTGGTACACACCAATCATGATGCCGACGGAAAGCACGAGAAGGACGACCAGTACCGGAGGAATGGTACCGCCCTTGAGTCCTGTCGCCAGAATTGCACCGGTAAGACCGCAGACAAAGCCTACAGAAATATCAATGGAGCGGATAATCAGTATCAGGGTCATTCCAACGCCAAGCACTGCTATATATCCCATCTGATCGAACAGATTGCTTATGTTGCGGGGCGAAATAAACACACCGTTGGTAAGTATGGTAAAAAACACCATAATAATCAGTAAAGCAAAATACATGCCGTACTCGCGCATGCTTTTCTGTAAACCCCGTACGTTCATTGTGCATTCCCTCCAAATATAGCGCATCATGCAAGCGGCTCCCCTGACTCCTGTCCGGTATTCAAGGTCTGCCATACTGCAGTTTTAAATCCTGCAAGGATTTGTCACAGTTCCAGCGAAATACTGTCAATTCTCTCGCGGTGAACCTGCGTACTACCCTCCTATCATACCAGAGGAGAATCCGGTATTTTGAATCATCGTCTGTATTTTTTTGCCAGAATCTGTCCCGGAATGTACCAATAAACGCATAGAGCAATACGCAACCTGTTTTTTATTGTTGTTAATTTTCTACGGTAGATACCGGCGCATACCGATACATAACAGGGAAGTGTATAGATGAAAGAAATTGAACTGAAAGCACATGTTGCGGATCCGGTCGCTGTAGAGCAGGCAGTGCGCTCATTTGCGGAGTATTGCGGCGAAAGCATAAAACGGGATATTTACTGGAAAAACCCGGCCATTCAGGCAGTTAAAGCCGGGAACGCGACAATCGGCGGTAGCGCACCGCATATAAAAACAGCCCTGATACTCGGAGCGTCTGTCGCTGCGCTCGCGCTTGCTGCAGCAGTTCTGGCCGCGGTTGGAGCGTCGAAGGAAGCGGTCGCGCTGATCGGGTGCATTGCGGCACTCGTTGCCTCGGGCGCAACGATCGCATCAGCTCTGCCCGGGAAAAAGCAGGGAATGCCCTTCAAGATCCGGCTTCGGGAGGAAAACGGAACTGTTATTGTCACGTACAAGCATAAGGAACTGCGGGATTCTATAGAAATAAACGATGAAACGGAATTCGCAGTATCGGACCGTTTTGCGTTCGAGGCGCTCATTACAGACCTCGGATTCACTCCAGGCGACAGAAAAGAAAAGCGGACAAAATCTTTTGCGCACTCACGCGATGGATTCGAGGTGCATCTGGAGCTGTCGGAAGTCGAAGGCCTCGGATGGTTTTTAGAGCTGGAAATTCTTTCGGATTCGGCCGGGAGCGAAATTATCGAACAGGCGGGAAAAACGCTCCGAAACATACTCGCTCGATGCGGCGTACCCGAATCAGCGATCGAAACTCGGTACTACACTGAGCTCCTTTCGCTTGCACAATCGGCGAACCGGGACAAGCCTTTCTGCCAGGAGCCGAAAAAGTAGTACAGGACGGTTCCGGTCATTCCGACAAGAAAACCGATAACGATAGCCCACCAAATACCGCTCGTTCCCCGTACCGACGACAGGCAGAACGCAAGCGGGATGCGAATGATCCATATAGACAGCACAGTCATCAACATTGGGAAGATCATCGATCCTGAACCGCGAATCACGCCAGAAAACGTAAACATGATTGATTGGGCTATATAGGCGATAGAGACGATGCGGAGATATTCAAATCCGATTCTGACTACCTCGGGATCCCGGGAAAATAACCGAATCAGATAATCGCCCCGGAATAACAGCAACAAAGCGATCGAACAGGTCACGCCGAGCGTAATCAGCAGCCCGTACGCAAGCGCCCGGCGAACGCGGTCTATACGATGCGCTCCCAGATTCTGGCCAGTGAACGACGAGAGCGCCATGCTAATATTCATCGCTGGCATGATTGCGAAGCTGTCCAGCTTGCCGGTAACAGAAAAGGCGGCTGCAGGATTTGTTCCGAACCGGTTGACAACGCTGGTAACAGTCATCAAGCCGGCTCCGACAAGCCCCTGCTGGATACCGGACGGAAGTCCCATTCTGAAAATGTCGAAAAAGATGGATCGGTCAAATCCGAACCGCAGCAGACTGATCGCAAACTCGGGATTCTTACGCTTCAGATACAAGAGCGTCCAGCCGAGCGATACGCCTTGGGCGACTACTGTTGCAACCGCCGCCCCGGCTATTCCCCAGCCGAATACGACAACAAACAGCAGATCGAGCGCGATATTGAGAAGCGTTGAAATGATGAGGGCATACAGCGGTGTGCGGGAATCGCCCAGGCCGCGTTGTACGGCACTCACCATGTTATAGCCAAAGCTCGCGATGGAACCGGTAAAAATAATCCGCAGATACAGAACTGCTTTGTCCATGACATCGGGCGGCGTTTGCATGACAGACAAAATCAGGGGAGCGGCGAAAAAACCGATACCCGTCATAACAGCTGCAAATACCATAGTTACGCTGACAGTCGTATCGATAACGGCTCGGACCTTGTCATACTGCTTGGCTCCGAAATACTGGGCAACCAGGATATTACCGGCCATGCCGAACCCCATCATGAGAGCAACAGAAACAAAAAGAACGGGAAAGGATTGCCCCACAGCGGCAAGAGCCTGCTTTCCGACAAAATGCCCGACAACCATACTGTCGACCATATTGTACATCTGCTGGAACACATTCCCCAGCAGCATTGGAAGTGAAAAGAAAACAAGAACCTTCGCCTCATGACCGACGGTTAGATCTTTCATCGACCGGGATAATAGCCCGCTGTCCGGCAAGGGTCAAGAGTGAACAAGATCAGGTGTTCGGGGGGCTAATAACATGAGGCTCTCTCAAATGTAACCGACTATTGAAATCGGCTTAACCGACTTTTAAAATCGGCTCACATATTATCGCGGAAGATATGTTATTTTTCCGGCAATCCATTATACTGGTCTTAGTAGATGAATAACCGGTAGCCGCTGAATCCGGACACCTTTCTTTTCCGGTTTTGTTGTGCAAGAGCTTTACCGGATACTCCTTATGGTATGTTTCGTCTGGACTGCCGGTTTCATCAGTACTGCTTCTGCTTGCGTCACCATGACCGTCGGGTTCAAGCCCGCCGGTCTTTTTTTTTTCCCCCTCGGGCATCACCTATGCGATTCCGTCCAGCTCCGCCCGTGTGCGAGCCAAATCTGAAGGGATGTCTATATGCTGGGGACATTTGGGAATGCATGCGCCGCAGGCAGTACAGGTATCCGCCCTGGCCGGGGTGAAATCCGGATTGTGCCATTCCCACCGCGCATTGCTGCGGTTCTCAAACTTTCCCCAGGTATTCCACTGGGTAAAATTTCGCGGAATGTCAACACCAAACGGACAGGGCATGCAATAGCGGCATCCGGTGCAGCTGTTCCGAACCCGGGATTCCAACACGGTACGTACCTGCGCGAACGTGTCGTTTCCAGCGCCTGCCGGCATCCGGGGATCTGAGCAGGTTGAAATGTTGTCCTCCAGTTGATCCATAGTGGACATACCGCTGAGTATCAGTCGTACGCCGTTTTTCGCAGCCAGCCAGCGCAAAGACCAGCTTGCGGCGGAAGCTTGGGGATCGATTGCACGGAACGGAGCCATTGCGTCTTCGGGAAGAGACGCAAGCGAGCCGCCCTTGAGCGGTTCCATAATTACAACCGGAATGCCGAGTTCTTCGGCCAGAAGATAACCTTTGTCCCCTGCCTGTTCATCTACATCGACATAGTTATACTGGATCTGACAGAAATCCCAAGGATGTGCGCGGAGGATGCGCTCGAAGGCGTCATACCCGTCGTGGAATGAAAACCCGATATTGCGTATCAGTCCTTCATTCCGCAGCGCTTCGAGTTCGGCATAGGCACCGAGCCTTTCAAGCAGCGTCCAGCGGTCGCCGTTTAAGGCGTGCAACAGATAAAAATCGATATAATCAGTTTTCAGACGTTCGAGCTGAAGGGAGACGAATCGTCTGACATCCCCGGTTGATTCGACAAGCCAGACGGGAAGCTTTGTGGCAAGCATGTAGCTTGCTCGTTCAAACTTGGAAAGAATTCTTCCCGTAAACTCTTCGCTTGCTCCGTCGTGATACGGCCAGGCGGTATCGAAGTAATTGACCCCTGCTTCGTATGCGCGCTCGAGAAGGGCAGCCGCTGCCGGCTCGTCGATTGCATTTTTTTTTGTCGGAAAGCGCATGCAGCCGAAACCGAGAAGCGAAACTGTACTGCCGCGCCCTATTGTTCGATATTCCATTGATAACTCCTCCGGCAGGAAAGTGCATCCCGCTGTCCAGTCCCGGCGATGCGCTCGTGCCTATTCAAGATCGACCGGAGCGTCGTTTTTTTCTCCGCCGGTAACAAAGCCCATAACTGCGAACGCGAGCAGGAAAAATATGGCGCAGAACAGGAACATGGAGCGGAAGCCGGCGATGTCGATAATTGCGCCGGAAAAAGACGGGGCGACGATGGCGGCGAGCTGCGAGAAGGTGTAGTACAGGCCGGTATACACGCCGATGTTTCCGTGATGCGCCATCTGCCAGAGCATCGGGAAGGAGTTGGCGATGATGGCAATCCAGAAGATGCCGAAGCCGAACATGCAGCCCCAGAATATGAACTTTTGGGTCGAGGGGGCAATTCCCAGAGCTGCTGAAACAGGTTCAAGGAAAAAGGCGCCAACGGTAAGACAGGCGATGACGACCAGTGCAATTCTGATGATTCTTTTGCGGCCCCAGCGGCTCGCGGCGTAGCCCATGGGGATTGCCGCCAGCGCGGAGCTGATGCCGACCATACCCATGGCAAGCGGTCCCTGTCCCGAAGTAAGATTGAAGGTTTTGATGCTGTACTCGGTCAGATACGGCACAACGCCCTGATAACCGACGAACCAGAGGAACAGGCTGACGAGCACCAGAAAGCCGCTTTTATCGCGTGCGGTAAATACGACGCGGATGCTGTGGAAAAAGGGCTGGTTCTTTTCGGTTTCGGAAGCGGGATCGATCTGTTTTTCGCGCACAAAGGCGAAAAGAAATACAACCGCAACGAGTACGAACAGGGCGCCTGCGGGAAATGCAAGGCGGTCTTTGGTTGCACCGAGCACCGGCAGGATTGTGTCGACGTCCATAAGGCGCGCAAGGAAGAGGGTGCCGACGATTGCGGCGATGTTTCCCATTGTGTTGATGACGCCGTTCGCCTGGGAGCGGAACTCGCCGGGGATGGTGTCCGGCATCAGGGCGACGACCGGGCCGCGGACTGATTGTTTGAACAGGTTCAGGAACACCAGCAGGATGATGAGGGCAAGCAGCGAATGCTCGGCCGCGTAGGGAATTGCGCCAAAGCAGAGGGCGGAAAGCGGTAGCAGGATGAGTATCCAGGGCATGCGCCGGCCGATTCGGGTCCGGGTGTGGTCGGACCAGACAGAGACCAGCGGAATCAGGAACAGGGCAAGCAGGTTGTCGAGCGACATGATGACGCCGATAATCGATTTGAGCGGAATGTAGCGGGCGAGAAAAATCTGGACATAGCTGTCGTACAGCGGATCCATCATGCCCATGGTAAAGAAGCCGAAACCGATCAGGAAGGTCAGCGGCAGGTAGTGTCTGAACGTGATTTTTTTCGTTTCCATGAATACCCCTTTTGCATTATGCCGGTTCAGTATATCATGAAAAATACTATGACTGATTATACAACAGTTAAAACAGCGTCAAAAAAAGAACGGAAAATACTGCCCGAAGGATGGCCGCGGGTGCTTGCCCACCGCGGAGCCTGCACGCGTGCCCCGGAGAACACTCTTGCAGCTTTCCGCATTGCGCGCGAACTCGGTGCACGGGGCATCGAGCTTGATGTGCACTTGTGCGCTTCGGGAGAACTGGTGGTAACGCACGACCACTGGCTGGACAGGGTCGCCGGGATACACCGGCGAATCGAAGACATGACGATGGACGAAATACGCCAGGCGGACGCAAGTACGTATTTTGATCCCCTGCATCCGGAACTGCCCCCTGGAAGTTTTGCCGGCGAAGGAATCCCCACGCTCGACGAAGTGTTCGAGACGGTCGGGAAAGACATGTTCCTTGATATAGAGCTTAAAACCGACACAAACCGCTGTCCCGCGCTTTCGCAGGCTGTTGCGGAATCGATCCGGAAGCACAATCGGAACAATTGCATTGTCTCCTCGTTCAATCCGTTTGCGATAATCGATTACCGCAAACACGGAGACCGGCCAATCGCCGCTATCTACTGCCCGTACAAGTCGGTACCGTTTTTTATGCGCCACCGCGAAGCCCTGTACATTTCCCGCGCAGCGATTAAAAAACCGGCGGTCGAAACTGCCCGGGCATCGAAACGGGCAGAGACTGGATCGAAACCGGTTCTTGTGTGGACCGTCGATTCGGTCGACGAAGCAGACGCCCTCCTTGCAAAGGGAGTCGCAAGCATCATCACAAACCGCATACAGGACTTTGCCCGCTATTATTAAAACTACAAGTCTTTATATTAGAAAGATTTGTGGTTATTTCTCCAAAAGCCGATTTCAAAAGTAACCGACTTTTGAAATTGGCTCCTGCCTCTACCAGGATTCTGCAACGCTTCTGACACTCAGCGCCCGGGCAAACTGTTCGAGAGTTATGCCGGAAAGAGGGGTTCCTTGCGCCGGGCTGTCGGCGTACAGTTCGTCTTTTCTGACGGATACGACCAGAGAATCTCCGGCGCCAAGATCGAAGAAGTTGTCGGAAAAAATCGCGTCGAATCCGGTTGTTTCCAGTTCGATGAATCGTGCATAGGCGGCCGCTCGGACGGTGACCTCAAAACGGTCCGCTTTTTCCTGCGCCTCGACTGTTACCGCATGTCTTCTGAAATTGAAATGCTTCGGTTTAACGAACAGCACGCTGCCCCGGGATTGAGCGCATGCGCCTGATTGCACGGGAATAAACTCGTACATTAGATATGCGTTTCTCGAAGCGTCGACTCCGGACAGGATTGCCGTAAAATCCAGGGCGAAAACCTGCATATCGGAAAACGCCGGGACTGCAACCGTTCGTTTGCCGGTTTCCAGGATGGCGGCTCCGTGTATACTGCGCGAATCGTCGCAGAGTCGCCAAATCAGGATGCCTTCGACTGCCGATGCAGTTTCGTTGCTCACATGGAGGTCGACGCGGGCGCCTTCCTCCCGCGCAGAAGCCAGAACCGGCGCAAAGAAGCGCTTCGATGCATACTGGAGTGCCTTCCACCTGCCGTACCAGTCGATGCTTGCCCACGAAGCAACCGGCCAGCAGTCGTTCAGCTGCCAGTACACAGCTCCCATGCAGCGGTTTCCGTTCCGGTTTCGCCGCCAATGTTCGACGCCGTAGCGGAGGCCTTCGGCCTGGACCAGCTGTGATGCATACACCAAAGATGGAAAATCTTTTGGATACCGATAGGTTTCGCTGATGTAATACAGGATTTTCGCATTTCCTGACTCGCATTTCTGGTGGTTTTCCATTACCGGGGAAAAAATATTACGGTCGTCAGGTTCAGTGAACGATTCGATTGTGCGCATTGACGGGAACGACTCTATGCCGAATTCGGACATAAACCGGGAATAGCAGGAACGGTAGGCGGCAAAGGGCTTCAGTCCGTGCCAGATTGTCCAGTTGTGCATGTCGCCCCGGCCTTCTGCGTTCGGTTTGTCGAACGAACCGCCCGATGAAGGAGACGAAAGCCAGAAAAAGGTTGCCGGATCAAGTTTTTTCATCAGGGCGGGAAGGATTTCTTCGTACAGTTTGATGTAGTCGGCCTTGAGGCGAGGACTGAACTGCTCGGTCCACCCCCAGGAACACCAGGCTTCTTCCTGCTCGTTATTCCCGCACCACAGCCCGAGCGACGCATGATGGCGAATCCGTTGTACGTTGTCTGTTATCTCGGAAACGATGTTTTCCCTGAATTCGTCCGTCAATTCGTACACACCGCAGGCCATCATGTGGTCGTGCCAGATAACCAGGCCGTATTCGTCGCACAGATCGTAGAACGAGTCGTCGGGGTAGTTCGCCCCGCCCCACACGCGTATGCAGTTGTGGTTAGCCAGAACGGCCGATTTGATCAGGCGTTCGGTGCGTCTGCGAGAATTTCGGGTAAGAATAGAATCTTCGGGCACGTAGTCGGCGCCCATTGCAAAAAAACTGCAACCGTTTACCGTCAGGGCGAACGATTGCCCCCATTCGTCATCGACGGCGGCAACAGTCATGGTGCGTAATCCGATGCGGAACAATCGTTCGTCGAGCACGGCGCGCGCTGCGAGCGCTGCCGGGTCCGAATTTCCTGCGGGATCGACATCGGTGCTGAGCGACACCGAAAGGCTATACAGCGGCTGGGCGCCGAGATTGTTCGGCCACCACAAGGCCGCGTGTGCAACTTCCAGAGTCGCAACCGTTTCTGACGAACCGGAAAGGAATTCCGATGCGGTTTCGATGCCGGTACCGTCGGGTTTCGTCAGGCGGCACGAAATTCCGGCTTTCAATGCGTCGGACTGACAGCAACCGGCAGCCGTGCGCGCAAATTCAATCCGCACCCGAATCGATACCGAAACGTCTGTCCCCCCGCATGCGCCCGGACGATGATCCTGGATGATGTACACATCATCGATTCTGGCTCCCGACCATGCGCGAATAAAGGCAGGTCGCCAGATTCCAAGATCCGGAAGCACGGGTCCCCAATCCCACCCGCTCATCGAATGGGACTTTCTGAGATAGTTGAAACCGCGGAATTGTCCGCCTGCACCGCCAACCAGAGGCGCTCGCGCGTATTCAGCCAGCATATAGCGGGTGGGAGAACGGAATACGACAGTCAGCACGTTTTCGCCTTCATGTACGGCGTCAGCAATATCAAAAACAAAGGTTCGGTGCATGTCGGAGGTTTTTGCTATCGGGTGTCCGTTGCAGCTGATTTCTGCAATTGTATCAAGACCTTCAAAAACGAGCTCGATCCGCTCATGCGAAAGCACGGTCCGCTCGCACCAAAAAGACCGGGAATATTCCCAGTCGAAATCGGATAACCTGGCTGCTTCCCGCTCGTTTTCGCGCCAAAAGGGATCCGGAATGCGGCCGAGTTTCAGCAAATCGGCATATAAGGAGCCGGGAACCGTTCCTGCCAGGGTTTCGCCGGGAAAAACGCCGGAATCAAGACAGCGAAAAGACCAGGGCCCGCCAAGATCAATGTGTTTCATTCGTATACTCCTGAGCCTTATAGAGCGCGAACACTGCGCTTTTTTTTCCGTTCACCAGAATATCCGTGCGGAACCCCGGGGTGACGGCGCATGTACCGAATACGGGATTTTTTGCAACCGCTTCTTCCATTTCGCGCTTTGCCGATGACAGTACGCACACCCGGCCGCCGGGAGCCAAAATGCGCGCAAACGAGTCCAGCATGCCCTCATATAATCTGGCGAGACCTCCCGAACCGGGGGAAGACTGTTCCCATTCGCCCCAGGGAGGGTCGGTAATAATGCGGTGCACCGATGCGTCTGCGATAAAAGATAGATCCCTGGCGTCGGCTTTCCGCACGACAACCCCGGGAGACCCCGAAAAACGGGACTGGAGATCTGCCACACGCCGGGGATCAGAATCTGATACATATACCGTACAGGCTTGTCCCTTCCGGTTTGCCAGAATTCTTGACGGGATCGACCCGTATCCAGCAAACGGATCTGCAAACACCGAATCCTCGGGGCCGGGCGCGGAAAGTGCAACAATCAGCTGAACCAGTTCCGGACGCAACTCGCCCTGACGGAGGTATTTTTCGGTCGACTGCTTTTTAGTGAGCCGGAAGGAAAAGCACGAAAATGCTTCCCGCCTGATAATGAACCAGAACTCGCAGGCTGGATTGACCCGATCCGGAAGCATGCCGGTAACAGATGCAATATGTCTTTCTGCTGACTCTACAAGTTTTTTATCTACCGACACAAACTGGTTTTCTTTCGAAAAGCGCACGCGAAAACTCTTATGCCGGAAAGACCGCACAAAAGCTGCGATGCGTGCAAGAGAATCCGACCTGACGATGGTATTCACCATTGCCGGAAACGTCATATCGTGCTTTTTCCAGTCTCTGACAACCAGAAACACATTGTTGAACACCGGAGCGTTGACTGCGGCGGCCGGATTTCCCGCAAGCGAAAACAGGATCATACCGCTTTGTGTCGCTTCCATCCGTGCGGCAGGAGCGGTTTCGGACAGGATTCCGCCGATTACGGATTCAAACCCCGGGGCAAAAGTCGCCAAATATCGGTTAAGCATGATTACCGGCATACTATCCCAAAAAGTTTGCATAATCTACTATTTCAGGTATATTCTGTACTATATGAAGCTCAATGCCAAATTTTCTTTGACCACCGGCCTCTTCGTCGCACTGAATGTAGCTCTCTCTGTTT
>Ga0209201_1003252_pt1 | contig 14461 bp, 19 predicted proteins | sample AD_UKC055_MetaG_FD_184411 | JGI IMG/M metagenome (GOLD analysis project Ga0209201, IMG submission 184411) | Active sludge microbial communities of municipal wastewater-treating anaerobic digesters from USA - AD_UKC055_MetaG (SPAdes) (version 2) | ecosystem: Engineered > Bioreactor > Anaerobic >...
AAAGAGCTTTTCCACACTTTCATCATCGGTTTGAAGTATACCGTAAAGAAGATGTTCCGGATTAATAGTTCCGGAGTGTGAGGAAGCTGTTTTTTCCTGAGCGGTTTGAATCGCCTGCAGTGCTTTTTCTGTAAAATCATTTGGGTTCAGTCTCATAGTATCACCTCGTTAATCAATTGTAATGTTTGACTGATAATTATCTTGTAATAAGAAAAGCGTTTTCACGCTTTCCTTATATATTAGACTTGAGATACTCAAAAAAGTTCAAAGTAAAGGTTATTTCTTTATAAAAATAAGATAGTTTTCTAATTTTTCGGCCTGTTCGGAGCTTTCTGCAATTACATTGGTGTACTTGTCCAAACCGGGTGCGTATGCTTTTACATTCGGATCTATTTTTAAAAGCAGATCAATATCCTGCTGCGGCAAAGACAGTATTTTTTTGGTAAGTGGTACTTCTGTCTTGGATTTTATAAAGTCTGCCATGCTAACGTCTTTGTTTTTTTCATAGTACTGCAGGTACTTTAGAATGTTCATAAAGTTGGTTGCATCCATAAAACCTGAAACTGTTCCGAAGTATTCTGTCTTGGAAAAAAACGCAAAGGTAGGCGTGCCTCTTACTCCGAATGCTCCGAAAAGCTGTGAGTAGGTATAAGTTTTCCCGTTGTACTTTGCGGTCTTAATGTTTGAGGACGTTATCTGCGTAAAGATGAAAGAGGTTTTGAGCCACTGTATAATGGTGGGATCTGTAAGAGTTTCATCCTCAAACTTTTTGCAATAATAACAGTCATCTGAAGTAAACATTACCACAACTTTTTTACCGGTAAGTTCAGAAATCTTGAAGGCATTGTCAAAATCTATTACAGAAAAATCCTTTAGGCTGGTTGCTGCCATTGTTAAAACCGCTCCGAATAAAATAAGTAAAAAACTAATGCCTCTTTTCATAGTATCACCTCAAGTTATCTGTAGTTTGTTAAAAAGTCCTAGCATCATTACTATTCCCATAGCTATCATTATAATCCCGCCTGCAAGACGTAGATATTTCTGCCATTTCGGTTGTCCGAAGGAAATTTTGGAAGTTATTTTACTTATAAGCCCTCCGAGGAAAAGAAACGGTAAGGAAATTCCAAGAGAGTATACAAACAAAAGTAGACCTCCATACCAGACACTTGATCTTGCAGCGGCAAGAGTCAGAATTGCTCCCAGAACTGGTCCTGAACACGGTAACCAAACAAAGGAGATGAGTATGCCCATCAGAAAAGCCGATAAAAAGGAGTTGTTTCTGAATTTGTTAAAGTTGATGGCCTTGCCTTTAAAAAGCTGAACTTCAAAAAGGTAAAGCAAGCCAAGAACTGCTATGAAAATTCCTCCTGCTATATTTATTATCCATTGATACTGTGATAGGAAGTAGCCCAGAAAGCCCGATGCTGTTCCGAGAATGGAAAAAAATACCGACAGTCCAAGAAAAAATGCTCCTGCCCTTTTGAGTGTGCTTTTGAAGTTTGAAATGTCCGGCAGAAGTATTCCTAAGAATATAGGAACAAGGGGAAGGGCACAGGGACTGAAGAAGGACAGAAAGCCGCCTCCCAAAGCAGTTAAAACATCTATAGATTGAGTTACAGACAGTGCCAGTTGGTTTTCCATAGATACCTCCTTTTTACCCCGTACGGGTATTTTAATTATAACATATAAAGTCAGATTTTTTCAACTTTTTTATTGTGATATAATTGAAATAAGAAAAATTATGCCTCAATCTCAACGACTTCATGCGGGAGGTGCTTTATGTCCGGGTTATATATCAGAATGGATCAGGATTTTGTAAATGGTCTGGTTGATAAGGTGATAGAGTCTAATACCAAAATACCTTGGCTTAAGAATCTTAATGTTCAGATTAAGGATGAGGGAATGCATTTTCAGGCGGATATAGAGTTTATGGGAGAGGAAAAAAGGCTTGATTCTCTAATATCAATAAAAAACAAACCGCAGTCCTTGTCACAGGGGAGTCTGGTTCTGGCTTTGTCGGGAGAGGAAGGTATAGTAAAGATACTTCAGGGTATTTTTCTGTTACTCTCAAGATTCAGCGGTGGATTTAACTCTAGAGAGAATAATATAGAGATTAACCTTGAAAAGATAAATGCCGATCCTTTTATTAAGGAAGTTTTTTCGTATATGAAACTTGATAAGATGGATTTCAAAGACGGTGAAATCTTAATGGAATTGAGTTATAGGGAAAGTGACTGAAATGAAAGGATCTGCCGTCATACAGATTGATAGTGAGACTGTAAGAGCTTTTTTGGAAAAGATTGTTGAGGGAAATGCCGGTTCTTTTATCAAAAAAATTTTTGATTCTTCTTCAAAGCTAAGATTTTATGATAATAAGATAGAACTTTCAGTTCTGTTTTTTAAATTTTATGCAAAGCTTGTGCAGTTCCCTTCTACTTTATGCGGAGTGTACGAGTTTGAGCACAATATTCCTGCCGAAAAGCTCAATATTTCAAAGCTGCCTCAAAATATAAAGATAAAGGATAATAAGTTATATTTTTTTGTTCCGGAGAATGTTCTCACGCAAAATCTTATTATAAGGTCTATGAAAATAAGTGATGATAAAATTTATATAGAACTTACTTACTGATGGAGGTACTTTATGGCAATAAAAGTAGACGATTCGCTTATTAAAAAACTTGAGAGGCTTTCAAAAATTTCTCTTTCCAAAGACGAAGAGGAATCGCTTAAAAATGATTTGAACACCATACTTGAGTATATGAGTATGCTTGATGAAGCTGATGTTTCAGGTGTCAGGGAGATGTATTCTCCGGCAAGCGATGAATTAACGACTGTTCTGCATGATGATCTTCCTGAGAAGTTTGATGGAGCCCAAAACATAGTCGGGCAGTTTCCAAAGAAAAGGGGAGATCTTCTGGTTGTTCCTTCAATTCAGAACTGATGAACAGCTTGGGAGCAGTATATGAGGACTGTGCTGTTAAGTTTTTGAAGAGAAAAGGTTTTAAAATTTTGAAAAGAAATTTCAGCGTAAAGTCCGGTGAGATAGATATTATATGTATGGACGGAAATACTCTTGTTTTTGTCGAGGTAAAGGGAGGAGAAAATTATCTTTCATCTCCGGCATACAGGGCAGGTATTGGAAAACTGATCAAAATTTCAAAAGTAGGTCAGATTTTTATTTCTATGAATGAGGGACTGAAGTTTGAAGAGGTTAGAATAGATGTTGTTGCTGTAGATAAAGGGATGAATGTAGAATACTTTCCTTCTCAGAGATTTTAAAATAAATTTTATATTAGCCGCCGTAATGGCGGCTGATATTTTTTTTATGAATAAAAAAATGACTATATTCACTTTTTATAATTTTTTTAAAATGATAATATAGAATCAGAAAGGAGGGATTATTATGAATTTTAAGGAACTCAAAAAAAAGGCTGCAGACCACATATACAGCTCGCTTAGCTATGTTTCTGCGGAAGATATGGGAGATGTGATCCAGAATTTCTTTGTGGTTTGTGATAAAGGAGTATTCATTATCTCAGAAGAAAAAAAGCAGTATCATGTTTTATGGGCATGTGATGATTTTTCTTTTGTAGTAGAAAATTTGAAAAAATTTATAGATGAATACAGCGATTTTCAGGAGGAAAAACGTATTTTTATAGAGTTTGTTCAGCCTAAAGATATTGTCGGGCTTGCTAAGATAGGGTTCAAAATAGTTAGTGAATGGATGGATTACTGGATAGAGGATATTAATAAAATAGATATACAGAAGGAACGGTTTTCGCAGGTATTCACAATTTCTGAGGATGAATACCGTACAGCTGCTGAAGTCACTTTAAGGTGTGCAGGCATGTCACGTGAATATGAGGGAGAGAGTTATGCATTTGTAAGAGAGTGGGCCAAAACCAGAAACTCTAAAGTTCTGGTGTACAAGCAGGATGAAAGCATCTGCGGAGTATGTTTTATAAGCATATACAGATCAAGTTCTGCCAAAGCAAATGTTCTTTGGGTAAGAGAGCTTGCTGTCGATCCTCTGTATCAGGGAAAAGGAGTAGCAACTGTTTTGCTTAACAAGGCTCTTGAGTACGGAAAAAATTGGGGGGCTTATAAAAGCTTTCTTGCCGTAGACAGGGAAAACTTCCGTGCAGTAAGGATCTATGAAAAAATTGGGTTTCATCCCAAAGCCGGTCATGGTCAGATTAATATGGCGTATAACGTCTTAAATAGAGTATTGGAAAAAACTGATGCATGATTTTCGGTTATCATAAAATACTTATCATGCCGGTCATTCGTCCGGTTTTTCCCTTATCTCTGCGATAAGAAAAGAAAAGCTCTTCTTCTTCAAAGGTGCACAACTCTGAACAAACAATATTTTCTTTCAAAATTCCGCAGTTCAAAAGTGTTTCCTGGTTAGCAAGTTTCAGATCAACAGTGTAAACTTCTCTTTCGTATACACAAAAATTTTGGCTGTAAGGAAGTTTTTGCAGCTGATTAAAAACATCTTTCTGTACTTCAAAATGTTTGCGGCACAAACCAGGGCCTATTGCGCACAAAATGTCGCATGGTCTTGATCCGTAATTTTTTTGCATAAAATCAACGGTTTTCTCTCCTATTCTGAGAGCTGTTCCTTTCCAACCCGCATGTGAAACAGCGACAGCCCTTTGACGGAAATCATAAAAAAAAATTGGAATACAGTCAGCGTATAAGGTTGTAAGCCATATTCCACTGAGATTGGTAGATATTCCGTCGATTGCATGTAAGGTTCTTGTATTTATAAAATCTTCGTTCGGGAGGTCTTTAAGATCGATATGCTTTATATCGCATCCATGAACCTGGTCAGAGAAAACTATTCTTGAACTGTCTATGCCAAGGTTGCTACATAAAGTACTGTAATTTTGTCTTATCTTTTCAATAGGATCACCGGTGTTGAGCCCGAGATTAAGAGCGTTTTCTGATATATCTGAGAGACCGTTTTTTTTGGTGGTAAATATAAGCCGTGCACCCAGTTCTTCTAACTGTGGGATAGTGAGATAAGTAATAGTTCCTTGCTCTGCTTTTTTGAACTGCATATCGTATCTCTCCTTTTTGGGATTATAAAGAATATTATACAATAAAAATCAGAAATCATTTTGTTTAATTATAGCAAAGCATTTTTTGATGTATAATTTTAATGAAACATACGGTTAATAAAAGGAGGGATTTATTATGTCATCGGTTAAGATAGGTATTATAGGTGCAGGAAGTGCCGTTTTTTCATTAAAGCTCGTGAGCGATCTTTGTAAAACAAAGACTCTTTGGGGTTCTACGGTTACGCTCATGGATATAGACCAAAGCAGACTGGAAGGAGCATTTTTTCTTGCGAAGAGATTTGCAAAAGAGGTCGGAGCAGATTTGAACTTTGAGAAAACCCTTGATCTTGATAAGGCAATAATAGGCTCTGACTTTGTTATTAACACGGCAATGGTGGGCGGTCATTCATTCTTGGAAAAAATGCGTGAAATAGGTGAAAGACACGGTTATTATCGAGGAATAGATACGCAGGAATTCAACATGGTTTCAGATTATTATACTCTTACAAACAACGGACAGTTCAATTACTTTCTGGAAATAGCCAAAAAGATAGAAAAGTATTCTCCCGGGGCATGGCTTTTACAGGCTGCAAATCCGGTTTTTGAGGGAACGACTCTTATAAACAGATATACAAAAACCAAAATGGTCGGATTTTGTCATGGTCATTATGCGGTGGATAATTTTGTTAAAGAGCTTGGGCTTGACAGCAGCAAAGTAGACTGGCAGGTAGCCGGAGTAAATCACGGGATCTGGCTTAATAAGTTTTTTTATAACGGAAAAGATGCATATAATATGATAGATACTCTTAAAGAGAAAGCATTAAAACATAGGCCTCTTCATCCTTTTGATGATCAGATATCGCCTGCTGCATTTGACGCTTATGAGTTCTACGGCATGATGCCTATAGGAGATACCGTCAGAAACAGCAGTTGGAAGTATCATTATGATCTGGATCATAAAAAGAAGTGGTATGGCGAGCCATGGGCAGGGGCAGACTCGGAAATAGGTTGGAAGTGGTATCAGAACAAGCTTGCTGAAGTATCAGCAGTGACAATAGAGGTAGCTAAGATACTTGAACAGAATCCTGAGCTTCCGTTCTCAAAAATAATAGAGTCCGCGAAAGACAGACTTCCTGCTGACTTTTTTGTTGAAGCATCAAATATTTTTGATCCGAAAAAACTTAGCGGTGAACAGCATATTCCGTTTATTGATGCTGTTAAAAACGGTAATTCCGGGAGATTTATAGTTAATATACTAAATAAAGGCAGTATCATAAAAGGTATTTCCGAAGATGTTGCCGTGGAGGTTCCGGCACTGGTGGATGCCGGAGGAATAAAACCGGAAAAACTTGAGCCTATGCTTAATGACAGAATTTTAAAATGGTATCTTGCACCAAGAATAATGAGAATGGAATGGGCAATCGATGCTTTTATTAATAAAGACCCGAATATGGTACTGGAAATACTTATGCGTGACAGAAGAACAAAGTCTTATGAGCAGGCGAAAGCAGTTGTTGAGGAAATATTTAAAAAATAGTTTAAAAGCCTTTCAATAGTTATTACATTGAAAGGCTTTTTTTGACTTTAAGAAAGAGCTTGACAAAAAGAGTAAAAAGATATATTATATATATAACGTTCGTTATATAAAAGAATAAGATAATGAAGGAGCAAGATGATGAAAGAAAAAATAAAATATCATGCCATAAGACTTTTTGATAAAAAAGGATTTCATGGTACTTCTATGCGGGATATAGGCAATGCTGCAGGCTGTAAAATGCCAACACTTTATTATTACTATGAAAGTAAAGATATACTTTTTGATGAAGTTGTAAGAGTAGCGTATATAGGGTTGGTTGATAATCTCCATAAAAATTTTTCTGCAAAGCTTAAACCGGTAGATTTTTGTATTCAATCACTGCTGCAAAAGAAAAGTCTAACCGAAGATGAGAAGATTATTCATCGTCTGGCAATGAAAACATGGTTGGGATTTGAAGGCTGCGATGATGTACGTTGTAAGCTGCTTGAGTGGGAGAGTTTGAGAAATTCTAGGAATATGGCTCTCTTGTCACAGGAGGTTTCTTCAGAAATTTGGGTGAGAATAATAACCAGAACATATACAGATCTTTTACAGCGCATAGTTCTTTTTGATGAAAATATTCCTAATTCAGAGATAACTGAGGAGATGACATTGCTTTTCGAATGTGCTGCAAAACAAAAAATAAAGCAGGAGGAGTAAAATGGATGCAGAAAAAAAGCTTAAGACCCTACAGATGTTCTATGCTGCCGCTTTGGCAGACACGGTTTTCAGATATGGAAAAGAGGGTATTCTTGAAAAAATAACTCAGGAAAAAGCCTCTGAACAGAAGAATTCTGGGAAAATTATGGCTCAGAGGTTTGGGATTGAGAAGGCTGAAGATGCTTTTGAGAAAACTCAAGATTTATATGGTTGTGCAGATTGGAAGATTGAAAGTACAGAAGATGGTTTTTCTGCAGTAAATAGTAGCTGTATGTTATGCAATATCTCCAAAAAGATGGGAAGTTACAGTCCGTGTCGAATATACTGTCTTGAACCTATTAAGGCTATGATAAGTGCTGTAGATTCTGAAAGCAGCTTTGAAGTAGCAGAAACATTATGGGAAAGCAACAGATGTTCTGTGAGTGTAAAGAAAAAGAAAAAATAAAATCCCCTGTTTTTCCACAGGGGATTTTTGGGTTAGAAAGATTAAAGAATAATCTATATTATTATTAGATCTGATGATTGACTTTCAAAATTTATGATCTTCTTTCCGTTTCCGTAGATTTTTGATGTATTGCTGAATCTTCGCCCATTTATTATGAGGCTACCCTCAGCAGAAGAAAAATTTATGGTGTAGTCGTCTATATCTCCCAAACTTAAATATACAAGACCTTCTTCAGTTTTTATATTTAGTTCTTCAACAGCAGAACATTCTTCCACATATATATTTCCTTCTTGTGTAAGTATCGATATTTTTTCGGCTGTGATACCGGATAAGCTTATGCTGCCATCGCCGCTCTGCAGAAAAATCTCTTTTGGCATGCTGTCAAGGCTAAGCTCATACTTTCCGAAAAGCGTGGCAAGGTCTATCCTGAACTCTTTAGTAGATTCGGTTATTTTGAAGGTGTTTCCGAAAACTTCAATGTTGTGGGAAAGAAGCCTTTCATCATGTTCAAAGACCAATTGGGAAGTAGCAGCTTTTTTCAGAAAAATCCTTGATGTTTCTGTTTCTACTATAAGTTTTTCAAAATGAGAAGGTACTTTTTCTGTATGCTTTTCCAAACTAATAATGCCCGATGAAAAAACAGCTGACAGTCCAATTAAAATAATAAAGAATACTAGAAGAATCTGTTTTTCAAATTTCATATAAATCCCCCTTTTTCTGTTGTGTTACTTTTATTCTATAATTTTAAAATTAGTATTCAAACCTATTTATGATAAAAAATGAAAAAGGGGGTACAACCTGTACATTATAAGGCCTAAAAAGGTTTTTCGATTTTTATGAAATGCTCTTGCGGGTGCCCGGTTTTACATAAGGGATATTTTGTTTGCACAACGGGCAGTTATCCTTTTCGTAAGTTTCTATTTCCATTTTTATTGCCGAATATACTGGAAGGGTAAGCGTCTCGCTGCTTCTGTCCACGATGCAGGCAAGAGCGACTACTTCTGCTCCGTAGGAGCTAATTACCTTGGCAACTTCCATGGAAGATTTTCCTGTTGTAATTACATCTTCACAGATTATAACTTTTTGACCGGGAAAGAGTTCAAAGCCTCTCCTGAGAGTCATAACGTCGTTTTCTCTTTCTGCATACATGCAGATTTTTCCTGTAAGTCTTGCCAGTTCATAAGCGGGTACTATTCCGCCGATTGCAGGACCGACTATAATATCGAATTCAAGGTTTTTAAGTTTTTGAGCAACCTGATTAAGTACAGTTTGAGTTTTTTCGGGATACATCATGAGCTTGGCACACTGGACGTATTTGTTGCTGTGTTTTCCTGATGAAAGAAGAAAATGTCCCTGGAGAAGAGCACCGGTTTCTTTTAAGATTTCATTGATATCCATTTTTTCCTCCTATATTATAGATTTCATTTCAGATATGCTGTTAAAGTTATTTTTTTCCATAAACATTTCTATTCCATTTATTATGTCAAGGCAGATGTCTGGCTTTATAAAGTTCATAGTGCCTATTTGAACTGCGCATGCTCCAGCCATTATAAACTCTACGGCATCCTGCCAGCAGCTTATTCCTCCCATACCGATAACAGGAATATTAACTGCTTTGCTTACTTCATATACCATACGCAGGGCAATGGGTTTTATGCACGGTCCTGAAAGTCCTGCAGTTATATTTTTAAATATCGGTTTCCTTTTATATATATCAATTGCCATTGCTTTAAAAGTATTTACAAGAGAGATACCGTCCGCACCATTTTTTTCGCAGGTAACGGCCATATCTACTATATCCTCAGCATTAGGAGAAAGTTTTACTATCAAAGGTTTTGAAACTGCCTTTCTTACCTGTCCGAGTACTTGTACAGCGCTTTGGGTCTTTATTCCGAAGTTCATACCGCCTTCTTTGACGTTCGGGCATGATATGTTGAGTTCTATCATATCTACATTCGAACTGTTAAGAAGCTCTGCTCCCTGGACATACTCTTGTATGCTGGAACCGCTGAGGTTAGCTATTATAACTGTATTAAGAGAGCTCATAAAAGCAAGGTCGTTGTCCAGAAAGCTTTGTATTCCGGGATTTTGTAGTCCGACACTGTTGATCATTCCGCTTGCTGTTTCACAGCAGCGTATTCCTTTGTTGCCCTGTCTCGGATTAAAGGTAAGTCCTTTGGTGCAGATGCCTCCGAGTTTGGACAGGTCATATGCCTGTGAAAACTCTCTGCCGAATCCGAAAGTTCCGGATGCTGCAATTACCGGATTTTTGAAGTTTATACCACAGATCTTGGTTTCAGTCATTCATAATCAGCTCTTTTCCATCAAATACAGGGCCGTCTTTACAGACCCTCTTTATCCCGTGTTCCGTTTCACATGTGCATACCAGGCATGCCCCCATGCCACAGGCCATATGTTGTTCCATTGAGACCTGGCAGGGAATATTTTTTTCTTTGCACATATTTGCAACTATCTTCATCATAGGTACGGGTCCACAGGTCATAACATTTTCATAAGCCGAGGGGTTGAAAATTTCGGTTATAAGTCCGTGGTGTCCTGCAACTCCCTCCTGTGAAGATACAAAGACTTTAATCTTTTTGTCAAGAATATCTGTGCAGTAAGGCATGCCCTTGAAGCCGCAGTAAAAATCAACGGAATTATCTCTTTTTAGAAGCTCCTGAGCAAGATATACCATCGGAGCTATGCCTATGCCGCCGCTTATGACAGCTGTCTTTTTTCCACAGAAGGCAGTGCTGAAGGAGTTTCCCAGAGGTCCCATTATGTCTATTTTTTCCCCGGGGTTCATCAAAGAAAATAATTGTGTTCCTTTTCCTTTAACCTGGTAAAGGAATGAGATTGTCTCTTTGTCTGCGTAATACACACTGAGTGGGCGCGAAAGAAATGTGGGACTGTCATTTTTTCTAAGCATGAAAAACTGTCCTGGCTCTGTAATATTTTTAAGTTCAACTTTCATTTCGAAAATATCTTCGGATACTTTGCAATTTAAAATTATATTGCTCTTAAGATACTCATAAGGCATCTGCTATTTCGCTCCTCATCTTCAACGCTTCTTTCCTTGCTGCCATATCAAAAGAAATATCAACGAACATCGGGTTTTTATGTGCAAGCAGTATGGCTCTTGATGAGTTTACAACGCCGCCGTTTTTATTGATCATAAGGTGTTTTATATCAGCTGCCGTTCCTCCCTGGGCACCATAACCGGGTATAAGGAAAAAGGTATTTTCCATCTGCTTTCTTATGCTTATGGCTTGTTCAAGATTGGTGCACCCGACAACTGCGCCTATGGAGCTGAAATTATACTTTCCGCACAACTCCCTGCCGTTTTCTATAATCTTGTTGGCAACTTCTTCATATACTTTTGTTCCGTTTTCACATGTAAGGAACTGTATGTCCTTTGAGCCCGGATTGGATGTTTTCACTAGGACAAATGCTCCCTTTTCTTTTTCTTTTATGTACGGAATATACGGAGTGAGGCTGTCCATGCCCATGTAAGGACTGAGTGTTATCATGTCGGATTCAAAGTCGCCTTCGAAATGTGCCTTTGCATACATCTGGGCTGTTGAGGCTATATCGCCTCTTTTTATATCGGCTATAACGAAAGCTCCAATGCTTTTAAGGTACTTCAGAGTTCTGCTGTAGGCTGAAAGTCCCTTTATACCAAGTGCTTCGTAAAATGCTATCTGTACTTTATAGCATGAAACAACATCAAAGGTTGAGTCTATTATCTTTTTATTGAAGTAGAATAAAGTATCTTCTATTGAATCAAAGTTAAAGGAAAAACTTTTCGGAATATAATCAATGCAAGTGTCAAGCCCCACGCATACGTGTCCTTTTTCGGCCACGAGTTCGTACAGTCTGTCAATTATCATGGTTTTGCATCTCCTTTTCATATACTATTTTTCCTTCTTTAAAAGTCATGCAGACTTCTCCGGAAAGTTTCCTGCCTTTGAGCGGAGTATTTTTTCCTTTTGATAGGAAGGTGTCTGGATTAACGGTTACTTCTTTTTTGATGTCTACAAGGACAAGATCTGCATCGTTTCCTATCTTTATTTCTCCTTTGCACAGTCCCAGTATTTTTGCAGGTGTTTTTGACATCAGCTCAGAAAGTTTGTTCAGGTTAATGTATCCTGTTTCAACCAGTGCGGTATAGCATACTGAAAAAGATGTTTCTATGCCTGAAATTCCTGGGAATCCTTTTTGTTTATCTTCTTGGGAATGTGGGGCGTGATCGGTTGCAATCGCATCTACAAAACCATACTTCAAGGCATTTATAAGGTCAGTAACATCTTCTTTTTTCCGCAGTGGGGGATTGACTTTATAGTCTGTATCATCTGTCAGAAATATGTGATGTGGGGTTACTTCACAGGTTATATTGTTGTATCCTTTTTGTTTTGCCTGAACAACTGCTTGCATAGCCTGCAAAGTGCTTACATGATCTATGTGGAGCCGGCAGCCTGTGGCTTTGGCAAGCTCAATATCCCGTATGGTCATTATGTTTTCAGATAGTCTGGAATCTTTCTCCGCTATTTCTTTATCTTCAACATGTGAGTTTACAATAAGTCCCATTTCTTTTGCGATCATCATGGCTTTATACATGGTCATGTTGCTTGTAATACCCTTTCCGTCATCTGAAATCATTTTTACTATGTTTGTTTCGATGCTGTTCAGATGTGATAAGGTTTTCCCATCCATACCCTGAGTTATGCTTATGCACTGATGTACATCAATAAGTCCTATCTTTTTTGCCTGTTCAATAACGTATCTGACCGTTTCCATATCCGAGCATATGGGATTTGTGTTGGCCATGAGGCTAACGTAGGTGTATCCGCCCTTTACCGCAGCCATTGATCCGCTTTTTATATCTTCTTTATATGTGTATCCTGGGTCTCTGAAGTGAGAGTGCAGGTCTATAAACGACGGCATGAGTATAAGACCCATGCCATCAACAGTTTTGCAGTCTTTGGATATGCTGCTCTGAATATCTTTAATTTTTCCGTTCTGTATAAAAACATCGCCGTAGATGTTCTTATCGTGGTCAATAATGGTAACGTTTTTTATCAGAAGTTCCATGTTAATTTTCCTGTACCGAGTATACTTCGTCGCAGTAGATGCATCGATACTCTCCTTTCGATTTGTTTGAAAGATAAAATTCATGATTTATGTACTTTTCAACCGATGTTATGCATCTTGGATTTTTGCATTTTATAATATTTATTACACGTTCGGGAAGCTGAAGATTTCTTTTTTCTGTTATTTTTTCATCTTCAATGATGTTGACGGTTATGTTTGGGTCTATGAGTCCAAGAACTGCGTAATCAATATCTATTTCATTTTCTATCTTTATTATATCCTTTTTTCCCATTTTTTTGCTGGGCACATTCATAATAAGTGCAACTTTGTAATCTGCTTTATCAAGGTTGAGGTTATGAAAAATCTTGATTCCTGTGCCGGCTTTTATGTGATCTATCACAATACCTTTCTTTATACTTGTTATAGTAAGCATATCAATCAACCCCCAATAATTTCATTATCAGTGCCATTCTCACGAACATACCATACTTTGCCTGTTTGAAGTAGAACGCTCTGGGATCGTTGTCTATTTCATAAGATATTTCATTTACCCTTGGCAGAGGGTGAAGAACAATCATATCCTGACGGGCGTTTTTCATCTTTTCATTATCAAGAATATAGCTGTCTTTTAATCGTATATAATCTTCTTCGTTAAAAAAACGCTCTCTTTGAACTCTTGTCATATAAAGAATATCAAGCTGTGAAATAACATCTTCAAGTTTTTCTACCTGTTTAAACTGTATATTGTTTTTGATAAGGACTTCATTCAGGATATATTCCGGGACTTTTAGTTCTTTAGGTGAGATCAGTATAAAGGAGTTGTTTTTGTAGCGGCCCAGAGCCTTTATGAGTGAGTGAATTGTCCGTCCGAACTTAAGATCGCCGCAACAACCTACTGTAAGATTTTCAAGGGAGTTTTTAACTGAACGGATGGTTAGAAGATCGGTAAGAGTTTGTGTAGGGTGCTGATGACCGCCGTCACCGGCATTGATTACTGGAATAGAAGAGTACATTGAAGCAATTCTGGGGGCGCCTTCCTTGGGGTTTCTCATTACTGCAATATCAGCATAACAAGCAATAGTCCTTATGGTATCTGCAATACTTTCACCTTTTGCAACTGAAGAGGAGTTCGGTTCGGAAAATCCGATTACCTGTCCGCCAAGTCTCAGCATAGCAGCTTCAAAACTAAATCGGGTTCTGGTGCTTGGTTCATAGAATAAAGTAGCTAAAATCTTTCCCTTGCATTTTTCGGAAAAAGAAACAGGATCGTTGATTATTGAATCAGCAAGATCAAAGATTTCTGATAACTCTTCGATCGAAAAATCGGATGGATCAAGTAAGTGTCTGCCTTTAAGCATCTTATCTCCTCCTAATAAAAAAACCATCATCAACTTATGGAAGTCGATGATGGGCATTTTTGCCATCAAAACCCACTCCCATAGCATGGAAAATTTAAGGTTTTCCCGTAGAAACTCCCGAACCGTATTATCAGGATTATATGGGTTACTATTAAATTTTTTATTCCGGGTAATTGTATCATAAGAACAGTAAAATATAAATTTCTATATAATTAAATAAGAGTAACCGGATCAAACAAAAAACTGCTCCCGATAAGGGAGCAGC
>Ga0209201_1003253_pt1 | contig 14454 bp, 11 predicted proteins | sample AD_UKC055_MetaG_FD_184411 | JGI IMG/M metagenome (GOLD analysis project Ga0209201, IMG submission 184411) | Active sludge microbial communities of municipal wastewater-treating anaerobic digesters from USA - AD_UKC055_MetaG (SPAdes) (version 2) | ecosystem: Engineered > Bioreactor > Anaerobic >...
GGAATCCTCCTGGTATCTAGTTATATCACTAGATCCCAGGATACACCGAAAACCGGGCGAAATCAAGCAAAAATTTCACCCGATGTAATTTTCAGTCCGTTTTCTCTAGTAAAAGGCCAAACTCCAGGATTCCGGCTTTCGCCGGAATGACGCCTCCGTGTCCCCTCTCCCGCCGAGAGAGGTTCCGGGTGAGGGTCCTATCCCTCTCCACGACAGAACGTTCCAACTGCGGCGTTTATCCGGTGAGAGGGGACGCAAAGAAACACGGGGGAAACGGAGCGGCACGCTATTCACCCCCCAATGGTTTTTTGCACCTCTTGTGCCAATAGCAGGCCCACAGATTTTTCCTCGTTGATAATCGCCTCCGCGCCGGCTTCACGGAGATCCGACTCGAAACGGTTGTATCGGGCGCGAGCGATGATCTTCGCCTGCGGAGCGAGCGACCGGCAGAGATGGATAATCCGGCGACTCAGCAGGGGGTCGGGCAGCGTAACAACGACCACGGAGGCCGCGGAGATATGCAGGTGGTCCAGCACATCCGGATGCCCGGCATCGCCGATATGCGCCTCAATCCCATACCCTTTCGCGAGGCGGACATTTTGCGGATTCAGGTCAATCACCATCAGGCGGTCCCGGTGTTGCGCCAGAAGCGTTTCGACAACCCCTTGCCCCGCCGGTCCGAATCCAACCACCAGAATAATATCCTGCCGCTGCCGTGTTCCCGATGAGGAATACACCGCCGGATCAACTCCCTCGGCGGGGGACGTAGATTTAATCAGGTGTTTGATCGGCGAGGCGGTCTCCAGCCAATAGGCCGTGCCGGGCGCAAGACGGACCAGGTATGGCGCAAGGAACAGCGTGACCACGGTCGCCGTAATGATGAGACGGAACAACTCGATATCCAATATCCCCGCCGTCAAGGCAATCTGCGCCAGCACGAACGAAAACTCCCCCACCTGCGCCAGGCACAGGCTTGTCGCCAGCGCCAGCCCGCTGCTGAACCCAAACGCTCGCACAATCGCCCAGATCAGAAGAGTCTTTCCCACAACAATGCCGGATACCAGAACCAACACAAGTACCCAATGCTCCACCGCCCAGGCCGGATTGCCCAACATACCGATTGCCGCAAAAAACAGGGTCATCAGCACCGCGCGCAGCGACCCGATATCGGCGCGGATCTGCGCCGCAAACGGCGATTCCGCCAGCAAAAGCCCGGAGAGAAACGCGCCGAATGCCGGGCTGAGACCGGCCCGGTGCGCCGCCAGTGCGGACCCGATGGCAGTCACAATCGCCAACAGGGTCGGCAGCTCCCGATTTCGAGACCAGCTCCGCAACGTCAGAAGAGACGGTATGAAATAATTCAGGCAGACATACAGAACAGCAAACAGAAGTCCGCCTAATCCGAGGGTTCGAAAGAAAGTCCACGCAATCCGCCCGATTCCATCGCCGCTGCCAAGAGAGGAAACTACCAGCACCAGCGGCACAACGGCCATATCCTGCAACAACAGAATCCCGATGGCGTTTCGACCCATCGGGCTGTCGGTTGCGGTCATACTCATCAGCACCTTCAGCACACAGGCCGTGCTGGACATGGCAACGATCCCGCCGATTACAATTCCGGCGGCATGGGTACACCCGAACGCCGTCGCCACCCACCAGCCCACAACGCAAGTAATCAATACCTGCGCCGTCCCTCCCACAAACGTAATCGGTCCCAGACTGAGCAGCCGTCGAAAAGAAAACTCCAGACCGATCGTAAACAACAGCAGCGCCACGCCCAGTTCCGCAATGACATTTACCTCTCCCCGCACGGTCACCCATCCCAACATGTTCGGCCCGACCAGCATTCCCGCGAGCAGATACCCGATAATCGCGCTCTGTCGCAATTCCTCAGCGATTGTGCCGAGGGCCAGCGCGGCAGCAAGCAGAATTGAAACATCCGTCAACGTGGACCAGGCATCCATAAAATATCTCACATATCGGAATACGGTTCGGGGAGCGCCAGGCGCAGCCAGTCCGTTGTAATTTTCAGCAGCGCGGACGGAATCGGCCCATTGTGCCCCTGGATCACGCCATGGTATTGGCTGTCGGCATCGCGCCACAGGGCGATATCCGCCGGAGTATCCAAACTCAGTTCGAACCCCTCCATGCCGACATGCTTCAGTTCCCCCGCTGCCAGCGCATCCAATCGCCCTGCCGCATCCAGGCGAATCGCTGCAACTCCAACTGCCTCCATATTTACCTTGCGCCCTTCAATCTCGAATGTGATATCGAACGAATCGCCCCGGACATTCTTCGTACTCGCTGCCCAAATCATGGTTCCATCCACCAACCGACAGAATCCTTCTGTGGGTGGGCAATTCGAGGGTTCGGCGAATGCCTCCAGCCGGGCAAGAGCTGGAGTTTGCGCCGTAATCGCCTTCTCGCCGAGAGCCTTACACACCTCGGACAAAACCGCCTGATTCTCAGTCAGCAGAGTCACCGATTCGGCCAGAGCCGCGTTGCCGTCGAACGGATTCCCTTCAAAGTCACGGGTCCAGTCGCCAAGTTGAAACATTTTCGTTTTGCCTTTGGCCGCTTTCTTCAGAAACTCAGCCGTCCCCGGATTCTCAAATTCGGGATGATAAAGCGCTGCCGCGGTATAGCACTGGGGACCGTAATGAAGCCACCCTTCCGACGTGACCGCAAGGCTTCCGTTTTCAATCTCGCTGCTCGGGATCAGGTCCGCCGGATATCCCGCACGCCAGAACGCATCCGCAATCTCCATCCCGACATCGTTATAGGCCGGTCCCGCCCAGTTCATTGCACAGGCGTGGCCAAAAATGACAGCAACCGGACAATCCAGCGGGCTTCGCGTAATAAAATTGAGGAGCCGGATACGGCAATCCGCACGCATGAGATCGCCACGCAACAACGCAGCGCTGTTCTCAAGAATCGTTCCGTCGTGCGGATAAAGCGGATGATAATTGATTCGCCCGCCGCCCAGCGCATGGGTCCAGACATGTCGCTCGTAATCCTCTTTTTTCGAGGAGTAATACATGTTGTACCAGACCGGGCTGCCCCACTTCTTGGCGAGCGAAGTTCGAACGGCGAATGGAGTTGTTTCATCGGTCTGCGCCCAATCCCGTGGCGCAGCCCACCAGTCCAGGCCGTTTTTCTTGAACTCCCGCAGGTCCGGGTACGGCCACCAGGTAGGATGCGTGGCCACCATCGCTTTCGGGCCGAATGTTTCTTTCACGGCAACATAGAAATCCCGCTCGATGCCGCCATTTCGTTCCAGGGACATCTTCATGAAGCGATTGATGGCGGCGATTCGTTCCCGCTCCAGCCCCGTGATGCCGCGGTGCATCAGGAGAAAATCGGCCAGGAGATCGCGACCGCCGGTCCGTTCGGCATATTCCTCAGCCTCGAAGGGGGAATACCAATATTCATCCTTTTTGGGATTCCCATCAAAACAGGGGGGAAATCCCCATTCATCTTTACATGCTCCCACCAATGGCGCATCCGCATATTGTCGGAGGATATCCCGCTGGAATGCCGTAAGGTGCGGCGCGAAAACATCCGGGCAAAAGTGGGTAAAAGCCACGATTGCGCAGGCATATCTGTCTCCGGCATCCTTCTGCGGAGGCACGGTAACTGTCACCGCCTGCGTGGATGCCTCGGTCAAACTGCACGACGATGTAATCTCCTTCAGCGTATCCGGGTCGATCCCCGCCGGGCCACACCGATAGGAGTAGACCCGCAGCAAAGATCCTTCCAGGGAAATATAGGGCGTCGTTCGGCCTGTATAATGATCGGTCAGTTCCCGGCTTTTCGTTTCGATCCGGGTTTCCTCACCGGCGCGCTGGGGAACTTCGTGCAAAATCACCATTTGCTGCAATTCATCGGGATACCTGTCCTGAAACGCTTTTCGAGCCAGGCGAACATCGAGATCTATCACCACCGACAGGCCGTGTTCTAGCGCGTAGGCCGCCGCTTCCACGATGCGGTCATGCACATCCCGGTCAGTGACCTCTTTCAGCGGAATACGCAGGCTGGTGGTCAGCAGATTGTACGGTGAGTGTCGGCTGACAATATCCACAAACGCCTTATATCCATCCGATTCGAATTCCGCCTCGTGCCAGAACCAGCAGCCCAGAACCGGCGGCACACCATCGGGCAGACGGGGAGAAGCGGAAACCGCTTCCTCCCCCCACGCCTGTATGGAAAGCGGCAGACTGAGAAGACAGATCAACAATCCAGAGACATTTCGAAACATCGCGGTTCACCCTTTTTTCGCCATTATATGCACACCTTTGCAATAGAATCCATGCGATAGACCCAAGTTCCATTTCGACAGAATCCCTTGCTCTTTCTTTCTGCAAAAATACGTAACACAATTACGGTCGATGGACTGGCTCTTGATCTGTCCGCACAAATTAGGAAGAATCCGGGGTTTCCGAATTATCAAGACCGCTGAGAGGAGACTGTATAGTGGCGGACCCCACAATTGCGGTTATTCGCTTTGGTGATTTGGCGGTATTGATCATCTATCTTTTAATCACATTCGGTGTGGGGCTTTGGGCGGGGATGCGGGCGAAAACAACAGAGGGATATTTCGTGGCGGGACGCGGGATGTCCGGTTGGGCGGTCGGAATCTCCATTCTGGGCACGGCGATCAGTTCCATCACATTTCTGGCGTATCCCGGTTCTGCGTATGACGGCAATTTCAGCCGGATTGTGCCGGGCCTGGCCTTTCCGGTCGGTGCGCTGATGGGGATTTATGTTTTCGTCCCATTCTATCGTCAGACAGGCTATATCAGCGCGTATACCTATTTCGAGCGTCGATTCGGGCTATGGGCGCGAGTTTATGTGTGTCTTCTGTTCAGTCTGGCACAGTTCTGGCGCATGGGATTGATCCTGTACCTGCTGTCTGTTGCGATGAACCAGATGTCTCCTCAAATGAACCTTCAGGTGAGCATTTTCTGGATCGGAGTGTTTGTGACGGTCTACACGGTTCTGGGGGGAATTGAGGCCGTGATCTGGACGGATGTTTTCCAGACCATTGTGCTGATCCTGGGAGGACTGGCGGTGGTCATCGCAGTGTTCCTGACTGTGGATGGGGGCGCGTGGACGGTTCTGAGCATGGGATATGAGAATGGGAAATTCTCACTCTTCGGAAAGGATGTCGCCTCGGCATTCGATCTCAGTTTCTCGCGCGACACCCTCTTGATGCTCTTTATCATCGGCAGTATTGGAAGCGTGTGCGAATTCGCGTTGGACCAGACGCATGTTCAGCGCTATATCGCTGCGGAGTCCGATAAAGCCGCCCGACGCGCCGTGTGGATCGGAGCCGGCGGCTGTGTTCCGGTCTGGCTTCTCTTCATGTTTGTCGGGACCTGTCTGTGGGTGTTCTATCAGTTGTTCCCGAGCCATCTTCCTCGCGAGATGCTGGCGGATGAAGTGTTTCCCTTCTATATTCTCCATGAGCTGCCGAACGGCTTGGGTGGTCTGGTCATTGCCGGTGTATTGGCGGCGGCCATGTCCTCCATCAGCTCCTGTATCAGCGCGACAGCCACCGTTATGACAGAAGATATTTACAAACGGATACTCTTCCCGGGACAGGTAGATTCCCATTACCTGAAGATAGGGAAAACGATCTCCGCCTTGAGCGGCGCTTGTATGATCGTTATCGCATTGTGGCTCACCACCATGCGGCAGGAGACCATTCTCGAGATGTGTTTTGTGGTCGGCGCCATGCTGGGCGGGGCGATGGGCGGAATGTTCCTGGTCGGGTTTTTCACAACGCGCGCCAATAATTTCGGCCTCATTGTCGGGGTGATTTTGTCGACCATCGCCACCTTCGGAATGACGTATATTGAGGCGAAAGCCATGATGTGGGAGAGTCGTGTGAGTTGGATGATCGAGGATATGACGAAAAGCGGTGAAATTGACACGAAGGCACTCCGAGCCGAAATCAGCGCCGAAGCGCAGGCCCAGGGCAAGACATTGAAACTTGCCGAGGTGCTGAAGATCGAGAAGGATCGGATTCGCGCCAGTCTGGAAGACCGAATCCAGGCGAAACTCGGCCCGCAGCCGCCCCACCTGGGTGAGGCTATTGGATTCCACCCCTTCATGATGGGCGTTCTCTCGAACCTTGTCGCGTTCATCGTGGGGTATTTTTTCAGTTTTCTGCGTCCGCCGAAGTCCCTGAAAGAACTGGGGGGGCTGACCTGGAAAACACGGCATTTGCCTAAATTCGAGGGTATCTGAAAGAAGGAATCCCGGGGTTCGCGCCGAAAAAGTCGGTCATGTCCCTCGGACGACATAGATTACAATCTCGTGACGAAGGGATAAAGAAACGTGGAAAATGCTGCCGTTGGAGTTACTCGCACCTGGGATATTGTCGTATTGATTGCCTATCTGCTGGGAACATTGGGCCTGGCGGTGTGGTCCAGCCTGCGCATTAAGAACACGGAAGGCTATTTTCTGGGGGGGCGCAAGCTGCCGGGCTGGGCTGTCGGGATTTCCATCCTGGCTGCTGCGATCAGTTCGATTACATTCCTCGCCTATCCCGGCTCCGCTTATGAAGGCAATTTCAGCCGCGTCGTTCCCGGCTTGGCTTTTCCCGTCGGCGCGATCATCGCCATTTTCATTTTCGTTCCATTCTATCGGCAAGTGGGGTTCATCAGCGCCTATACCTATTTCGAGCGGCGATTCGGGTTGTGGGGTCGAATCTATGTCTGCGTTCTGTTTGTTCTAGGCCAGATTTGGCGTGTCGGGTTGATTCTCTACCTTCTCTCTCTTCCACTGACGATAATGTTTCCGCAGCTCGACAAAACAACCTTGATCATTGCAAACGGTGTGTTTGTGGCTTTCTATACGGCGATCGGCGGGTTGGAAGCCGTGGTCTGGACCGATGTGTTTCAAACCTTTGTTCTTTTTCTGGGAGGATTGGCCGTCATTCTGATTGTTTTCCTTAACGTAGACGGCGGAGCGTTGACCGTATTCAGCATGGGAATGGCAAACGGGAAGTTCTCTCTCTTCGGCCAGAATGTGCAGTCGGCGTTCGATTTCAGCCTGGCAAGAGACACCGTACTGATGCTCTTGCTGAGCGGAATCATCGGCAGCACACAGGAATTCGCGCTGGATCAGAACAAGATTCAGCGCTATTGCTCCACCCCGACAACCCGCGCGGCGCGCAACGCCACCTGGACAGGGGCGGTCGGGTGCATCCCTGCCTGGTTGCTCTTCATGTTCGTCGGGACATGCCTGTGGGTATTTTATCAGGCATACCCGGAACGGATGTCGAATGAGATGCTTGCGGATGAGGTGTTCCCGTATTTCATTCTGACCGAGATGCCGCAAGGGTTCGGCGGATTGGTGATCGCCGGTCTCCTGGCTGCCGCCATGTCCACATTAACCTCCTCCATCAGCGCCATGTCGCTTGTGACCACGGAAGATATCTATAAAAGGCTTCTCGTTCGCGGACGGGACGATAATCATTATCTGAAAGCCGCCAAGGTTATCTCTGCATTAAGCGGAATTTGCATGATTCTGGTCGCGCTGGCGCTCACGAAACTCCGACAGGAGACGATTCTTGAAGTTGCTTTTATCATTGGAGCCATGTTGGGAGGAGGAGTCGGGGGGTTGTTCTTCATCGGATTCTGCACCAAGCGCGCGAACAGTTTCGGGGGAGCGGTAGGCATCGTGCTGGCGGTCTTGGCAACCTTCGGCATGACCTATATTGAAGCGAAGGCGATGTTGTGGGAAAGCAATGTCGAATGGATGGTCAGTGATGCGGTCAAGTCCGGTGAAGTCAATTCCGACGCAATTCGCGGGGAGATTCGTACAAAAGCCGAGGCGGAAGGTGTGAAAATGAAATTGGCAGATGTCCAGAAGGCTGAAAAGATGCGAATTCGTGAAATCCTGGCCGGTCGCATCCTGAGCGAGCTCGGTTCCCAGCCTCCACACTTGGGAGAGGCCATCGGTGTGCACCCATTCTTGATGGCGGTAGTGACTAACTTTATTGCTTTTCTCGCAGGATTCCTGTTCAGCTTCCTGCGCCCGGCGCCGACTCAAAAGCAACTGGCGGGATTGACCTGGTGGACACGGCATGAGAAACAAATCGAGACCTGAAAAGGTGCTGTTGCTGGGATAGAGAGGCTCTAGTGTCCTGTAACCAAACTGCCTTTACAGAGCGTCACGTCATCGCGAGGAGCCGCCCGGAGTCTGCGAAGGGCGGCGACGTGGCGATCTCAGGCTTGCGCGTTGGAACGGCGAGGTTGCCACGCTTCGCTCCTAAGAAAGCTCGTCCATCGACAGGCACAGAGGCCTGTCCTACCAGTGGGCCAGGCGTCCCTGCCTGGCAGATTTCTTCACCGACAGGCACGGAGGCCTGTCCTACCAGTGGGCCAGGCGTCCCTGCCTGGCAGATTTCTCCATCGACAGGCACGGAGGCCTGTCCTACCAGTGGGCCAGGCGTCCCTGCCTGGCAGATTTCTCCATCGACAGGCACGGAGGCCTGTCCCACCGTTTATCTTTTTTCGACAGGCACGGAGGCCTGTCCTACCGTTTATCTTCTTTCGACAGGCACGGAGGCCTGTCCTACCGTTTATCTTCTTTCGACAGGCACGGAGGCCTGTCCTACCGTTTATCTTCTTTCGACAGGCACGGAGGCCTGTCCCACCAGTAGGCCAGGCGTCCCTGGCCGGCAGATTTCTTCACCCAATCACCGGCCCCGCCGGAGCGAGGCTCGCAAAGATGATATTGTCAAAACTATTTATTTACACAACTCTAGCGGACGGCCACGGGAATCCGGAGCCGGAACGCTTTCATGGAGGTGCTGCCACAATGAAAAAAGAAATCGGTCGTCGGGAAATGGTCAAATCGTCGGTAATCGCGGGAGCGGCTCTGGCTGCGCCGCTGATTCTTCCCAAACGAGTGTTTGGCGCAAATGACCAACTCATCATGGGCATTATCGGTCCCGGCGGACAGGGACGCGGCCTGATGGGAATACACCAGAAAGCCGGCGCGAAATTCGTCGCCGTCTGCGATGTCTCCGAACAGAACCTGCAAAAGGGGCTGGAGATCGCCAAGAGAGATAACGAGGGAAAGGTCGATGACTATCTCGACTACCGGGAATTGCTGGAACGAAAAGACCTGGATGCTGTAATTATTGCTACACCGGAACACCAGCATTGTACCCAGATGATCGACGCTGTGCAGGCAGGTCTCGATGTGTATTGCGAGAAACCCATGTCACATTCCATCGAGGAAGGGGCCAGAACAATCCGGGAAGTTCGCAAAACCGACCGGATTGTCCAGATTGGAATGCAGCGTCGCAGCTCTCCCCTGCTGTTCAAAGCCCGCGATGCCGTCCGGTCCGGGATGCTGGGACAGGTCACCATGGTTAAGGCCGAATGGAACTGGAATTGCGCCGGACCGACCAACAACGAGCCGTTGGGGTACAATCTCGACTGGGAACGGTTTATGTGGCCCGCCAAACGGGTGAAGTTTGAGCCGATGAAAGTCCGCAATTGGCGCGGGTTCTGGGCCTTCTCCGGCGGATTCAACTGCGACCAGGGCACGCATATCATGGATGTGGTGCAGTGGTTCATGGGAACCGGCACGCCACGCGAGGCAGAGTGTTTCGGCAAAGTTTTCAATATGACCGGCGTGGAAACCCCCGAAGTATTTACTTCCATTTACTATTACGACGGATACATCGCCTCCTGGACCCTCAACTACAACAGCACCTATATGGACTGGTGGCATATTCTGTTCCAGGGCACAAAGGGGACCATGCACGTGGATCGCTTCGGCTTCCAGGTATATCAGGAGCCGATCGACCCCGTCCCGAAGAATCCCGTTCTCGCCGAGGTGGGCGAATTGGAGATTACTCCCCATGTCGAGAATTTCATCGAGTGTGTCAAAACACGCAAGGAACCGAATGCGCCGGTGGAAGTTGGGCATACAGCGGTCTGCGGTCCGCACTTGGCCAATGTCGCCTGGCACAAGCGCCGCCGCGCCAAGCTCAACCCGGAAGCCACAAAAGTGACCACATAAGGCGGTATCCCTGAAAGAACGATCTTGCCCCCTTGGGTCTATCCGCCTGAGGGGGCAAGTTTTTTATACCGAACCAACAGGCTCGACCTCGGAGGCAGTTTGATCTCGCGGCCCGTCATCAACGCCTCCCCGGAGAGATCCTCCGAATTTGCAGGACTGTCGCCCTCGCGGATTTCAACCCGGTAGAGCGCCTTCGGATCGAGAGCCTGAAGACGCAGCATCCAACCTGTATACGGAGACTCCGTTCGCCGAAAGACCATCGCTATTCCGGCGTCCAGGTCCGGGCGATGAAGCTGCCGGCCACACCACAGTTCCGGCGATGGGTCCCCGGATGTCAGCGGATAAAAGTCACCGTACCAGTATTTTCGCAGTTCCTTCAATTCCGCCAGATTCGACAAGGCTTCCTTCATTGGAAAGTCCCCGTTCAGGTAGTCCCATTGACAGATTAATCCGGCGGTCATTGTGCTTCGCATCACGTAGGAATCCGGGGTCCAGGCACAGGCCGTATTGAGAGGGATCAGGGAACACAGCCCCACGGTGTGGGACTGGGTCCATTCCTCCCGCCCGGGGAAGCAATTCGTGTCGCTGCGCCACAGGGGAACCGAACGCATACAGGTTTCCAGATCGATCCGTCGCCCGCCGCTGGAGCAGTTGTCGATCCAGAGCATCGGATGGCGCGCGCGCAGCTCGTCCCACGTCTCGTAAAGGCCCTCAACGTAATGAATCTCCGTGATCCCCTCACGGTCCGGCTCATCATTTCGATGCCAGAACGAAAGCGGGTCCATGTTGAAATCGTTTCGGTAAATGTCGATGCCGTATTCGGAGATTCGTTGGGACAAAAGATCAGTCAACCACCGTCGCGCATCAGGATCGTTTAACTTGAACAGGCCACCTTCCGCGCCGCCGATAACAAACTCCGGGTGTTCCCGCGCAATTCGCGACCCGGCGGCAACCCGTTCCGGCTCGAACCAGACCAGAAACTTGAGTCCGGCGGCATGGCAGGCATCGGCGACAGGACGAAGCCCGTTCGGAAACTCTTTCGGCTTGTGCTCCCAGTTCCCCACTCCGTTCGGGAATCCGCCGATAAACCAGGCGGCATCGAACCAGAGCGTGTCGAATCCCGCCTGGGCAGCAAACTGAGCGGCCTTGATCTGTCCCGCCTCCGTTGCCCACTCCGGCATGGACCAGCTATATCGGTCAAAACACTGTAACGCAAACGGAAGAAGGATCGGCTTCCCGTCGATCTTCGGGAAATACTCAAACAGCATCAGGCGTCGAAATCGCTGATGAGCAAGCGTAAGGTCGCCTTCACTTGTCATAAGCAGGATGCGCGGCGTTCGTACGGACTCGCCGGGTTGTAAGTAGAATCGCGTCCGCTCCATTCCGGCCCGAAGGCGGACTGATCCCGTTGCAGTGCATATTACATCGGCTGCCCATTGCCCAGACCAGCCTACAGCGACAATCAGATTCTCTGTTCCAGTCGGATGATCCCCGTATTGAACCTCAAAAAACGGGAACGCCCCATTCGACGACCTGCCGCCATGCGGTGCAATATGGACACTGTCCCCATTATTCAAACCGGTCGTGAAAAAGGAGAAGCTGCGCTCGTCGAAAACATCCCCGTAGTTGCGGCGCACCGTGACTGTCTGATTTCCCTTTGTACGCAGAGGCATGTCCAATGCCTGAATATCTTCAAGGATCGGCGAATTCCCCGAGCCGGTATTCCGGAACCGAATCACCCAATCCGTCGCCGGATATCGGCGAAAACTGCGCACGGTTGCCTGGACTTGAATCTTTGTATCCGGGTCGGTCCAACTGACCTCACGGCGAATCCAGTCCGCTTCCTCAACAGTCCGACTTTCGTACGCCCAGGTTCCCATAAGGTCTCGCGACAGTTTGCCGCCATACACAAATGAAAACGGAAGCGATCCGGCGCCCAACAGGGAATCCATGCGGTTGTCCGGCCACATTTTCTTCCCATCGGCAGTCCCGAAAACCAGATCGGCCCAATCTTGTATCTGAGCAATTTCTCTCGGACCGGCCATGATCGAGTCCTGCGGCGGAGCAGAAGGAATTTCGTTCATGTCTACACACCATCCCGGTGAACTTGTAATCAACAGTACGGCGAACAGGCAGGATAGTTTTTTCAGGTCCATGTCAAGTCTCCGATCTCGTTCATTGCGTCCCATGAGGAAAAGGAATTGGATGGAATGATATGGATGTCCTGGAAAAGTGGAAGACCGGCGAGCTGGGGAGGAAGGAGTCGAACCTTCAAGTGCCGGTTCCAAAGTTCCGCAGAATACATAATTCCACAACACTACATTTACGAAAACCCTTGCAAATAAAGGGAATTGGCGATATGCTGGTTTTAGTCAATTTGCCTGAATTTGCAGAAAACAGTAGCTAATCAGTAGCTGGATGGTGAACAGAAAATGACCTGGAAATTGACCAAACGCGGCAAGGGATGGTATGCGCGGAACCAGTCCGGGGGAAGGCAACGCTGGAAAAAGATTGATGCCGGTGGCAAACGAGACGCCGAACAGATGGTTCACTTGATGAATGAGCGAGAGCAAAAAGTCCGATACGGTGGTTCCCGCTTCGATCCCGGCGCGGTTCCCACCATCGCCGAAGTTCTTCCGGCATACCTGGGGCATTCTCAGGCCCGGCACGCATGGAAATCGCATACCAGCATTGAAGGATATATCAGAAAGCACTTCGCGCCGCTCCTGCAACGCCGCATGAATGAAATCGGCAAGGGTGATATTCAAGACTGGCAGAACGGCCTTCTGCGGAGCGGATTGAAACGAGCAACCGTCAACAGAATCGTGTCGATTCTTTCGTGCGTCTACACGTTCGCAATCGACCATGACATGATTGATGCGCAGTGGAAACCCTATATCAAGCGGCTGAAGGAAGACAGGCCGCCGATACGCTGGTTCCGGGATGATGAGGTCCGGGCACTGTTTGAGGTTGCGCCGCAGCTGGGGGATGATGTTGCGCTCTTTGTCCACCTTGGCATTCAGGCAGGTCTGCGGTTGATGGAGATTCTCTCGCTTCGGTACATCGACATCGACCGAACACACGGGCAAATCATTATCTCCCAGCATGAGGATGATGGATTCAAACCGAAGTCCAGGCAGGAACGGAGGATTCCCGTGCATCCCGATTTGTGGCCATACCTGAACAAGATTCAATGCGGACGGTATTTCCCACCAGGCCCGAAGGGGATACCACAAGGGAATCAGTACCGAGTCAAATTTGACGGCCCGTGGAACGATCTCATGCGGTGCGCCGGAATCGAGGTACACGCTTCGCCGCACGCGATGCGGCACACATTCGGGACATGGCTTGCGCGGAACGGATGTAGTGCCTTCGAGATTCAGCAATTGATGGGGCATTCATCCGTTGCGGTAAGCGAGCGATACATTCACCTTGTGGGCGGCCCTGGACTCCGCCGGGCAATCGAGACGTTGACGATTCCGGCACTCCCGGAACCGAAAAAGATCGTTGAAAAGTGACCACTTCGCAAAAATAAAGTGCTACCCGTAGCACTCTTGTGAAAATTCGCAGAAAAGGGACTTGACTAGTCCCTTAATTGTGGTAGATTACCTATGGTGAACAAAGAACAGATCGGCAGGAGAAAATCTCAATCGAGGAGGTTTCTCCTATGTCCGTCTCCAACCCAGATCTCACTCTACTGAAGCAACGTGAAGCATCCAAAATCATCGGTGTGTCGCCGCGAACGATGGAGTTATGGCGGCGGCGCGGAACCGGTCCACGCTTTGCGCAACTAACGCGGCGATCCATCCGATACGATCCTGCCGACTTGCGCGACTGGCTTGAGTCGAGCAAACGAAATCCCACTGTCGAGGAATAAGATGGACGTTCAAATCCTCTCCGAGGAGGACGTCCGTCAAATCGCGATGGAGGTCTTCCGACAATTACACGAAGCCGATTCCGGTGCGCTCTTGAATGTGGACGGCGCGGCTGAATTCCTGCAATGTTCGCGGCAAACAGTGTGGGCACTGCGCCGCCGGGGGGACATTCCGGCTGTCGAAATATCTCCGGGATGTTACCGATTCCGACCATCCGATTTGAAAGCATGGATCGCGAATCGTACAGGCCGGGCAAGGACGCCGCGACAGAAGGCCGCCGCGATCATGGAGGGCGCGGAATGAGCGAACCGGGCGGATTCTGTCGGCTTCCTCACAGCCTCAAGGTGGCCCCCATCACGAGAATATGCGGGATTCCGGCTGCACTGGTTTTCATCGACCTTTACCGAAGGTCGTTCGGATTTCAGCGGGAAACGTGCGAAGCGTCCATAAACGACGTTGCCGACAGCACGGGACTGTCCAGAAACGCGGTTCGCAATGCGTTATCCCGCCTTTTGAAATTCGGTTTCCTTTC
>Ga0209201_1003255_pt1 | contig 14451 bp, 12 predicted proteins | sample AD_UKC055_MetaG_FD_184411 | JGI IMG/M metagenome (GOLD analysis project Ga0209201, IMG submission 184411) | Active sludge microbial communities of municipal wastewater-treating anaerobic digesters from USA - AD_UKC055_MetaG (SPAdes) (version 2) | ecosystem: Engineered > Bioreactor > Anaerobic >...
CTTGGATATTCTTACACAAAAAGCAAACGAGACATTTTTCAACATTAGAATGAATCAAAAGGACACAGCTCAAAAATCTTGTGAATTTGGCATAAAACTTGTAGACGACCACGTGGAAGAAATAATGACATCTATTAATAGATATACGCCACAAGCACCTGACGTCAGATATCCAAGAACGCCATATGTACCGTTTGATAGTCGTAACCAGGAAGTGACTTAAGTGCTTTCAATAGGTCAACGTGCCAAACTAATAGAAGCGATTCCAACGAAACTAGCGAACTTCACACTAAAAAAACTGCGCCGCGACCGTCTAGGAAACGACGACTATGAATTTCCAAGTATGAGAATAGCCATACTTTCTCAAGGCATTCGTAGTCATCCAAGTACAGCAGGACCAACACGAAAAGATAGATTAGGTTACCAAGGCGACGTCCGACAATGGCTTGGGGAATACCAAAGAGCCACCATCAGTCTAACTATCCTTTGCGAAAGCGAAACCGCAAAAACCGATCAAGAAACTCCAGAAACCCTAGACCAAATCCTTTATGATCTTCAGCAAGAAATTTCAATATGGCGACTAGGTTTGAAATGGTCAACAGACCTTATGAAAGTACTTCCTGGTAGCATGAGGGTAACGTATCTTCCTCCTATTATGTCTCATACTACAGAGCACTGGATTTACCCAGCAAACCTAGATTTTACCGTGGAATACGAATTTTCTGTTCTGGATCCAACACCAAACATTCACGCTATCGCATACGATTGGTCAATTCCATGTGAAAGTGGGACGCACTTTATTATCACGGACTATCATCCGCCGTGTTATGGTATGGGAATTTCAGTTCTTGGTTGGAAGTCAGAATTTTCCATGGATGTCTTACTAAACAAAATCAGTAAAGAAAAAAGTTATAGTATGGACATGATATTAATTAGTGACTAATCCGTAACGATTATTTTTTATATTTGTCTTTTTTTGGTTCCTTTTTTATTTCCCTATACCCAGAATCCAACAATTTTTGGCTACTTATGCAACTCCCCGAATCATCGATCATTGTAACATTTATTAATAGGTGTTTATATTCCGCATACTCAGGAAGTCCATCCATATCTATTATTGTACCACGATTCTTTGAAATTTTGGTAACATAACCATGTACATGAAAGGCATTATTATATCCATCTTGTGATATTTTGCATACAGGTTTATTAAAGTCATTTTTGTCATTTATTTGTATATATGTAACATTTATAAGTTGCTTTATTTTAACATTCCTTGTTTTTGTAAAAACTTGTTCTGATATAGAATATACAGAACATATTAATGTTGTTGGATATTTAGGTAAGTCATGTGGTGAAGCATATACTTCAATTGTGTATTTTTGAGGAAGAACGGAATGATCAATTTTTTTAGTATATATCTGGATGTCACTAGAACTTCCCCATGGCAAAAAAAATAATACAAACAATAATAATACCACTATTAATGCTTGTTTATTCATGTTTGTCTTAATCCCCTTATGCTTCTTAGGGTCCAGCTAATCCAGCCTAGTCCTAAGCCCATGAAAACTATTCCTACTATTACTCCAAAGAAATCTAGATCTAGCACAGAATTTATCACTACCATTACTCCGAGGGCAGCAACTAAGATTCCTGGCATTGCAAATAGTGTTTTTATACCGCCTTCGATGAGTTTACCGATCTTATCAAATGTGTCCATGTACTATACTATACTCCTTATTGTATTTATAGTTTTTGGTATCGGATCGTAAAATTGTATATTCTTGCTTTTATTTTGATTAGTACTTGAATAAAGTTTACATAAATATCTGAAGGTATTTACATTGAAAAAAAAATATAATAAGATTGATGAAACACAAACCGAGGACTTTTATGAACCATCCATAGTTCCTGAATTTCCTTCTAAAATGACTATCTATGATGCATGGCGAGCAAACAAGATAACCTTACAAGAATACCAGAAATGGTTGAAAGACGGTTATCCTAAGAATCTTTTAATTAAAGTAAAATAATATTTTGGTGATTATAAATGGTTGAATATGGTAATCCAAGTCAATTCGTTCGACTTATAATTAAGCTCGAAACAGTTGGCCCCGTACCTGTAATCGTAGGTAAGGGAGTTGTTCTGTTAGTAGGACGGTCTGTTCGTGGTCCTGTTGATGAAGCAGTTGCAATGACAAGTTCATCCGCTGCAAAAACTTACTTCTATAGCGGCGGTCTCAAAGATGCAATTGAATTAGCGTTTGCACAAGGCGCGCCGGTTGTTTATGCAGTTAGAGTTTTAGGAACTGGACACGCTACCGCTTCTGTAACACTCGACGACGGGCTAGATACCCCCAATGACGTTGTAAAGATTTCCGCTAAATCTCCTGGTTTATGGGGTAATGCAGTATCTATTAAAGTTCTTGAAGGCAGTTACAAAGCCACTGAAACCACACCTTACGCAATTCCTGGTGCCGGAACAGTCGGACCTTACTACACACAATATACCAACATAATTGCAAATGATTCCGCGAATTGGGTGAGGGTGGATGGTGTTCCATACACTGAAGCGAATGGAAAGTTAGTATATACGGCGCCTCCAACTGCTGATCAAGTCTACGTGAATACCATCGATGGTAGCATAACGTTTGGTACTCCGGTTGCAGCAACTTCCCTTATAACGTATAGTCTGAAATATAAAACCGTGAAATTAGTTGTAACTGACAACGAAACCACATACACATACGACAATATATCATCACTTACAAAGTTGGTTGCTAGACTTATTGGTACAGGTTTTGTGTCAGCAACAGCAATTGCTGGTGAAACTCATCTTCCTGCTACTAGTGTAACGCCGTTCGCGCTATCTGGTGGACTAGACGGCACCTCGATTTCTACTTCCGACTGGGAAGAGGCATTACGAGTTGGTGGAGCTGCTGCCGCTGAATTAGTTGGTGCACCACAAACTTGTGCCCTGACCGAATATGAAGTTGAAGAAGGTACCCACGACCTAATTCCTGTACTGGATGCTTGGTCAATGGAAATGGCAAACAAGTTCCATCCATGTCAGTGCTTTATTGGAGTTGCCCCTAACCTAACTGCAGAACAAGTCCTCGATATTGCAGCGGGCTATTCCAACCGTCTTCTAACGATCGTAGCCAATAGCTGGGACAATTCCACGACTTCTAGAAACATTGCAGTTGCAAGAGCTGGCAAAGAAGCCGCTGTAGCGCTTGGAGAATCTGCCGCACTTCCACGAAACGCGATGAACGGTCTTAATGGTCTACTAAACACCTACGACCAAACTGACGTAGATGTAATGACTCAGGACACCGATGCCCGCGCAGACGTTATTATTAAGAGTCGCGGCATTCGGCCATACGTTGGAATAACCACAGACCAGACCTGGCAATTCCTAAGGACAGTTGACAACAGAACCATCAACTATGTTATTGTTGCTTCCGACCAAATAGCGCGTCAATATTTCCATGAAAAGCGAACCGGTACTGTAATGTCTGCAATGAAACAATCTATTAAAGCCATCCTCAATGACTTAATGCGCGATGAAAACATTCGGGCATATTCTATTGAAGTAACCCCAGACGAAACCGATACCGGCAAAGTAAACATTCACTTATGCATGGAAAACATTGGTCACATTGAAAGAATTGACGAAACAATAGCCGTTGGTATTCTAAGTGATCAAGGAACAGGAGTAATAACTGAGGTGGAATAAATCCCCTCATAAACATTTTTAGGAGATTAAACTTATGGCATACACAATTGTTGCAGAAAGTCCTGGTGATATTGTAATAACTTTTACTGCAAGTGGCGGAGAACCCCATAGCATTCCATTAAAGTCGCTTACAGTCCAGAAATCAACAGACATTAGCAAAGAATATGGTACTGGCTACCATCAAAAATACGCTCACGTACAAGGCAAAATTGATTATGAAGGCGACTTCGAAATTGGTTCTTGGTGGGTTTCTGAAGCCGAAAATCCGGAAACTTGGATGGATCTAATCAAAGAAAACCTAACCTGGAAAGGCGTACAAGGACTTTCAAAAGAATTTGAAATAATGGTAAATGATGTAGGATCCGAGTACGATCGATCCTTAAAAGAACCGACACAAGTATCTTCTGGCACCATAGTAACGTACCACCGATGCCTACTCAAAAGCGATTCCTTGAACATTGGAGATATCGGTTCCACGGTTTCTACAAGATATAGCTTTTCTGCCTTTAGCAGAGATCCAGCATAAACAAATAACGCAAACATAAAAAAGTAAGGAAAGTTTTACATGATAACAAAAGATTTAATTTTAGAAGGCACTAAATTCCGGAAAAAAGTAAAAGTTTCAGTGTACGATGAGGAAATAGAAGTTCGACCCTTAACGGATGTTGAGATTGCTAAAATATTTAAGACAGTCGAAGACTCTGGTTATGACACCTCAGATCCAAAAGTATCCGATAACTTTATTTTGCAAGTCGAGGCTTGCCGATACGGAATTGTAGATAAGTCCCTACATGAGATTGCTAACCCAGAAGATCCAAAAACAGATCAAAAAGAGGTTTTCGAACTCATGATAGGTAATGCCCTCATTGAAATTGGTCAAGCCATCATTTCTATATCCACAGTCGGCAACGAGGAACTAACCGATTTTTTCAGACAGCTGAAGGCCAGCGTCTAACTTTTTTACATCATTCTGGTTACAAATTAACAAACGTTCCTATTCACAAACTAACCAGAATTCAGATAGACGCGATTTGTAAAATGCAAGAAATAATAGATCTAGCTAAAGCCGGTAAATCTCAAAACCGCAAAATGACCCACCGCGAATTCGTTAACGCAATGAAAGGCAAGCGCGACAAAGCCAGCTATGACAAATGTACCGAAACCCAAAAACAACGTTGGTTAAGCATTGTGAACAAAAACAAATAGGTAGATATTAAATTATGCTAGACAATTTTGCCAGATCCGTTCAAATCCTAATAACACTATCCGGAAACATCGAAGAACAATTAAAAAATGTTTCAGTATTACTAGATAATCTAGCCAACAAAAAAATTGTTATAAATATTGAATCAATAAATAACCTAACTGGATCTGCTGACAATGCTGCAAAATCTATAAATAAAATTTCAGATAATGCAAAATCTACCGAAAAACACACAACTTCTAGTTTTGATAATATTAAAAAATCTATAGATAACGTAAATGATGGCATTGGAAATTTGGTGAATTCACTTGCTGGCATTGCTATTGGTGGATCGATTTCTGGTTTGGCCTGGAAGACATCAGCAGAATCAACGTTGTATGTTGAACAGATTGAGCGTGCCATAAACAGTAACAAGAAACTCAAAATATCGTTCGCCGAGCTCGAAGAATTTTCAAAATCGCAAGCGGAAGCTGGGGAAGGTACTCGGCGCGCAAACATCAAAGAATATTATTCTATTCTGATGGCAGGATCAAAATACATCAAGGGCTCTTCTACTGAAAAGCTCGCTAAGGCCGATTATATTACTGATTTTTGGTTTGCGAATCAAGAACTCATGAAAGCACAAGGATTTGGCAGCGCCGAAGATCTAGTTCGCTCGTCTGTGCGAACCACCGGAAAACTAACCGGTACACGCAGGGATGCGCTTGCAACAGCGCTAGGTGTCGATCCTGAAGGCAAAGAAATGAGCAGCGCCAAGTCCCGTATGAAATACATGATGGAAATGGGCAAAGACGTTAACATGTCTGAGGCGCTATCAAAACGACCCTGGGAAGGATTTGCGACCAGCCTTAAAAGCCTGAAGGATTCCATTGGTGATAGTCTGGTCTGGCCGATGAATAAATTCGTTCAATTGCTAACGGGAGCCGTCAAACTCCTGAATTCGATTCCTGGTGCGGGCCTTTTTATTGGACTTGCAGGCGGTGCTATAGCACTCGTATCTACTCTTACTTTGCTGAATGGGGTTTTGATGCCGGGCCTTGCATTACTAAAGCAAATGGTGGTGTGGACGAATTTGCATACCGCGGCAGAAGTCAAGCAAATGGTAGTGTCTAAAGCCCTTATCGTTACTGATTGGCTCGGGGTTACTTCCAAAGCAGCTCGTACTACTGCAACTGCTGCCGCCGCTGCTTCCAGTGCTGCATTAACAGGCGCTATAGGTATGGAAATTGTAGCTCTAGAAGTAGATGCTGTCGCTACTACTGCCGCTGCAACTGCAACCACTGGATTGGCTGTTGCTGAATGGGCGGCACTTAGCCCACTATTACTTCTAGCTATTCCTCTAATTGCAATAGCAGGCCTACTATATCTTGTGGAAACAAGGACCCACGCATTCAGTAATGCCCTTGATAAACTATCTAAAACCGAAATGAGCAAGGATCTCATACAATGGTTGGAAGACGTTGGTTATTGGGCTGGGTATGCGGTAGACCGTCTAGGTAGTGTAATAGAATCAGATCTTTTTAGCAAAATAGATAGCTTGAATTCCGCATACACCAATGTTAAGTCTGGTAATATCCTTGGCATTTTGGGATTAGGCAATGAAAAATCATCTGAAACAAAACCAAGTGCAACAAGTCAATTGTTAGGTTCTGTTGGTGGACTACCAGGTACTAACCTCCTTACAATGACTAAAATCGTGACACCACTTTCCTTAATGCAAAACCACCTAGAATTCATTGTAAATGTATTGTCATGGTTTAAGAATTTCTTTTCTGGTGGAAATCCCCTTACTAACATTTACAACGCTATTATACGATTGCCAGCAAACATATATAAGTCAGTTTCTGAATGGGTTTCAAAACAAATCGAAAAAGTAAAAACTCAATTTTCGGAAATAACAAAATTCTTTGGTGACATAAATACCGGACTGAGTACCAAATTCGGCGAAATTACTTCTGATATTTCCACAAAATACAATGAAATTACCACAAGTGTTTCTAACTGGTTTAGTGAAATCACGTCTACTATCACCACAAAATACAACGAACTATTAACAAATGCTTCTACAAAGTTTGGCGAAATCACTTCTGATATTTCCACAAAGTTCAACGAAATAATAACAACCATCACCACAAAAATAACAGATATCATTTCAACTATTACCACAAAGTTTGAAGGCATCTTCGGTGGAGGGGGCAAAACCGGATCAGAACTCACCGCCGCCGTGTGGGAGGAGATTAAGAAGGATCCGATGTTCTCCGGCCTTTCCGAAGCACAACAGGAATATCTGGCCCGGACCGCGTCTGGTGAGAAGTATTGGAAGAACGACGAAACCGGTGAGTATAAGTACAGTACCGCGTCTCCCGGTGAAGGCTGGAGGGACGTCACATCAGCAGGTTCTACAGAGATCAGTCGGGGCGAGGGCATTGGTATTAGCTCGCACATGAAGGCCAAGGCAAACAAGATTGCGGGAGAGCTGAGGAACCCGGCTGCATTGAAGCTTCCCACATTAGCTCTTCTGGCGGCTATACAGGCTGCCGATAAGAAGATCGCTGACATAGCGAAGGAAGGACAAGAGAAAGCGGATGAGGCCATAGCCAACCGCGATTTCTTGGGCTTCATGATTAACCAGTACTCTATGGGTGCCAAAGTGATTGGGGCTATGGGTGAGGGCGCTCTGAATCTACTCACGGGCAAGACCGGCGAAGAGGATACCCCCTCGATGGACGCGGGGGGCACCATCACAGGATCCGGCTCTATCATAGGCCACGCGAAATCTAAAGGTAGGAAATCTAAAGGTAGGAAATCTAAAGGTAGCTCGGATAATAAGGTTACTGGAGAATCAACTACTGATAGAAGATCTCCTCATGAAAAAGAAGTTGACAGTCATTCAGGAAATATTGATTATGGTGCATCGAAAGAAAGAGGCACCAAATCTGGTTTGATAGCATCGGCTGATATCGGTGGTTTGGTAACAAAATCAGGAATTGCCCTAGTACATTCTGGAGAACCAATCATTCCTGCCGAAGTAGCAAGTTCTTCGAGGCTGCAAAATATTCTCGAAAGCATTGCATATGGTGGTTCTTCTTCGAACACGTACGGCGACATAAACGTTAGAATAAATTATACACCTCCGTCATCATCTACTTCTTCCAACATGATTGTTATGGACCGTATATCTTTCGAACATATGGTTTCCGACATTATTGCAAAACGCTTACGACAACTTAATGGTTATTAAAATTAGAAAGGTAAAATTATGGTAGACACAGCACAACGTTCAACATCAGCATACACTGTAAAAATCGGCGAATTTGAAATGAACATACCGTCTGGTCCTTATCCCAATGAATACAACGAAGATAGTGGACTTGGCCAGCCGAATCCTACAAGAATTTCGTGGTCCAAAACATACGATGTTGCAATTCATAAAATTCCAAGTCCTGCTTGGAAAACAATGCAAACTTCCAGAAAAACTTTATGGAACCTTGACATCGATTTCACAATTCTCGAACAAGCCAAAATGAGCGAAATTATATTCATAGTAAATCAAAACGAACCAGTATATGTAAGAACGTATTTTCAAGACATGTGGATGTACATACAATCATTTTCCGCTAATGCGGAAGCCGGATACGTGGACTCTCGTTGGTTATGCACAATAAAACTTATCGAAGTGAATGACTGAGGGTTGATAATAAATGCCAATTCGAAATATAACTTTTATTGGCGGAATGGATGTATCCGATGACGTCATAAGTATTAGCACCCAACATGTTTCCAGTGAAGCCGAAGCAGTAGAACCTTCCACGTGTCAGGTCGTCCTAAACAATCATAACTTGGTTTATGGTCACGCAATTGTATCTGGTGAATTTACACCCGGTATAACAAGAATACAATCCATCATAAAAATAAACCGAAATGAAGCAATTGGTCCGTTGCTATCCAGATATGAAGATTCATATTTATTGTTCGTGGGTGTTGTAAACGATGCTGCCTACACCAATGAAACCGCTACCATAGATTGCATTTGTGAATCTGGATTTGGTGCAGGATCAATGCTAGACCACACCTGGTCTGCCGACACTTTCGTTAGCCAAAAAGCAAATGACTGGGCAGAAAAACTAGATGAACAAGTGCCGCACGCAAATATATATATTGTTGATAGAATTGCAGATAAAGATAAAATAAAAAAATCACAATTCACACCATCTAAATTATCTTTCAATGAAGCACTTCGTGCAATTACATCAGGCGCTTCCACAGACTATTATTTCATGACAGACGAACAACTAATACCAGGAGTTGTACTAGCAGACGAAGAAACTTATTATGAAATCGTTGAACTTGATCCTTTTGTACTAGAACCAGGTGACGCCACATCACTAGTAGGCTACGCCAATGAAGTTACCGTTATTCCAGAAAATATTACTAACATTTATGTTCAAGCCAATGTCCCAGACGCAGAAAAAGAAAAAATATATGGCTGGGATAATGATGAATACGGTATTGCAAAATATGGTAGAATAGTGGCACCTATTGTATACGACCCTGGAATCTATACCAAGGAAGATGCAGATGCACGAGCAGAAGCATTAGTAGATTGGTATGAAACTTTTATTGATCGCGGCATAAAAGTAACTGTTTGCAGTAAAATACCAAGGGTAAGATCTCGTGTCATATTTAACGTGCCGGACGTAAAAGACGGCGTAGGCACCATTCGAGTTATGGCTGGCGTTAACAAAAAGCGTGTAGAGTATTCCGCAAACGGTGTTATTACAGAATTAGAATGCAGATTACTGGAACGGGGTGCGGACCCAGAAGGACCTTCTGAAGATGAACCAGAATTTGTGGAAGTCAATGCAGAAGTTCCGAGAGAATGGCAAGATTATATTATTGATTATTTTCTAGTAAATGGACCATATGGAATATTATTCAATAAAAAATATGTAACCTTTATGGTATACAAAAACGGCGATGTATTTTTCGCAAATGCTGCAGCACCAAAAAATATATATCCATTAGATCAGGCCCCCGAAGCTGTTAAAAATGTGTTCTACGAAATAGAAAATGACCTTCTTGATAAAGCCGCATATCAATGGGGCTCAGAATTCAGGCAACAATAAAACAAATCTAACATAAAAGCTAGGTAAATCATGACTGAATATAGATACGTTGCAAAAGGAAGTGTGCTAGATGGTATATCAATATACCGTGTAGACAAAAACAAAAACTATGCCATATCAACAGATCTACATGAAACATATACGCCACTAATCGATTCATCGGAAATTGATGAACGCGTATTAGAATTGTTGGATGACGCATACGAAAGAAAGTGGGGAGAAAAAACTAAAATTCCTGAAAGACCGACCATAACAAAAAATGATGACGATACCGGCATAACAAAAGAAGAATTTCTTGAGAATGTTCTCCGGATATTTGGTCCTTCTGTTGAATACAACGAATCGGAAGGTCGTTTATACTCCATACGTTTTGCTGGAAATGGCGAAAAAAAATTAGTTCCTTTTGACTTACTGGTTTTACGAAGATTAGCTAAGAAGTTACGCTACTTTGGCAGTCTTTACGAGGTATCAAAATGGTAGGCTCTCCACTTGCAGCATTTACAAATTCCACGGAACGTCTAATTGCACGCAAAAGTTACATAGATTATTGTGTGATCCTGGATATCGACAAAGATGGCACAGACGCCGTAAAATGTCATAGCCCTGATCATCCAGAATATTATAATACTGTATCCATAAAAATAAGAAGCACTAAAAAAAATAGTACCAATCCTAATGTACTTCAACACGTCAACGCATTAATTCTTCAACGATACCTTGGAAATTGTTTTGGCGAACCATACAATCCGAGGGTTGGCGATCTAGTTGCCGTTCTTTTCATGTACAATGAAAAACCACTAATACTAGGTCCAATTGCTAGTATTCAACAACCCCCAGTAATGCGAGCACCGACGTCAGAAGACGCCAAATACGACTACGTCAATAAGTGGTGTCAGTGGCTAAAACCAAAAAAAGACAAGAACTACGATTTTTTTGACCATCCACAAGGCAAGATGCCAATTTGCTTTAAACGGTTTCATGGTCCAGTAACTGGAGAAGTCGGGTATGGCCGCGATGAAATGACCGTATGGGATTGTCAAAAAGGTGACGCCGATCCAACTTGTTCTGATTGTTGTAATATCGATTCTGTACCACGCTCAGGTGAACAATGGCATAAAATTTATTCTACCCAAACCGAAAGCGAAGAAGCTTATAATAGCCGCATGGAACTACATGCAAGATGCGGCTCTTATTTCCGAGTAGAATCTGATAACACAAACGAAGCTAGTAGTTCCTCTTCTGAATATAGCGAAGAAATTGGACACATTCGCTTAGGAAATGCACTAACAGAAAGTGACAAAAGATTCCATTTGAATGTCCAAGGTAATCGATACGGTGATAACGGAGTCGGTAGCTTCGACCTCCACACTAACCACGAAGAAGTACAAATAGCCAGCGAATCCACTGGCGTTCGATTTGCAGCAATAAGGCCAGAAGATTCTCAGGTTACTTGGGCCTACGAACTAATGAACTTTCCTACAACATCATTTATTCGATGTTATAAAGACGGCGTTATTGAAATAAACAGTTTGGATGGAAATTCTTCGATAACAGTTGATGGAACTTCTAATAAAGTTACAGTAGACGGAACGGTAAACGTCGAACTTATAGCATCCTCGGAAGTCACATGCACAACCCCCCTAACTCACGTAACCGGCAACATGCAAATAGATGGAACTTGCACCCACGGATCTTGCAGTTGTTCAGGTACCTTTGCAACATCGGCAGGTACTAGTGGAGGACAAACTCTTTGTGGTGGTACTGGCGTCGATGAAGAACTCACACTAAAAGGCACTTCTGACGCAAGTAAAGGTTGCGTGACGGTGGATGCAGACCTGGAGTGCACAGGATCGCTTGGCGATAATCTAAAAACGTTGATTGAAGCTTGCTGCACTGAACCAACCGGTTGGTTATCTGCAGGAGAAGACTGGACTTTCGCCTCCGCAGATTCACCCACGTTCACATTTACGATATCTGGTGACAAGTCTGCAAAATATTCTCCTGGTATGAGGATCAGGATCGACCAATCAGGCATAAAATATTTCATAATAACAAGCGTATCATATTCTTCTCCAGATACCACTATAACGGTTTATGGCGGAACTGACTATACTATGACGAGTGCTACTATAAAATCACCATGTTATTCCATGCTTAAAGCACCTGTAGGATTCCCGCTCGATCCTACTAAGTGGACGGTAACCGTAACTGATTCAACACAGCGATCTAAAACTACTGATATTTCTGATTCAACGTGGTATAACATTGATGCTGCGGCGCGAATATCAGTACCTATTGGAATATGGAATGTTAGCTATATGGTATATGGTTCCAGTTCGGTAACTGCTACTCCGGCATGGCATTCGGTGCGGGTATGTCTATCATCATCGTCCAATTCCTGTTCTGATAATTTGTCACTGCAAGAACATTTGGTATTAACCGATGTAGATAATAATATTTTGTCGGTTGCTACTATTAAGGTTGTAACTACCGCGAAAACCACATATTATGTTAACATCCAATGTTCTGCCAGTACCGCGATTACATTGTTACGACATTACAATGATTTATATCCAATGGTGATTAAAGCTGAATGCGCTTATTTATAAACCAACTAGAAAACCCATAATTTTTAAGATGTGATTTCAATGACAACAATGTGGGACGTAAGAACTAACCTCGATATATCGCCAGGTTTCTCTCAATGTCATACCGCACTTGACATTCAATTAACAGCTACTGGAGACTTTGCAATAATTTCCGGAACAGAAGAAATACAACAACGCTTTCTATTGTACCTAGCAACACCCAAAGGCGAACGTTTCGATCCGAACATAGGATGTTTTGCCCACGACTACCTCCACGAAAAAAACACAAAAAGCAATATGCGCATGATGGAACAAGACATTCTTGGCGACATGTCATATCAATTCCCTGAAGTTACTGTAAAATCAGTTTCTTGTATAAAAGACGAAAGCGATCCTTCTAAAATGAGGCTAGACGTTAGAATAGCAGGTAGTGATACCCTAAAATTCTTGTATACCCCCCAAGAACTTGTAACTCTCACAAAAGAACTTAGTGAACTAAGTCAAATCACATATTGAGGTAAATCATGTACATCCCAACCATTGAGGAAATCGAAGAACAAATCAAATACGAAATAACAACACGACATCCGCTTATACGAGACTTCTCGCCAGTTTCGATGCTAAGCATACTAACTGGAATTGTAGCCGGTCAAACATACCTACTCTACAAGCGTATCGATGACTCCACAAAAAGCGTATCAATACTTACTGCAACTGGCACCGACTTGGATGCCCTTGTTGTGGATCGTTTACCAGCGGGCCGTCAAGCCGGAACTCAGGCAACAGGCTATCTTACCTTCAAGTGCGGAACTCCAGCAACTGCTGCCATACCGATTCCTATTGGATCGAAAGCCCTTGCTCTCGGGCAAGACGGGTCACGAATATATTTTGAAACCACAGCTTACGGCGAAATTGCTATCGGCGACTATTCTGTAATTGTAGAAGCCCATGCTGTAGAACCAGGCACAAAAGGCAACATAAGCCCATACCTCATAACACAACTTCCATATAGTATTGAGGGTGTTGCTCGCGTAGAAAATGCAACCGCTTTCGCGAATGGTACCGACGAAGAATCCGACGACGAACTAAGAACCCGATATTATTATGCCGTGCTTGTACCAGGTAAGGCAACCCTCGAAGTTATCGAAGAACACCTAACCGACCTAGAAGACGTTAGCGAATCCCATGTATATCCTCGTGGAAACGGTGACATCGAAGTCATCGTCGACTACGATGAAGGAACAGATTCTGACTCCCAAGAAATAATAGATTCCCTTGAAGAAAATATTGCAGCAGGCATAACGTCTCGTGGCATACTTGGAGCTACTATAACGTCCGGTGTCGTAGTAACTTCCATTGCAGAATGCTCGGGCGGAAAAATATGGGTTCGCGCCTTAGAAAACGTAATCGCTGGCGATTCAATGACCATCGAATACGTTGATAGCCTCGGAAGAACGCGAACTTCCATTGTAGCAATTCCAATAAATACGTTGCGCGGTGACACCCTAGAAGCAACCTTAGAAGCTCCAACAGACCGCGCCGTCTCCATATCAAACATCACATACGGTAATACATATTCCTATGATGTCTTAATCGGAATGGGTGAATATCCGTATCTTTATGTGCTGCCAAGAACCGTTTCTGTAGACGTCGCCATAAACATTACCAAAACGTCTTATCCTGAAACAGACCTAGAAGACAATATAGAAAACTCCATAGAAACGTTCCTGAACTCGTATCATATCGGCGAAGACTTAGAATGGTCGGATGTATTCTTATATGTCTATATGGACC
>Ga0209201_1003260_pt1 | contig 14431 bp, 10 predicted proteins | sample AD_UKC055_MetaG_FD_184411 | JGI IMG/M metagenome (GOLD analysis project Ga0209201, IMG submission 184411) | Active sludge microbial communities of municipal wastewater-treating anaerobic digesters from USA - AD_UKC055_MetaG (SPAdes) (version 2) | ecosystem: Engineered > Bioreactor > Anaerobic >...
TGCCCCTTCCTGGACCTCTGAAAACCTGTACGACGATTGACCAACGGCGATGGTCAAACCCCTTACGCCGTCAGGCCGCTTGCGGCCGTCCGGAGATTGTTGGTCGGATGGTGCTTGACAAGCGCACTTACGGGTGGAACCAATGGGCGTTGTCTAGAGGAACGAGGTGAAAAAGGGATGGGTACCAAGGCGAAAGAAAAGGCGGTACACTCGTTCGGAGATGCCCGAACGCACCATTTTTCACGTGGATATGGATGCCTTCTACGCCGCGATCGAACAGCGGGACCATCCTGAACTGCTCGGGAAACCAGTGATTGTAGGGGGCGTCGCGAGTCGTCGGGGAGTCGTATCCACCGCGAGCTATGAAGCACGCGTCTACGGAGTACATAGCGCCATGCCCATGGCGCAAGCCCTTCGAAAATGCCCTCACGGTATCGTCATGCCGGTGCGAATGTCTCATTATATCGAGGTCAGCCGTCAGATCATGGCTGTTCTTCACTCGTTCAGCCCTCTGGTCGAGCCGTTGAGCCTGGACGAGGCGTTTCTCGACATGACAGGAACCCAAGCCCTGCACGGCTCCGCGGAAACGACCGCGAAATCGATCAAACAGCGCGTGCTCGAGACAACATCGTTGACGTGTTCGGTGGGCGTCGCAGACAACAAATTCCTTGCGAAACTCGCCAGCGACTTACATAAGCCCAATGGAATTACCCTGGTGCCACCTGGCGAGGGTGCCTCTTTCATCGCGCCACTTCCGATTCGACGGTTGTGGGGAGTAGGGCCGCGCACGGCGCAGCGATTGGAAAAAATAGGGTGTAAGACCATCGGCGATGTGGCGTCGATCCAATCGGGCTGGCTGGTACGCGTGCTGGGCGAAGCGAGCGCAGAGCATCTGCAAGCGTTGGCGAGAGGGCATGACGACAGGCCTGTCATTCCCGACCGAGAAGCCAAAAGCATTGGTTCGGAAGAAACGCTCGACCGGGATATTACGGGGCAGGGGGCTGTGTTGCTGTTGGTGCGACGACATTGTGAGCGGGTGGCTTTTCGTTTGCGTCAAGCGGGGCTGCAAGCTCGCGGAATTCGTGTAAAATTACGATATCAAAAGGGTTTTCGTCTAACCACCCGGGAAACCACCTGGGCGCAGCCCTGCGATGATTCCAGAACCATGTACCGTGCAGCGTTGGGGTTGGTGTCCAAACTCGACGTCAGCGAACCGATTCGCCTCGTGGGTGTGGGAGCCGTTCACCTCGAGCCATCAGGCGTCACAAAGCAAGGGGATTTGTTCGAGCACGGATCGTCGAAAAAAGATTCGCGCTTGGAGCATACCCTCGATGCCATTCGTATGCGATTCGGTGATGTCATTCGTCGAGCCCAGGATTGACTTCGCGCTGAGGTCCGCGTCTGAGAAACAATCCTGCTCACCGGGCTCTGTCGATGCTCACGGTCGGGCCTAGACGATATGGGCAGAGCCATGATTTATGCTATCCTGAGAGGTACATTTTTTGCTCGGTAGGCGAAGACCATGACGATGAAGCAGAAACTTTCCTGGGTCGCTGTTGCGGCAGTCTGTGGGGGAGCGGTCCTTGGTGCATGCTCGGGCGGCAACAGCGATGGTAGCGCATCGAATGCGAATACCCATCCGGATGGTGGGGCATCGGAGGCTTCGGCCGATGGCGCGCTGCCGGTCGATGGAGCCGAAGGGTCGGTGTTCGACGTGACCTCCTCGGATGCGCACGACATCACGATTTATCCGAAAGACCCCGTGATCACGGTGTCGACGGGCCAGCCTATCCCAAGCCTTACGTTTGAAGCGCGGGTCAATGACAAGTCGGTGACGGCCCTTTGGCTCGTGGATCGCGGGGAAATCGGGCTCATTGACGTTCACTCCGGGGTATTCGAGCCCGGGGGTGCTATTGCGGGGGTTGCGAAGGTGGTTGCCACGGTAGGGACGGAGGACGTCTCGACGACGGTAACGGTGAAGATATCGGTGGTTCAAAATGGAGGTACGGGTGGTTCGGGGTCTGGTGGCGTGGGTGGGGAAGGGCCAGGGGTGCCCGTGAACGCAGCGATACAAGGAATTCTCGAGGGGGCAACGACGGCAGATCCGAATTTTAGGTGGTTGTACCCTTACGATGGAACGGTGTGGCCTCTTGGGCTATTGTCGCCTCTTCTGCAGTGGACGCAAGGGGCGGCGCCGGCGGAGGCGGTGTATATTCATCTTTCGAGCGAGCATTACGACTATAAGGGGTTTTTTGGACTTCCACCCGCTTTGCCACCCGGTGCTCCGCTGGTTCGTCATCCGATTCCGCAAGAGGTGTGGAAAGCAGCCACGACATCGAACGCGGGAGGCACGTTGACGGCATCGTTGGTCGTCGCGGCGGGAGGCACGGCCTACGGACCTATATCCCAGACCTGGAAACTTGCTTCAGGGCCGCTGAAGGGGACGGTCTATTATCAATCTTACGGCACGGCTCTCGCCAAAAACTACGGGGGTGGTATCGGCGGGGATGGGCAATTTGGCGGCGCAACATTGGCGATTCGGGGGGACTCTTCCGAACCAACCCTCGTGGCGGGCTCGAATGGCGGGCTCAAAGAATGCCGCGTATGTCACTCCGTATCCGCCGACGGAAGCCGGATGATCGTGCAACGAGGGGATGATTATGCCGCGAGTACCTCGTTCGCCTTGACGGCGGGATATTCCGAAACCATCTATCCTGTCGCGGATCGGGAAAAGTTCGGATGGGTGGGACTCACGCCGGATGGCGCGTTGGGTCTGGGTAATGCCGCGCCTCTATATGCTGGAGCCCCTACCAGCAGCCAACTATACAATATGAATACGGGTGAGGTGATCGCTTCCACGGGATTCGCTTCTTTCGTCACGAAAGCTGGATTTCCCGCCTTTTCCCCGTCTGGAGGCCACGTGGCTTTCAGCCTATTCGAAGGCCCAGGCAACGCCGCGACCGGACCCGGAGATGGTTCCCAACTCATCGCGATGGCCTTCGACAGGGCCACCGCCACCTTTTCCGACCCCAAACTGCTATTCCAAGCTACCGCCGGAACAGCCCCGGGGTGGCCGTCGTTCTTGCCAACGCTCGATGCCGTCGTGTTTTCCGTGCAGTCTCGCCTCAACGATGCGGGCGAATTCATGATGACCCGCTACGGGGGAAGAGGACAACTGTGGTGGGCCGACCTCGCTACAGGTACGGCCCATCCCCTCGACCGGGCCAACGGCAGCGATGGAACCAACTCCTATCTGCCCACCGGGCCCAACGGCCACGACGACGATACATCGTTGCATTACGAACCCACGGTCAATCCGGTCGTTTCGGGAGGATATGCCTGGGTCGTTTTCACGAGTCGTCGCATGTATGGCAATGTAGCAACGATTAATCCTTGGGCGAGTGACCCACGGGAGCATGATCTGGTCGCGAACGTCACGCCCAAAAAACTTTGGGTAGCGGCGATCGACTTGAACGCGGCACCGGGCACCGATCCCAGTCATCCGGCGTTTTACTTGCCAGCGCAAGAACTCATGGCTGGCAATACGCGAGGATTCTGGGTGGTGGACCCCTGCAAAAGCGACGGGGAACCTTGTGAATCGGGAGACGAATGTTGTGGTGGCTTCTGTCAAATGGATGGGGATGCGGGAGGACTCATCTGCATGAACCATTCGAATGAATGCTCCAACGAATACGAAAAATGCGCGCAAGATTCGGATTGCTGCGACTTTTTGACCGGAACGAAGTGCATCAACGAGCGCTGTGCGAACGTGGTGCCGAAGTAAAAAACTTGCTTCGTTACGAGGGCTACTCTCTCGATCAATGCAACGTTGCCAAAGGGCCTTCAAATAATTCAACACGCCTCGACGATGGCATGCGACGCAACGCGATCACTTCGTAGGGCTCGCACGCCCAAGCCACTTCGGGCGACGATGTCGTGAGAATCCATTGGACGCGAGGAAGAGCGCCGCGCAACGCGGCAACGATGCCCCGCTGGACATAGGGATCTTGGTGCAGCGCAACCTCGTCGATCAACACGACTCCTTCGGTCATGCGCGGGTCGCGTCCTGGATAGGCAGCGGCAAGGGCGCGCACGGGCAAGACGGCAAAGGCTACCAGATGACGAATGCTCGTGGGCAACCGATCGAATGACATGATCTCGCCTCGGTCAGTGGCAAACACGGGTTCGAGGGTGAGCGGGTGGACGCCAAGATATCGCACCGATACCAGGGCTAGCAGTCTCGCGAGCAAATCACGCATGGCTTCGTCGACGACGGCGAGGGAAAGGGAGAGTCTTCCCGAATCGGGCTCCGGGATACGGCTGGCGATCGCTGCGTATACGAGCGCGAGTTTGACATCTCGGGCGATATCCGCATGGCTTGCGTCATCGAAAGACTGTGCGGCTCGCACGTCATAGCGAAGCACCGTTCGCTCAGGAGAGGAGAGAGAGACGGATGCACGAGAGAACCATCGTGTGGAAGACATGCTCATGACCATGAATCCGCCTTGCTCGACCGCTCGTCGATCAAAGAGCGTTTGCTCGCGTCTTCGTAGGCGGTCTTCCTCCGTATCCTTCACCGGCGTATGCGGTGAGCATACTTGCAAGGGATGAGGGCGCTCCGGATCGTCATCGCTCAAGTCCCAATCAGCGATGACATAGCCTGGCGTTGCTGCTTGGGAACGAGCCATGGCGGCAACGGCGTGGGCCGGACGTGTCGAGGCAATGGCAGCGAGCAACGTGGTTTTTCCAACACCGCTTCCCCCGACCACGATGGTGACATTTCGGGCTTGCTCTTCGGGGCCTCGAAACGAAACCACGACATCGGCAAAAGGACCAAGATCGACCACACGCAATTGCAAAAGCTTCATCGGGTGGCTCGGACTTTAGCTGGTCTAGAAATCTTTTGCGACAGCGGTCGAACCATGTCGAATGTGAATACGGGCAGCATCGAGTATCGGCAAGTCATAGCGAGTCTGTGGCGATGATGCTAGGGAGGCGTTGGTCATTGGGACCATGACAAGTCAGTCACGGAGCATGGTTGCGTCATGATCAGCTATCCGCCTCCCCCCCGCGAGCGCAATGTGGAAGTGCTGCGGGAGATAGCGAGAAAAATTCGCGTTTCCATCGTTCGGATGATTCACAAAGCGCGTTCTGGTCATACGGGCAGTTCGCTATCTTGTGCGGATATTCTCACCTGCTTGTATTGCGCGGAGATGCGGCACTATCCACTTCGACCGGATTGGAAAGGGCGCGATCGATTCGTGTTGAGCAAAGGACACGCCGCTCCAGCGCTTTACGCCGTGCTTCATCATTGCGGCTACATCGCTCAGTCCGACCTCGATCGACTTCGATCGCTGTCGAGCATTCTTCAAGGGCACCCGGATTCCCGTCGTTGTCCTGGAGTCGAGGCCTCGACCGGTTCTCTTGGACAAGGGTTGTCCATCGCGCATGGTATGGCCCTCGCGCTTCGTGGAGAGCAGGAAAACCCGCGGGTTTACGTGCTGCTGGGAGATGGGGAGTTGCAAGAAGGACAAGTATGGGAAGCGGCCATGAGCGCTGCCCATTATCGAACCTCGAACCTTTGCGCATTCATCGACGCCAACGGATTGCAAATCGATGGTCCCCTCGAAGGGATCATGGGTGTGGAACCGATGGTGGATAAGTTCGCGGCTTTTGGTTGGAATACGATGGAAATCGATGGTCACGACGTGGGGTCGATCCTGTCGGCTCTCGATAGCGCACGAAAGCAGACCCACGCGCCATCGGTCATCATCGCACGCACCACGAAAGGAAAAGGGGTGAGTCGTTTCGAAAACAAGGTGCAGTGGCATGGGAAGGCACCGGGAGATGACGATCTAGCCTTGGCTCTGATGGAACTGGGTGAACTCGACAAGGAGGCGTCATGAACGGGCGAGGGGTATCTCCCCGCATCCTGGCTACGCGAGAGGAGTATGGGCGAACGCTCGTGCGGCTTGGAGAGCGGAGCCGCGATATCGTGGTGTTGGATGCGGACTTATCGAAGTCCACGTGTACCCACGAGTTTGCCAAACGATTTCCTGACCGCTTTTTCAACATGGGGATCAGTGAGCAAGACCTGATCGGGACGGCCGCGGGCATGGCGCTCGCCGGCAAAATCCCTTTCGTGAGCAGCTTCGCCATTTTTCTGACGGGAAGATGCTGGGAGCAAATCCGTCAAAGCGTGGCGCTTCCAGGTGTCAACGTGAACCTTGTGGGAACGCATGGCGGTGTCACCGTCGGAAAGGACGGCGCTTCTCACCAGGCCCTCGAAGATATCGCCGTGATGCGCGCGATCCCCTCGATGACGGTCATTGTTCCCGCGGATGCCGTGGAAACGCGCAAAGCGGTGGAGGCGGCGGCGTGGTACGACGGCCCCGTGTACATTCGACTCACGCGGGAAAAGCTCCCAGTCGTCTATCCTGATGAAAAACCTTTTCGCATTGGCGCGGGAGCGATCGTGCGCGAGGGCAGCGACGTGACCTTATGCGCGATCGGCCTCATGCTCCACGTGGCGCTCGAAGCCGCCGAACGGCTTGCCATGGAAAGCATTTCCGCTCGCGTGGTCGACTTGGCCACCGTAAAACCGATCGATGAGTTTTTGGTGACGAAGTGCGCACAAGAGACGGGGTGCATCGTGACCGCGGAAGAACACAGCACCATCGGAGGTCTGGGGGATGCGGTAGGCGAAGTGCTGTTGCGACGTCGTCCGGTTCCCATGGAACGTGTTGGCGTTCGCGATGCATTCGGCCGGTCGGGCAGTGCTCATGAACTCCTCGAGTATTTCGGATTGACCCCGCAGGCCGTATATGAAGCGGCCAAACGGGCCATCGAGCGCAAGGCAGCTCACTAAGCTATTTTCTTCGCGAAAGGTGCGACATGGTTTCTCTCAAACTATTTACCGGCAGTTCCAACCCCGAACTGGCCCATAAAATCGCCGCGGAATTGGAGATCGACGTGGGCGATGCGGATGTCACGCGCTTCTCCGATGGCGAAGTCGATGTCAGAATCAACGAGAGCGTGCGCGCTTGTGACGTTTTCATCATTCAATCCACATCCTATCCAGTCAACGATCACTTGATGGAGTTGATGCTTCTGGCGGACGTGTGTCGCAGGGCGTCGGCTGCCACCATCACCGCCGTATTACCTTATTTCGGTTATGGAAGGCAGGATCGACAAACGCAAAAACGGGTTCCGATCTCCGCGAAAGTCGTGGCCAATATGCTTACGATCGGAGGGGTAGACCGTATCATCACGGTGGATCTTCACGCCGAACAGATTCAAGGATTTTTCGATGTGCCGGTCGATGTGCTGCGTTCGGCACGGTTGCTCGTCGATAACGTTCATCAACGCGGACTGCGAGATCTCGTCGTCGTCGCTCCCGATGCGGGAGGCGTCGAAATTGCCGGGCGTTTTGCAATGGGATTGGGGGCAACGATGGCGCTGATCGATCGGCATCGCGATGCACCCGCCAAAGTCAAAGCCATGCGACTCATCGGTGATGTCGAAGGGAAAGATTGCTTGCTCGTGGATGACATGATTGATACGGGAAGCACTCTCACCGAGGCAGCCGATCTTCTCATCACGAGTGGAGCCAAGTCCGTTCGAGCCGCGGCCGTCCACCCCGTGTTGTCAGGTTCCGGGGTGGAAAGACTGCATCGATCCCGAATCGACGAACTCATCACGACCGATACCATCCCATTGCCAGTCGAAAAGCAGATTGAGAAGGTCACGGTCGTATCGATGGCTTCTCTGCTTGCCAAAGCCATTCGGCACGTTCACGTGGGAAAGTCACTGTCGAACGTGGAGTAGTCGAACGATGCATGGGAATTGATGCGCGGGATTTTCGGTGGGTGTAGTCGAGATCACAGGCGAATTCAGGGTGTTCCGTCCCAGCCCGCGAGTCGGGCAAAAAGCCACCAAGCCGCACGACCTTTCAGAACACAATTCAAGTTCGCTTGTTGTGGGCTATCCGAATGGGCGCAGCCTTGGCAACCGCTATATCCGTTCACTCCCTTGCCCGTGGTCAATTGCTCGAGTTCACTTCCCTCGTTGGCCGAACACCATTGAACCGCCCAATTCCCTCCGTCGTAATCGAGGTTGTCTTCCATTCCCTGGTTCCAATAGTAGGTACCATCCGGATCGTGCGCTTCGATGTCGGCGAAGTCGAAGAGCCATCGGTTGTTGGCCTTGCAATGATTGCGAATGAGTTCATTGTTGTAATGCACATGGTTCGAAGTCATGTCCTCGCCCTGGCCTTCGGCATGACCGGTCATGAAAATGAAATCGACGGCGGGATACTCCTTGACCAGTTTTTCCATATTGTCGACATATCGCTGCGCATCGTGACCATTGATGCTGCACCAAGACCACATCACCACATTGATATGGCTGTTGGATGATTTATTGAGCAAATCGCGTGTGGCGATGACCCAAGGGGTATCCCCATGACTGTCCACCGAGTCCCCTTGGCTGAGATCCGCACAACCTGGGATACCATTGTCATCCAGATCGAGAGCATTGGGAGCTTGGCCGGCATCGTCCCAAGCATAGGTGTTACCAAAAGACGGAAAAGCCTCCAAGGCATTCATTCCCGTGATCAGTTGGCTACCATGGGACGTGTGTTGGTAGGCGATATGAAGCTTTGATTTGGCGGCGGAAATGGCGCTGGAGGGAATCAGATCGAGGCGTGTGTTTTCATGGCCGATGACCCGTCCCGCAGGAGGCGCTCCACCGCATTGACCTTTCAGACACGTTTGGGATCCGCCGCACGGAGTTCCGTCGGGAAGGGCTGTGTATTGCGACGTCGTCTTTGCTGGATCACAGGCTACGCAGGGATTCGATGGGTTGGTTGCGCCCTGCTGCACGCAAGCGTGCTGAATGACACACCATCCTTGCTCGATCGTATGCTCGCAAACGTCGTTCACACAGGCATCGCTGGTACACGCCAGGCCATCGTCGCAGCCCTGTTCGCAAGACACACTTCCCCCGGCTCCTGACGTATTCCCTCCCGAGCCACCTTCCGTGCTGGAGCCGCCGGTGCTTCCGCTTGCACCGCCCGTGTGGCCCGCGGTTCCACCGGTACCTCCGGTGCTTCCCCCGGAGCCTCCCACGCTTCCTCCGGCGCCCGCTGGACCACCAGGTTTCGTGTTCCCTTCTTCCTCGGAATCACTGCACCCGATCGCCCACAGCATTGCAACCCCCAGAACCCAGCAAATACGTGAGTATTTCATCAGCGGCTCCTTGACTCATGAATGGATATTCCAAGTTCGAATACACGCCAGCGATAGTAGAGTAGCAGAAAAACGAGAGGTGCTTGCCAAAAATGGAGCCTGGAAAGGGAATTCACCAGCAAGGTGGGCGAGAGGGGGCAGGATCCGGGTCGGGATGGGGCAACACGAATCTCAGGTATTGATAATCCTCTTCACAAAATACGGCAGGGCCATAGCCGAGAATCTCGGCGCGCTCGAGGAAAGGACGAAAGCTTCCGCTATCCATGAGACGATTATGCCCGTCGCCAAGGTTGTGAAACTCGCTTCCATACGGGTCGGCGAGCCCCAACGAGTGTCCGACCTCGTGGGTCATCGTAGAGCCAATCATGGAACCCAACGCCCATATCGCACAGGCGATTTGCATTCCACGGTCCGTTTTGTCCACGGCAGGGCATTCATCGCCGGAAGAAAGCTTGGGAATGATGAGTTCCGAAAGGTCCGCGGCTTCCACGGGTCGCCCCCCCACATCAGGACGAAAAGGATCAAAAATGGAGTCGAAGAAGGGATTGGCGCCCTCCAAACGTTTGGCCAAGATACCGGGATGCTCGCTGAAGCCAAAAAAAGACTCGACAAAGACTCCACCATAACCCGCATAGCCATCTTCTTGTGTCGTTGCGTTGACACCACCGATTTTGTCGTAAAGACGATCGTTGCCCACATCTTTGCCTGGCGTGTTGTCATAGCCGAGAAGGCCATAGCCGTTGGGGTCGGGGCCACTGAGGTCGACTTGTGCAAATAGAGCATAATCAGCGGGTTTTTCTTGTCGGAATTCCATGTTGGTCCCGGCGTAGTCCCGCGCGGCTACCTCCAACACGCGCTCACGAATCATGGGGTCGACCGCTCGCAGCCCGAAGTGACGAAGGCTTCCTACGTAAGAAGCAACGAAATTGACCCAGACGACCTGCTTGACCGACTCGATGCGAAAGCTGGTGTGATGGGCGGCCCCAACGACACTGTCTTGCTCGTATTGAATCACCGGTTGAATCGTTCCCGAAAAGTCTCCTGTCGTTTTTCGCAAATCAATCGCTTGGCCGAGTTCATCATCCTTCTCGCTGAGGACATAGCGCACGAGATTGCCATTCACGAACTCAGGCACGAGGGTGACGTCGACAGGGATTGGGTTCGCCGCGCCCGTCTTGAATTCTCCGGAAAGCATGAGCGTGGTAAGAGCGAGCCCCGGATCGCTGCCGTCCGGGGGAACTCCCACGAATCCACCGCCTTCAATATCGACATATTGGCCTAAACTCGCGGTCTTGGGGGTGAGATTGAAAATCGTGGTGCTGGTAAGATCGAAACGTACGGGATAGGAATCCGTTTTATAGGTGATGGAATCCGCCGCGAGCCCGTGCTCATTGCTGATGACGACAGACCCTTCGAAGGAGCCGGGATGGATTCCAGCGACATTGGGGGCAAAAGGAAAAGCAATGCGCGTGCGGTCGTTGGGTTGGGTGGGCGAAGCTATCACGTGGGCTGTCGGAATCGGTTTGCATGACCCCTGACCCTCTTGCCGAAAACAACCGTCGAGCATGGCCACCGAATTGCCTTCTTCGCCTCCTAACAAAAAACCTTCGCCACGAACTTCGATCCGATCATTGACGAAAATCACGCCTTGAGCGACATCGAAGACGTCCGGTTTGGACGAGGGCGCGATCTGCAAACGCACCGATAACGTCGGGGATATATGCGTTTTGCCATCATCCTGGTCTGTCGCCACGACCGCCGTTCCTTGAAAAACCCCTTCTTTGACCGATAAGCCAGATTCGAGCGCCCCACGCCACGATGCCTCGAGTTCGGTGTCCGAGACATACGCGGCAGCGAGCACCAACTCCATGGGGGCTTCGTCAAGGCTACCCCGAAGAACCAACCGAGAAGGGCCGATATTGGGGGGAACGAAAGCCTTTCCCCGAATGACGACACGTGTGCCAGGCACTAGCAACGAAGGCTGAACCGAGACTAGCCCAAGGTCTTCCGATTCTCCGGGGGTCGTCGTTCCGGTGGATTCCTTGTCTTCCGTCTCCGAAGAGCAAGCCGCCAACGCGATCCACAATGCAAAGACCAGCCGACGCATGATTCCTCCGCGACTCCCGTTTACAGTTTGGGGCATTGGGATTGGCTGAGACCGATGCAGATATCATATAGATTCTCGGACCCATTGAATCCGCGTACGACCACATAATAGTACCCCGCCGTCGTGATGGACCATACGAGGTTCTCGTTCGACGTGCCGCTTTGACCATTGGTTGCATTGCATCCCGACACGGTCGTTTCGTCACAAGGCGTGAGGTTGATATTTCCGCGATACAGAATGAGATCGAGGTCGTCTTTCGAACCCTTTTGCTCGAATGCCAGAGAGGCATAAAGGGTTTCACCAGCGAATAGGTAGACGGAATACCAGTCTTCATTCCAAGGGCAGATGGCATTGGTCGTCGACTTGAAGGGAGGCGTCTGCAGGTCCACGATCCGCGCTTGCGTTGCATTATCGTCAGGCTCGTTGCCATCATCGACGCAAGAAGCACAGGATTCCGGATAAAAGTCGTACACGAGCGAATAGGTATTTTTCTGGTTTTGCCAGCTATAGACTCGTACATAGTACGTTCCGGGAGGCTGGCAGGATTCCAGATACTCGAAAGAACCGAGTTCATCCGAACGGGCCAGCACCGTGCCGCTAGAACTCACAAGGCTCATATCCAAGTCGGAACTGTCTCCCCCATCGAGCAATAACGCCATCGTTCCAGAGTTCGAAAGATCGATCGGATACCAATCCTCATTCGCCGTGAAGGAGCCGGGACAGCTCACTAATCCCTTGGTTTCCCCGGTAGAAAGGCCGGGAAGCACATACGCCTGGGCCATCGTATCGTTGGGTTCCCAAGAATCGTCTACGCAACTCGTGCTGCTACCACATTGACCAGATTTGGGAATGCATTGGCGAGCCGTGGCCCCGTTGACAGAAGTAATCGGCGATGAGCAAAGGTAGTCCCCCGGACAGTCCCCGTCCGAAGAGCATTTGCGGAAACAATAGGTTTTTCCAGCAGCTCCAAGCGTCGCGCACAAATCACCGTCGCTACCACATTGCGCGTCCGCGGAACATGCCTTGCAAAGTCCCAATCCTCCCGAACCACCGGGATTCGTCACCCGAATATGATGGGTGCCCGTCGAAGGACTCTGCGTCGTATGATCACAGTCCCCATTTTTGTCGTCGTTGTCTTGAGCAACCAAAACATAATACACATCCGCGGTTGTCCCCGAAGGTTTGCCCACCACGGGATTGGGAATATCCGCGGCCCAAACGCCATCTTTCATGTCCCCTTCGATGGCCAGCATCGTTACTTGCGTCATCTGCGCCAAATCAGGAGGATCCGATGGCTTGTCGTACGAATAGTACAGCAATGGTTCGTACTTGATCCCCTGGTCGTCAGTAACGCGTGCATCGATCGTCAGATCGACCACCGAAGAGATATTGCCTTCCGGCGTATGCTCGATGACCGGTGCCTGTCCCGGACAATCGGTTTTTTGTGTTTTTCGAAGGACGATCAGGTAGTTTTTCACCGTGGGAGGGTTGTCCCCATCATCGGCCGACAGCTTGAGGGCAAAACGATCTCCTTCGGTGACCTGCTCTTTCGATGGACACCAATTCCATACGCCACTGAGCCCGTCACGCTGATCGAGGGTGGCTCCCGCAATCACCGGATCGTCTTGGGCCAGCGTGACTCCCGGAGAATCAGAGTCCTCCACCACGATATCGACGTCAATACACTTTTTTACCGTAAGGTCGAGCGTGGTTCCCGTTCCCAAAGGTTTTCGAAATATGGGAGCATTGCTCGAACCCGCCTGAATCGTCACCTCGATGGCAATCGTTTCTTTCGCCGTATGTTTGCCATCCGAGACCGTGAAGTCGAAAGAATGCACGCCGATGTCCGAAGCGATGGGCGTCCAACGAAACACCGCGAGGTTGCCTGCTTGACGCAGATCCGCCCGGGAGCCGATATCCGGGATCGTGGATCGAAAACCGAACTTCAAAGGGTCCCCATCTTTGTCCGTAGCTTTGATTTCGAGTGTGAATTCCTTGTCCACGAAAGCAGATTTATCGCTCAACGGAGAAATTTGGGGTGGACTTCCCCCATCGTCATCCGAACCGCAGCCAACCGCTGCAGGGAAGACAAGCAGGGGAATCAAAAAAAGCGTGGCAAGGTGACGCGAAACCATCGAAGAACCTTTCGATAGAAAAAGAACGAATGGTTGAATGATACCGCGGACAGACCCATTCGTCATGCAAAGCGAGCCTTTTGCAGCAAGTTGCTAGCGTGCAACTTTGCCGTGACCCTGCCGCGCTGGTTCGAGACCGTGGCTTTGCGACGCCACGAATGAAACGCTCTGCCATGGGAGACCAACGGTTTCGAAAGATCATCGCTTACCGAAAGGTCGGCCAGTGGAGCATGCGAATTGAGTAGGTGCGGGTAGGGGAAGCGAACGGATGGCGGCGAGCGGACCAGATTCCCCGAGGTCAATCAAGGCTGCAATAAGGAACCCAGCTATGATTGGCCTCCGTGTCTACTTGCACATTCTGTTGTGGGCAGGTTTCATCCGCGGACCACGGTTTCCATTGGAAACCTCGGCCTGTCTGCTCAGCGTATTGCTTGAACACATCGTAACCGTTGTTCCACTTGAAAACGACGGGCTCCACGCATTGGTTGGTCATGAGCGACTCGTTGTACTCGACAGCAATTTGGTGCATCACGCTGGTCGTGGAATTCCAACAGCAGGTTTTGGACTTGTCGTATTCGAGTTCCGCGAAGACATAGTCTTCCAAAATCCGATATTTTTGGTCGACTTGTGATTTGCTCCATCCAAATTTGTTTTGCATGAGCGTGTACAGTTTATCGAAGCCTTCTTCCCTACGAGTGCGCGCGGCGCAAGACGCTGGGTAATTGCGAAGGTGGTTTCGGTTGTCTTCGATCATCGCGAGCAAGGAATCACGCATGGCCGCAGGATCGGACTCTCCTAGCAACGTTTCGAATTGTTCTGGGCGAGACGAGATGGCCGTCGTATCCGTATCCGAAATCCAAGAGGCCTCATCAGACTTCATCCACGTGTTGGTCCAATAACCGTTGATGTTCTTGACCACACGCCACCGTTTGAGCCCGCCG
>Ga0209201_1003273_pt1 | contig 14400 bp, 10 predicted proteins | sample AD_UKC055_MetaG_FD_184411 | JGI IMG/M metagenome (GOLD analysis project Ga0209201, IMG submission 184411) | Active sludge microbial communities of municipal wastewater-treating anaerobic digesters from USA - AD_UKC055_MetaG (SPAdes) (version 2) | ecosystem: Engineered > Bioreactor > Anaerobic >...
CATCGCCGGCGGGCTTCTGGAAAGATCATCCGCGGATGCTGGCCGGCCGCGATCTGAAAAGCGGCGGAACGTGGCTGGGCATAACGAAAGACGGGCGATTCGCTGCCGTCACGAATTATCGCGACCCGTCCTCCTTAAAAAGCAATGCACTGTCACGCGGCCTGCTTGTCAGCAGCTACCTCAACGGGAATAAAGATCCGGGAAACTACCTGAAAAAGATTGCCTCGGATATTTTTAACTACAACGGGTTTAATCTGCTTCTTGGCGATAAACGGGATGTATTTGTTTTTTCCAGTCGCGGAAAAGCGCAAAAGCTGAAACCCGGCATCTATGGGTTAAGCAATCATCTTTTGAATTCGCCCTGGCCGAAAGTATCCAGAAGCAAACGGATGCTCAAGACCGCGCTGATGCAGAAAGGCGATGCTCTGGAAGACGCATTGTTTTCCATGCTGGCCGACCGTCGGATTCCTCCGGATCAAAAACTTCCCTCCACGGGAATCGGTCTGGAATGGGAAAGACTGTTGTCCTCCATTTTTATTGAAAGTCCGGTTTACGGTACAAGGTCGTCGACGGTCTTGCTGATCGGGAAAAACAGACATATCCGGTTTGCGGAGAAGGTTTTTGACGGGCAGAAGGATCCCTGGATGGAAAGCCGTTTTTCATTTATCGTAAAACTAAAGTAAAAAATGGCGGATGCTCCGGGCAGCCCCTTATCCGCAAATGCGTTGTGTCGGCTTCAAGGCCATGACGGCCAGGGATGATCGTTTGATAGAAGCGAACCACGGCCCGTCCGCTGATGACAAATCTTCGGAAACTATCAGCGTGTGATCTCTAGCCGAAAATACAATAAATGTTTCCAATAGTTTAGGAAGAAATGATGCAACAGGCCGGGAAAAGAGGATGTGATGAAAGTTGTTTACCATGAAGATTACAACAAAGTTTATTCTTCCGATCCCGCTTCCGCGCTGGGAAGAATTCAGGCGGTGGAAAAAATCCTGTGCGGCAAAGTGACGTTTGTCGAACCGGCGGCGGCATCCCGTGAAGACATTCTCAGCGTGCATACACCCGATCATGTCAGGGCCGTCGAGCGCGAAGGCGTTTACGATATTGCCGCGCTGGCCGCCGGCGGCGCGATCAAGGCGGCGCAGATCGGGTTGACGGAACCCTGTTTTGCGCTCATTCGTCCTCCCGGTCATCACGCGTCTTCCGGCTGCGCCTGGGGATTTTGTTATTTTAATAACATGTCGATAGCGCTGGAAAAACTCAAACGGGAAGGTCAAATCAGAAAAGCGTTTATTCTGGATTTCGATCTGCATTTCGGTGACGGAAATGTGAATATTCTGGGAGGTAAGGATTATGTGACGATTCTTAATCCGACAGGGTCCAATCGTAATGACTATTTAAAACAGGTTCAAAACGGTCTTGCCGAAACGGATGCCGATATGATTGCCGTGTCCGCCGGTTTCGACCATCACGAGGACGACTGGGGCGGACTTCTGAAGACCGAAGACTACCAATACATGGGCGGACTGGTGAGAGAGGCCGCCCGGCGGAACAACGGCGGATGCTTCGGTATTCTGGAAGGCGGCTACAATCACACTGTCCTGGGGAAAAATGTTCTGGCTTTTGTCGAAGGCCTGGCGGAAAAAGATTTGTAATCGGCATTGTGAAAATGAAATTGCAATAGGGTCTTGCCGATACTGAAATGCAAAGGAACAAGCGGCATCGTTTTTTTGTCCGGGATCAGACGGTTAAGAGATAAACAAATCATTAAAAGACGGAATGATGGAGGTGTCCGAACATGGCCGGTTTTGCTGAATATGATCAATATGACGGATTAGGTCTGGCTGCGCTCGTCCGGGAGAAAAAAGTAACGCCGAGGGAGCTTTGCGAAGAAGCGATCCGTTGCATTGAGAAATTGAACCCTGAATTGAATGCCGTGGTCACACCGATGTTCGATTTCGGACGCGATGCCGCAGAAAAAAATACGGCAGATGGTCCGTTTGCCGGGGTTCCGTTTCTGCTGAAGGATTTGATCAGCGCCTTTGCCGGTGTTCGGTTAACTTGGGGCTGCCGCGCCTATAAAGATTATATCCCGGATTATGACAGCGAACTGGTCAAACGTTTCAAAAAGGCGGGACTGATTACGCTGGGAAAAACCAATACGCCCGAATTCGGTTTGATGGGCATTACCGAGCCGGAGCTGTTCGGCCCGACGCGCAATCCGTGGAATACGGAGAGAACGAGCGGCGGTTCCAGCGGCGGATCGGCTGCGGCAGTGGCCTCGGGTATGGTGCCGATCGCCTCAGGCGGCGATGGAGGCGGTTCCATTCGCATTCCGGCCTGTTACTGCGGGCTGGTGGGATTGAAGCCGACCAGAGGCCGGACTCCCACGGGGCCGAAATACGGAAGACTCTGGCAGGGCGCAGTGGTGGAACACGTTTTGACGCGCTCTGTGCGCGACAGCGCCGCGATGCTTGATGCCACGCTCGGCGACGAGCCGGGATCGCCTTATGATATCAAACCGCCGGAAAGACCCTACAGCGAAGAAATAAACCGGGCCCCCGGTTCATTGAAAATCGCCTTCAATACGGAATCTCCGCTGGGCACCGGCACGCACGAATCCTGCGCCGATGCCGTGATCAAAACCGCCAAGCTGCTGGAGAATCTGGGACATAACGTGGAAGAGGCCAAACCGGATATTGACGGTGTCAAACTGGCTCATACCTATTTCATCCTTTATTTTGGAGAAAATGCCGCGGATATTAAATGGGCTGAAGCTGTATTGGGAAAGAAAGTCGGCCGAAAGGATTTTGAAATCACCACGTGGTTTTTCGGTGAACTAGGCCGCTGTTACAGCGCGGGGGATTTTGTGGCGGCCATCCGGGAATGGGATGTCGCTGCCAGAGTCATGGGACAATTCCATCTCGACTACGATTTATATCTGACGCCGACCGTGGCCTATCCGGCAGCAAAAATCGGAGAACTTATGCCGAAGTCCTACGAAGAAGCAGCCATGAAAATATTCAGCGTCCTGAAACTCGGTTCTCTCGCGAAAGTGTCCGGGATGGTGAATCAAATCGCCATCAAGACGCTTGCCAAGACTCCTTTTACACAACTGGCTAATTTTACAGGTCAGCCGGCGATGAATATTCCTCTGCACTGGGATGAACAGGGTATGCCCTGCGGCGTGCAGTTTGTTGCTCCTTTCGGCGACGAAGCCACGCTCTTTCGGCTGGCGGCTCAACTGGAGAAAGCCAACCCGTGGTTTAACAGACGACCATCCCTCAAACTCTGAGTAATTTCATCGGCCGGCGCTCAGGCAAAAACGACTGGTATTTTCCGGAACAATCGTATAGAAAATCTATTGTTGTAAATTTCACATCAGCCCTTTGCGGACGTTTTGCGTTTTAAATCAAGGGCAACAGGAGTAGATCATGCTTTCAGAAAAAAATAATTCCCGGTTCGGCGGCGCATCCAAGTATATTCTGGACGATGAACTGGCAAAAATTGTCAATGTTTCCATGGCGCTGGAAATGCCCCTCTTGCTCAAGGGCGAACCGGGTACGGGGAAAACCATGCTGGCTCACGCCATTGCCGAGAGTCTGCAGATGCCGCTGATCGTTTTGAACGTCAAGTCGAGCATGAAATTAATTGAGGCGCTTTATCAGTACGACACACTGACGCGTCTGAACGACAGCCGCTTCGGCGATTCCAAACGCGATGTCAGCGATATTGAAGCCTATATAAAAATGGGCAAGATCGGCCAGGCCTTCACCGCCGACAAAAAAACCGTTTTACTGATTGATGAAATCGACAAGGCCGACACCGATTTTCAGGACGATATGCTGGACGTTCTGGATCAGATGCAATTCGATATTATTGAAATCGACAAAACCATCCGGGCCAAGAACCGTCCCGTGATCGTCATTACATCCAATGCCAAGAAGGATCTTTCCGATCCGTTCCTCGGACGCTGCAATTTTCATCACATTGCGTTTCCCGATCCCGATATGATGCGCCTGATTGTTTCCGTGCACTTCCCCAAACTCGATGAAGAGCTGATGAAAATCTGCATCAGCACGTTTTATCGTTTGCGGGAGCTGCGGGGCGTTGAGAAAAAACCGGCGACGCGGGAGCTCATCAACTGGATTCGCGCTTTGAAGAGCGATCCGGATTTCAAACCCAAAACGCTTTATCAGGGCCGGGTACCTTTCCTGGGAGTTCTTTTCAAAAAGAGCGCCGATCTACAGCAGGCCGCCCAGCAGGTTATCAAATCGCGCGGTTGAGGTGTAAACGGTGTTCGTTAATTTCTTTTATACCCTGAAGGACCGCGGTATTCCGGTTACGCCGACGTCGTTTCTGCGCCTGCAGAATGCCATGAGCAAGGGGCTGGTTCATTCTCTCGACGATTTTTACACCGTTGCGCGAACGATTCTCGTGAAGAGTGAACGCTATTTTGACACGTATGATCAGATATTCGCCCACCATTTCAGAAATGCTTCTCTGGAAGATCCCACGGCGGTGGAATTAAACGAAGTCGCCCGAGCGATGCTGGAGGAATGGCTGCAGAATCCGCAGGAACTGGCCGATATGCTCGGCATCGACAAGGACAAACTGAAAAAAATGACGCCGGAAGAACTCATTCAGTATTTTCTCGAGCGTCTGAAGGAACAGACCGAAGCGCATCACGGCGGCAATAAATGGATCGGCACCGGCGGAACATCGCCGACAGGACATTCCGGCTATCATCCGGGAGGCATGCGCGTCGGCGGCGAGTCCAGAAATCATTCGGCCATCAAAGTGGCGCTGGACCGCCGATACCGCGATTATTCCCAGGAAGGACCGCTGACCCAGTCTCAGATCGGCGAAGCGCTCAGAAGGCTGCGTCGCCTGATGCCGACGGGACCGAAGGATGTCGTGAATGTCGACAAAACGATTTACGAAACCATGCGCAATGCCGGGGAAATAGACATCATCTTTGACCGGCGTCTGACCGACCGCCTGAAGGTCATGCTCCTTATCGATAACGGCGGCTGGTCCATGGAACCCTACATCGGAGTGGTTCAAACCCTCTTTCACTACGCGAGCTCGCAGTTCAAGGATTTGAAGATTTTCTTTTTTCATAACACCATCTACAGCCGCGTCTGGGCCGATCCGCAGCGCTATTATAAACCGCAGGACGTGGACGAACTCATCCGCTGGGATCCTGAGACACGCGTGATCATTGTAGGGGATGCCAGTATGGCTCCGTACGAACTCATGCATCCCAACGGCGCCATTTATGTTGACGCCAAACCGTCAGGAACCAGTATTGAGCGGCTGCGCTTCATCGCACGAACCTTTCCACACAGCGTGTGGCTGAATCCCATGCCTCCTGACGAATGGTATTACAGCACGACAGTCAAGGCGATCCGACGGGTTTTTACCATGTACGAACTCACGCTCGATGGTCTGGAAAAGGCCGTCCAGTTTTTGACATCGTCCGGAAAATAGAATGCCTGCAGGTAAAATATTTTTGTTGATTAACGGATTTTTCTTTACCCGCTGTTCGGTGAAAGATTCCATTTAATCTTCCGGCAAATAAAAGAAACAAAGAAACACTATACACTGCGCTAATTTTATTGTATTATACGCCATAATTTATAATACAGCGATAGATGCATCAACGGGAAATCATCCCGGTAACTCCGTCGTCTCATATTGGTTGAAAAATCTTCTCCGGAGGAATTTCTTGCTGATAGAAAAGAAAAGAGCTCTACGGGAAATAAACATTTCCGAAGAAATGTTTAATGAATTGTTAAACGTATTTGTTGAGCAGACCGAAACCGCTTTAAAAATACTGAAAAAAACCGTCACCCGTAAAAATTATGAGGAAATGCGCAAGCAAGCGCACTTGATCAGCGGGTCGGCGGGAAACCTGCGAATAAGCGGAATTCAGAAGCTGGCCAAAGAAATAGAATTGGAGGCAATGGAGAAACGGGAAATTTCTGTTATCAAAAGCCATATTGGAAAATTGAGAACTGATTTTGAGAAAGTCAAGGAGGAGGTGTCAGGTGGACAACAGTAAGAAGATTCTTGTGGTAGATGACGACAAAGTGTTTCTCAAACTGGTTGAAAATGATTTGACGCAAGAAGGTTATCTCGTCATCACCGCTCAGAATGGGAAAGAAGCCATATCCCTGGCTAAAAAAGAAAAACCGGCTCTTTTGCTGCTTGATATCAACATGCCGGGCATCAGCGGAGGAGATGTCGGAAATATTCTGGGAAGCGATCCTCTGACGAGGAATATCCCCATAATTTTCCTTACGGCTTTATTGACCAAAAAAGAAGAAGAAACCCGTAAAAATATGATCGGCCATCATTTTTTCATGGCCAAACCTTACGATTTGAAGGCTTTATTGAACGAAATACGCAAGTATATATGATCCTTTTTGCCGGATCGGTTTCGGTTGGCCTTGCTTTTTGTTTAAAACATGACACGTAACAGAAATTTCATAACCGGGAATGAATAGAAAGGGTATTCATGTCTGACGGTTTTTTTCACCGGAGACATTATGGGATATCATACGGTACCGGACACATCAAATCATTTTTATTCCCTTTCCTGTTTTTTCCATATCTTTTTTGTTCATTTCATCCGCGAGAAAAAAATGGCCATAAACGTTTCGGAACACGCCGGCAAATCAATGATTCAAATCGGTTTGCAAAAAAATCTTACCCATGGACGAGGGTAAACCACGTCACAGGAGAGGATAAGTCATGAAGGGAAAAAACATATCGCAACCAATCGGGCTGGAATCGGACTTCAGCGGTCCGCAGAAACTGCGGGCATTGATGATCGATGATTCGGAAGATGATGTGTTGCTGATCATACGGCATATGAGAAAAGGCGGATTTGCCCCGATCTATGAACGCATCGAAACCGCCGCCGCCATGACGCAGGCCCTCGAGGAAAAGCAATGGGACATCATCATTTGCGATTATAAAATGCCCAAATTCAGTGCGCCTTCGGCCATCGCTCTGTTAAAGCAGACAAAACTCAATATCCCCATCATCGTCACATCCGGAGCCATCGGCGAGGAAACCGCCGCCGAGTGCATGCGCATGGGAGCCCATGATTATTTGATGAAAAACAACCTGTCCCGGCTTTGTCCGGCAATCACCCGGGAACTGGCGGAGGCAAAAATAAGAGACCGGCAGCGGGTGGCGGAGTTGCAGAAAGATGCCGCGCTTGAATCGTTGCGCAACAGCAGGGAGTTATATGCAAGACTGGTTGATACCATGCCGGACGTTGTTATTCGAACCAGCCTGGAAGGCACCGTGCTGTTCGTCAATGACCGCGCTCTCCGGATAAGCGGTTATCAACGGGAGGAAATTGAAGGCCGGAACATGGTTTTGTTTGCGGCTCCCGACGACCATGAAAGACTGATGAAAAACGCAGCACTGATGCTTGATCGCAAGCTGGGTCCCGATGAATACAAAATCGTTATGAAGGACGGAAGGATAATTCCCTTTGAGGTGAATGGCGATGTCATTCGGGACAAAAAGGGCAATCCCTTCGGGTTCGTGTTTGTCTGCCGGGATGTCAGCGACCGGAAACTTGCTGAAGACAAGCTGAGAGAGAGCGAGGAACGGTACCGGGCCATCATCGAGAATATTGAAGACGGATACGCCGAGCTTAATCTGAAGGGCGATTTCATCTTTGTCAATGATGCGCTCTGCCGGATAGACGGATATCCGAAAGAAGAATTGTTGAAAATGCGCTACCGGGAAATGATGGATGAAGAGACCGCCCGGAAAGTATTCGATGTATACAACAAAATCTTCAAAACAGGTGGGTCGGAAAATAATTTTGAATACGAAATATTCACAAAAGAGAGGCAAAAAAAGTATGTAGACACTTCCGTATCGGCCATTAAAGATTCAGCAGGTCAGGTTATTGCCTTCCGCGGAATCGTGCGGGATAGAACCGAGCGCAAGAAAGCGGAGGAAGAGCTTCGCCGGAGCGAGGAAAAATACCGCAATATTCTGGAAACCATTCGCGAAGCCTATTTTGAAGTGGACCTGGCCGGCAATTTTACCTTCTTCAACGATTCGGTATGCCGGATGTCGGGGTTTTCCCGGGACGAATTGAGGGGGATGAATTACAGCCGCCTTTCGGCAAATGACGAAACCACCCGGAAAGTTTATCAAACGTTCAACCGAGTATATAAAACAGAACGGCCGTCAGAAGGCTATGACTGGCCGATAAAAAGAAAAGACGGCTCCCGGATATCCATAGAAGCTTCGATTATGCTGCGCAAGGATTCATCCGGCAATATCGTCGGTTTCAAAGGTGTGATCCGGGATATTACCGAACGCAAACAGGCCGAGGAAATGCTGCAGGCGAGCGAGGAAAAATACCGGGAAATTTTCAACGCCACATCGGAAGCCATTTTTATTCACGATGCAGAAACCGGAAAAATTATCGATGTCAATGATTCAATGATCAGAATTTACGGCTACAATTCAAAGGAAGAAGCACTCAGGTGTAGTTTCGCTGATGGAAGCGGCAATCCGGAACCGGATACGGAAGAAAAAGCGCTGAGACTTATCAAAAAAGCGATTCAGGAAGGGCCGCAACAATTTGAATGGCTGGCCCGCAGGAAAGACGGGACACATTTCTGGATGGAAATGCAGTTGATGAAAACCGATATCGGCGGCGAAAAACTGGTTCTTGCCGTCGGGAGGGATATCACCGAACGCAAACAGGCCGAGGAAGCCATCCGGGAAAATGAAGTGAAATATCACTCGCTGTTTGATCACTCGATGGACGCCATTTTGCTGACCCGACCGGATGGTTCGATTATTGATGCCAACCCGGCGGCCTGCAGGATGTTCGGCCGGACAAAGCAGGAGATCCTGGAATCCGGACGTACAGGACTGGTGGATACATCCGATCCCCGTCTAGAGGTTTTGCTGGCGGAGAGAGCCCGAACCGGTAAATTCAGCGGCCGGCTGTTTCATTTCCGGAAAGACGGAACACGCTTTACGGCGGATGTGAGCACATCCGTTTTTCAGGACAGCGCAGGGAAATTCAAAACAAGCATGATTCTGCGCGACGTTAGCGATCAGGAGCGCATGGAAATTGCCCTTCGGGAAAGCGAAGAACGCTATCGCACATTTATCAATGCCACTTCTGCCATGGTTTATCTTAAAGACAGCCGATTCCGCTACATCCTGGTAAACCAGGCCATGGAAGAACTTCTGGGTATGAATCTGCAAGACATCATCGGAAAGGACGATTTCCAGCTGATGCCGCCGGAAACGGCCGACTACTTTCGGGAAAACGACACCAGGGTCGTGCAAACAAAATCGACGGTTGTCGTAGAAGAAAGGCTGCACGATAAAATATACGAATCAACCAAATTTCCCGTTCTGCTGGAAAACGGCGATGTCGTTATCGGCGGCATTTCCCGCGACATCACCGAGCGCAAACAGGCGGAGAATAAATTAAAAGAAACTGAGGAGAGATATAACGCCCTTTTTGAGCAATCGATCGATCTTGTTTTCGTCGTCGGTTTCGACGGGCAGTTCCTTGATGCAAATTCCGCCGCCCTTGATCTGGTCGGTTATACAAGAGATGAAATATCGTCGTTGTCCATCGTGAACCTTCTGGATGACGATCAGATCCCCGTGGCGCTGGACATTATCGAAGAAATCCATCAATACGGGGTACAGCAGGGTCTAAAGGAACTTCGGTTGCGTCATAGAGACGGAAGCGCTGTTTATGTGGAAACTCAGGGAGCAACCATCATGTCCAACGGAGAACCGGTGGCCATTCAGGGAATCGCCCGGGACATTACCGCCCGCAAGAAAGCGGAAGAAGAGTTGCTTTCGTTGACCCGGCGGTTGAACGATATCATCGAATTCATTCCTGACGCAACATTGGTCATTGACCGCGACGGCAGAGTGATTGCCTGGAACCGCGCCATCGAAGAAATGACGGGTATTACAAAGGACGCCATACTGGGCAAGGGGCATTATGAATATGCGATACCCTTTTACGGCCGGCGGCGGCCCATGCTGATCGATCTTCTGGATAAAAGAGACAAAAAAATGGAAGCGTTATACAAATATGTGGAACGCGGCAGCAAGATTTACGCCGAATCATATATTTCCGGACTGCGTGACGGCCAGGGAGCGCATCTGTGGGGTGTGGCGGCTCCGCTTTTCGACAAGGACGGAAACCGCTTCGGTTCCATCGAGATGATCCGGGATGTCACCGAGATCAAAGCCAAGGAAAAATCGCTTGAGGAAAGCCTCAGAGGCAGGGAAATTGCCGAGGAAGCGACAAGAGCCAAAAGCGCTTTCCTGGCCAACATGAGCCATGAAATCCGGACACCGATGAACGGCATCATCGGTCTGGTGAATCTTGCCCTTCAAACCGGCCTGACGGAAAAACAGAAAGACTATCTGAATAAAATAGAATCTTCGGCACAGGGACTGATGGTGATCATCAATGATATTCTCGATTATTCCAAACTCGAAGCGGACAAAATGAAACTGGAAATTCTCGATTTCAATCTTGAAGATGTCATGACGCATATTTCCGATATCATGTATCCGAATGCCGTGCAAAAAAGGCTTGATCTGCTCTTCCACATCGACAGGGATGTCCCTCTCTTTTTGAAGGGTGATCCCTGGCGTTTGCAACAGGTGCTGATGAATCTGATCGGCAATGCCGTCAAGTTTACGGAGAAAGGCGAAGTGGTTGTCCGCGTGGAAGCGTGCGCCAGATTCAAAAGAGGACGAAAGGATTATATCCATTTGAATTTTTCCGTCAGAGATACGGGGATCGGTCTGACAAAAGAACAAATGGGCGATTTGTTCGAACTGTTCACGCAGGCGGACAGTTCCGTCACGAGACGCTACGGCGGGACCGGTCTCGGATTGGCCATTTCCAGACAGATCGTTCAGCTCATGGGAGGAACCATAGAGGCGACAAGCGAAGCGGGAAAAGGCAGTGTTTTTTCTTTCATGATTCCCCTGGAGCCGGGAAAAAAGAAAAAAGGAGGCAAAACGAGCTTTTCCGGCACACCCTTTAAAAATAAAAGGGTGCTGATCGTTGATAAAAATCCGACGGCTCAAAAAATTCTCGCGGATTATCTGGAAGGTATCGGCTTGAGTGTTACCACCGCCGCGTCGGGATCGAAAGCCTTGAAAATTCTGAAAGAGAAAGACAACTTTCATCTCCTGTTGGTCGAATCAGGAACGTCGGCCCAGGACGGCATAAAAATCGTCAGGATGATAAGAAAAAATGCCGCGTTGGCCGCGATTCCTGCGGTGATGATCGTTTCAACATCCTTTCAGGATGATACCAAACCCGTTGCTGAAAAACTGGGCGTGAAATATTTCCTCAAAAGACCATTTCACCGGTCGAATCTTTTGGATGCAATGATGAACATCTTCGGCCAAACGATCAAAAAAGTCTCCCCCGCGGTCCGTAATCCGGTCAAGGCTCCTGCGACGGAGGCGCTTGCCGGCCAGCGGATATTGCTCGTGGAGGACAACTTCATCAATCAGCAGGTTGCCCGTGAAATTCTTCAGCAGGCGGGGCTGAAAGTAGTCGTTGCCGAAAACGGAAAGGACGCCCTGGGTAAAATCAGACAAGAGCAATTTGACCTGGTGCTTATGGATGTCCAGATGCCCGAAATGGATGGATACCAGGCGACGAAAATAATCCGGCGGAATAAGAAATTCAAATCGCTGCCCATCATTGCCATGACGGCTCAGGCCATGAGTGGCGACAAGGAAAAATGCCTGAACGCGGGAATGAACGATTATATCGCCAAACCGATCAGTATCCAAAATACTTTAAGCGTTTTAAGCCGCTGGCTGTATTCCAAATAGAGATTCATGGTATCGGAAACGATGGCTGACGGAGGGGAAAAGGTTCTGTCCATCGGTTGAGATTGGCGGATAACAAACCACAGATAAACCATAGCGTATGACATTGAAAAAGGCGATACGTCTGTTATATTTTTTTTCATGATACGGACATCGGTCCGGGAGGATGTGCCATGATCAGTCAGGAAGCAAAAAACGTCATGAATCTGATGTCGATGATGAAACTGCCCGACGCCGGCGAGTTGCCGATAGAGCTCTGTCGGCAGGTTCTGGCGGACATGATGTCCTTGTCTTTGCCGCCGGCCGGATGCAGATTCGAACCGGTCAATGCCGGAGGACCGGAGGCATTATGGGTAAAGGCTGTATCGGCGGACGATACGGCGGTTATTTTATATTTGCACGGAGGCGGTTATGCCATGGGCTCTCCGCAGACCCACGCGGGATTCACGGGGCTGTTGAGCGAGTTATCCCGCCTGAGCGTATTATCCGTTGACTACCGTCTCGCTCCGGAAAATCCCTATCCTGCCGCGATTGAAGATTCGCTCTCGGCATATCGCTGGCTTTTGCGGCAGGGTGTGTCTGCGGAATCGATTGTTGTCGGCGGGGATTCCGCCGGAGGGGGACTGACGTTCGCGACGATGCTGAAGTTGAAAGAACGGGGAGAAGCTCTCCCGGCTGCGGTATTTGCCGTTTCGCCGTGGGTGGATCTGGCCGTGACCGGCGAGTCCATTGAAACAAATGCCGCCAGCGATCCCATGATCACGCGATCCGGTCTTGATTACATGGCGGGCCTGTATGCGGGACATGCCGATATGCGCTTGCCGTTTATTTCTCCTCTATACGCAGATCTGAGAGGGCTGCCGCCGGTGCTTATTCATGTAGGAACCTGCGAAATGCTCCTGAGTGACTCGCTCCGTATTGCCGCTTCCCTCGAAAATTCAGGCGTGGACTGCACGCTCCGCGTATGGGAGGATCTGTTTCATGTTTTTCATTCGGTGGTCAGTCTTCCCGAGGCAATAATGGCCACGGAGGACATTGCCGCTTTTGTCAGGAATCGTGTGGGCGGATATTAACCTTGAATAATGATGTGCAGGAGAGGAAAAATGAAAAAAGAGACCCTTGTTTTGAAAACAACCGACGGGATGCAGATGTTCGTTTACAAGTGGGCGCCTGACGGTGCGGATGCCGTGAAGGGGGCTGTGCAGATAGCACACGGCATGGCTGAGCATGCCGCACGTTATGAACGTTTTGGCGGCGCCCTGACCGAAGCGGGATATGCCGTTTACGCCAATGATCACCGGGGGCACGGCAGAACCGCCGGATCGCCGGATAATAGAGGCTATTTTGCCGACGAAAACGGCTGGGCAAAAGTTGTAGAGGACATGCACCTGCTGACCGGCCTTATTAAAAAGGACTATCCGCAAAAGCCGTTCTTTCTCTTCGGTCACAGCATGGGATCTTTTCTTTCCCGGCATTATGCCATGCTTTACGGACGGGAACTCAACGGCCTTATTCTGTCGGGAACGGGCGGTGATCCCGGCGTGGCAGGTCGGGCGGGGCTTTTCATTGCCAGGATGGATGCCAGGCTTCACGGCAAAAAAGCGAAAAGTGAAATTATGAACAAATTGTCGTTTGGCGCTTTCAATCATGCTTTTAAACCCAACCGCACGGAATACGACTGGCTTTCCCGGGACCATGCCGAGGTGGACAAATACATTAACGATCCATGGTGCGGCGGAGTTTTTACGGCCGGATTTTTTTGCGATATGCTGGAAGGCCTTTCCTATATCAACAAAAAGGATAATATCGCAAAAATTCCGAAGCATCTGCCGGTCTATCTTTTTTCCGGTTCGAAAGATCCCGTGGGAGCGAACACCAGAGGCGTGATCCAGGTATACAACACGTTTAAGCGCGAAGGAATCAGCGATGTCGTGTTGAGGTTTTATCAGGACGGCCGTCACGAGATGCTCAACGAAATAAATCGTGAAGATGTCTTCCGGGATGTCATCGCATGGCTGGATCAGAAACGGTGATGATCAAAGCCGCCGGGATTAACCGGTGGCGTCAGGATGCTGATCCGTATGAAACATCATCGTTAAATCATAGTTTTAAAATCATAATTTTCTTGATGAAAAAATGTTTGTCCTGTATTATTTTTAAACATCAAGCAACGCCTGAATCCCAAGGGTAGCTCATGGCGACACAGATTCCAAGGAAAAGAACGATATTTTTTATCCGGCTGATGGTTGTGATTACCACGGCCTATTTTATTCTGCTGTCACCGGTAGCGGGCAAAGAACTGGAAATTTACGGGTACATCTTCATCGCCGTTTACCTGATGACCAATCTGATTGTCGCGTATATCCCGGAAAAATATTTTCACGATAACAGAATTTTTTACGGTTTTATCTTATGCGATAGTATTCTTCTTCCGGCCGGAATTTATTTTTCCGGATATATCGGATCCGACTTATATCTGATGTTTTTCTTTATTATTTCATTGACCAC
>Ga0209201_1003275_pt1 | contig 14389 bp, 14 predicted proteins | sample AD_UKC055_MetaG_FD_184411 | JGI IMG/M metagenome (GOLD analysis project Ga0209201, IMG submission 184411) | Active sludge microbial communities of municipal wastewater-treating anaerobic digesters from USA - AD_UKC055_MetaG (SPAdes) (version 2) | ecosystem: Engineered > Bioreactor > Anaerobic >...
TAGCGCCAAACACCCGCGTTGGACCAACCGCGCGATCCCCGAGGCAGGCGGGTGTAAGAGTCGCAGCCAAAGTCCAAAGGGCCGGAAGCCGTCCACGGGGCCAATCCCTCCCAACATGGATCCTTCGTGAATTGGCGCTGGCGATACACGACACCCGACCATTTTGGCCTTGCCAATTCGGGCGAGGGTGCTCTAAATACCGCCCCGACTAAACAAACTCTATGCACGTACAACTCGCCTGGCCGGATTACTTTATTCTGCTCGCCTACACGGGCTTTGTCATCGGGATCGGTTTCGCCCTGCGCAAGTATCTCAAGAGCTCGTCGGATTTTCTGACGTCGGGCCGATCGATCCCGACCTGGGTGACGGGCTTGGCGTTCATCTCGGCCAACCTGGGCGCGCTGGAGCTGGTGGGCATGGCCGCCAGCGGGGCCAAGTACGGCATCGCCACGAGCCACTTCTACTGGGTCGGCGCCATCCCGGCGATGGTGTTCCTGGCGATCTTCATGATGCCGTTCTACTACGGCTCGAAGGCGCGCTCGGTGCCGGAGTATCTCAAGCTGCGCTTCGACGAGCGGGTGCGGGCGCTCAACGCCGTCGCCTTCGCGGTGATGACCGTGTTCGCCTCCGGCATCTCGATGAACGCGCTGGCCAAGCTCCTCAACCAGCTCCTGGGATGGAACTACCACGTCGCGCTGTGGATCTGCTCGGGTGTCGTGCTCCTTTACGTGCTCAAGGGCGGGCTGACCTCCGCCATTTACACCGAGGTGCTCCAGTTCTTCATGATCGTGCTCGGGTTCGCGCCGGTGGTTTATCTGGGCCTCAAAGACGTCGGCGGCTGGGGGGCGATGAACCAGACGCTCCAGGGCGTGGCGGCCAATCCCGGCGCGCTGCATCTCAAAGAGGCCGGCACCACCTACGCCTCCAACGCCTGGTCCAGCGCCTGGCAGCCGCTGCTGGCCGGCCCGGCCAACAACCCGATGGGCGTGGACTGGTTCGCGATGGTGTTTGGCCTGGGCTTCGTGCTTTCCTTCGGCTACTGGTGCACCAACTTCCTCGTAGTGCAGCGCGCCATGGCCGCCCGCAACATGACCGCCGCCCGCAACACCCCGCTGGTCGCCGCGGTGCCCAAGATGCTCTTTCCCATCCTGGTGATTGTGCCGGGCATGATCGCCGTTGCGCTGACCTCCATGCCCAACAAAGGCTACCGCATCCCGCCGCCGATCATCAGCGACCAGGTCTATGCCAGCGCGGCCCAGGTCGTCAAAACCGCCGGCACCCTGGAGCCTGCTGCCGCCTTCCACGCCGTCAGCGACGCCATCGGCAAGAAGATGGACCAGCAGAAAGTCGCCGCCCTGGTCCAGAACGCCGCCACACTCCAGGACGACCAGATCAAGCAGGGCCTTTACGACGCCGTCGCCGAGTACGACTACGACGGCGTGATCCTGTCGCTGGTCAAGAAGTACTGCCCGACCGGCCTGCTGGGGCTGGCGCTCACAGCCCTGCTGGCTTCCTTCATGTCCGGCATGGCGGGCAACGTCACCGCGTTTAACACCGTTTGGACCTACGACCTTTACCAGGCCTACATCGCGCCCAAGAAGAGCGACCAGCACTACTTCTGGATGGGGCAGGCCGCCACCGTCGTCGGCATCCTGGTGAGCATCCTGACGGCCTACTTCGCCTCGCGCTACAACAACGCGATGGACATCATCCAGCTCGTGTTCGGCTTCGTCAACGCCCCGCTCTTTGCCACCTTCCTGCTCGGCATGTTCTGGGCGCGCTGCACCGGCACCGGCGCCTTCCTCGGCCTGTTCGGCGGCATCGGCACCTCGGCCCTGTTCCACGCGCTGACCCTCGCCGCGGGCAATGCTCCCGGCGTCAAGGGCGGTTACCTGGGCGTCCTCAAGACTTTCCCCAGCGAGATGGCCCAGAACTTCTGGCTGGCCACATTCGCCTTCCTCGCCTGCTTCGGCCTGACCCTCGGCATCTCCCTGGTCACCCGCCGCACCAAGACCAACGAGGAGCTCAAAGGCCTGGTCTATTCGCTCACGCCCAAAATCAAAGACCAGGACGCGCCCTGGTGCTTGCGCCCCGCCGTGGTGGGCACCGTGCTCATCCTGGCCTGCATCATCCTGAACATCATCTTCTGGTAAGAGAAAGACACACACTATGGGACTGGACATTCGCTGGCCAATCGGCCTCATGTTTTCGCTGGTCGGGCTGCTCATGGCCATCTTCGGTTTCGCCACCAAGAACGATTCCGAGATGTATGCGCGCTCCCTCCACATCAACGTCAACCTCATCTGGGGCATCATCCTGCTCCTGTTCGGCGCCTTCATGCTCTTCATGGCCATGCGCCAGAAAAACACACCGGCCGGGCCCGGTGAGAAATAGCTCCTCGTGTCCGCCATTCAGCCCGCAACCCTCAAACCGCAACCGGACCGCGGGCATCCTGCCCGCTTAGACGGTCCGAGTGCCCCAAACCGTGTCTATGCAGTCGGACGCGCGGCTGCCCCTCACCCTAACCCCAGCGAGAGGGAACAGCTCTTGGCCGGTTGGGTTCCATCACCGGACGGCGAGCCTTTTCCAGCGCGGGTGGCAACGCTCCCTCTCCCCACGGGAGAGGGCTGGGGTGAGGGGAGGCGAGCACACACATCTGCATCGCTACCGCTAAGCGGGCAAGATGCCCGCGCACCTTTCTGCGGCCGTGCGGTCCGCCGCCGCTCGGTGGCTTGCGTATGAAAGCGCCCCTCGCCAGAGCTCCCTTTGGCAAGCTCCCTTCCGGGCGACGCGCCGACCTGTTCACCCTCACCAACGCCCGCGGCCTCGTCGCAAAAGTCACCAACTACGGCACGATCCTCACCGAACTGCACGTGCCCGACCGCAACGGCCGGCTCGGCGACGTGGTCTGCGGGTTTGACAACCTTCGCCAGTACCTCCAGGGCCACCCCTACTTCGGCTGCACCGTCGGCCGCGTCGCCAACCGCATCGCCGGCGGCAAGTTCATGCTCGACGGCAAGCTCCGCTCCCTGGCCGTCAACAACGGCCCCAACGCCCTTCACGGCGGCATCAGGGGCTTCGACAAGAAGCTCTGGAATGCCACACCCCTGCGCGGCGCCACGGTGCGCTTCGATTACACCAGCCCCGACGGCGAGGAAGGCTACCCCGGCCGGCTCGACGTGCGGGTCATCATGAAGCTGACCGATGACAACGAGTTCCTCATAGACTACACCGCCACCACCAGCCGCCCCACCCCCATCAACCTCACCAACCACTCCTACTTCAACCTCGCCGCCAAAGGCGACATCAAGAACCACAAACTGATGATCGCCGCCGACTTCTACACGCCCAAAAGCCCGACCAACGTGCCGACCGGCGAAATCCGCCCCGTCAAAGGCACGCCCCTGGACTTCACCCGGCCGGTAGCCATCGGCACGCGGTTCGCCAAACTCGGCGGCAGCCCCCGGGGCTACGACCACAACTTCGTCCTCCGCGGCGATCCCTTCCGCCCCGGCCAGCCTGCGTTCTGCGCGCGGGTGCTCGAGCCCGGGTCCGGCCGCGTCATGGAGGCCTTCACCACCGAACCCGGCGTGCAGCTTTACACGGCGAACTGGCTGGACGGCTCGCTCATCGGCAAAGGCGGCGCGCCCTGCGTCCGGCATTGCGGCCTGTGCCTCGAAGCCCAGCACTTCCCCAACTCGATCAACATCCCGCACTTCCCGGACACCGTGCTGCGCCCGGGCCAGACCTACCACCAGCTAACGCTCTACCGCTTCTCGACCACCTAACCTCGACTATGACTCTCAACGAACTTGCCCGCCAAACCGCCGTCCAGTTCCAGCAAACCTTCCACCGCGAGCCGCACTGGATCGCCGCCGCCCCGGGACGCGTCAACGTCATTGGCGAGCACACCGACTACAACGACGGCTTCGTCCTCCCGATGGCCATTGACCGCTACACCGTCATCGCCGCCGCGCCCAACGGCTCGAGCCAAGTCACGCTCCACAGCGGCGCCGCCCAAAGCCCCGCCAGCCTCGACCTGGCCCAGCCGCTCAAGCCCGGCCCGAAAGGTTACTGGGCCAACTACCCGGTCGGCGTCATCGCCGGCTTTGTCGCGCGGGGCCTCAAACCGGCGGGCTTCGACGCCGTGATCAGCTCCACCGTGCCGCTGGGCGGCGGCCTCTCCAGCAGCGCCGCTCTGGAAGTCGCCGCCGCCACCCTGCTCGAGGTGATCACCGGACAGAAACTCGACCCGGTGGAAAAGGCGCTGCTCTGCCAGAAGGCCGAGCACGATTACGCCGGCATGCCCTGCGGCATCATGGACCAGTTCATCTCCGTCATGGGCAAGGAAAACCACCTGCTCCTGCTGGATTGCCGCTCGCGCCAGCCCGAGCTGGTGCCCATGACTGACCCCTCCGTCGCCCTCCTCATCACCAACACCAACGTCAAACACGAGCTCACCGGCGGTGGCTACGCACAACGCCGCGCCCAGTGCGAGCAGGCGGCCAAAACTCTCGGCGTGCGCTCCCTGCGCGACGCCACCGAAGACATGCTCCTGCAGGCTCGCGGCCGGATGGACGAAACCGTCTTTCGCCGCGCCCGGCACGTCATCGGCGAAATCAAGCGGACCGTCCTGGCCGCCCGGGAGGTCCGCGCCTCCAACTGGCCGGTGGCCGGCCAGCTCATGTACGCCAGCCACGCCTCCCTGCGCGACGATTACCAGGTGAGCTGCGATGAGCTGGATGTGGTCGTGGACATCGGCCGGGCCATCGGACCGCAGGGCGGGGTGCTGGGCTGCCGCATGACCGGCGGCGGCTTCGGCGGCTGCGCCGTGGCGCTCGTGCGCGCCGACCACGTGGACGCCATCTCGAAACGGGTGGCCGCCGAGTACGAGCAGCGCGCGAAAATCAAACCCACCCTCTTCGTCTCCCGCCCCGCCGCAGGCGCCCTCGTCCTTAAGCCCTGACTAACCCGCGCCGCGCACCGAACCGAGCACGCGCGCAACCTCGGCCTCGTCGGTCACGCCGGCCTGCACAAGCTCCCTGGCGCCCTGCGCCAGCGCCGGGTGCGCGCCCAGGCCCTCCAGGTCGCGCGCGGCCACGCGCCGCCGCAGGGCAGGGGTCAGCCGCACCCATTCCACCAGCGGCACCCGGCCTCGATAACCGGTGGACAGACAGTCCGGACACCCTTTGCCCGCGCACAGCGAACAGCGGCGCCGCAGCAGGCGCTGGTTGAGCACAAGCTCGAGCGTCGAGACCGCCGCCGAGCGGTCCGGACAAAGCGCCAGCAAACGCTCGAAAACCCCCTGGCACGAGCCGGCGTGCAGCGTCGAAACCACCAGGTGACCCGTCAACCCCGCGCGCACCGCAACCTCGGCCGTCTCCTCGTCCCGAATCTCCCCGATCACCAGCACCTGCGGGTCCTGGCGCAAGAGATGACGCGCCGCCCTGGCAAAGCCCAAACCCCGCGCCTCGCTCACCTCGGTCTGCATGATGCCCGGCACAACCTGCTCGGCGGGGTCCTCGACGGTGATAACGTGCCGCCCGCCCTGCGCGGCGAGATGCCGGAGGCAGGCGTAAATCGTAGTCGTCTTGCCGCTGCCCGCCGGGCCGGTCAAGAGCAGCAGCCCGGCCGTCTGATTCAGAAACCCCTCCAGCTCGGCGCGGGCCGGGTCCGGAAACGCCAGCTCCACGAGGCTCCGAACCTGCGTGGTGTCAAAGAGCCGCAGCACGATCTTCTCGCCGCTGATGGTCGGGTAGGTGGCGACCCGGATCTCAGTGCGGGAGTTCACGGCGGCCCGGTCTATCCGGCCATCCTGCGGGGTTGACTCCAGATAAGTCTTGAGCCGGGCCAGGAACTTGATGCGGCCAAAGACGCGATGGGCAAGCGCCGCGGGCAGGTTGGAGGTGGGCGTCATCACCCCGTCGAGCCGGAAGGTGACCGACGCGCCGTCCGGCAGCATCTGGAGGTGGATGTCGCTGGCGCCGGCCTTCTCCGCCTGCGCGATCAAACGCTCCAGGGTCTGGGGGGCGGGCTCGTCGGCATCATCGTGATCGTTGTCTGTCGGCTTGCGATCTGTGCGTTTCATTCAGGCTGCTTTGCCTCAGGGGCGTTGGGGGGTGCGTTGGTGGCGGCGGCGGTGCCGGGCGGAGCCGCGATGTCCGCGCCGGCCATCTCCTCTGAAAGGATCGTGATGGCGATCCGCCGGTTGAGGGCGCGGCCCTCCGGGGTCGAGTTGTCCGCGACGGGCCGGAACTCGCCGTAGCCCACCGCGCCAAGCCGCTGGGGATCCACCCCCGCAACCTCCGTCAGAAAACGCACCGCCGCCGTGGCGCGAGCCGTCGAAAGCTCCCAGTTACTCGGGAAACGGCTCCGGGCCGAGGCGCGGATAGGCACGTTGTCCGTGTGGCCGATGACATGGATCTTCAGGTTCGGATGGGCCTCGAGGATGCCGGCAACCTTGCGCAGCACCGTCGAGCCCGCAGGCCGCAAGTCCGCCTCGCCGGAATCAAACATCACCCGGTCCAAAATGTTGACCGTCAGCTTGCCCTGGAGCTGCGAGATCGTGACATCCTTCGACTCGAGCGCCGCCCGCATCTCGCCCTCCAGGGTTTCGTGGGTGTGCAGGACGGCTTGCTTCTCGGTCTGCAGCTCGGCAATGCGCGCCTGGCTTTCGGCAAGCTTGTCCTTCGCCCCCTCGACTGCGGCTCGCGCGCGGGCTGCCTCGGCCCGGGCGGCGTTCATCTCGGCACGGACCTTCTCCACCTCGCGCTTCTTCTCCCAGGAGGCCAGCCCCAGCAGCCCCAGCAGCAGGGCCACAGTCAGGCCGCAGGCAATCATCCAGCTCTCTTTGGGCATAAACGGTCAGGTTTTTCAGGACACTAACCCAACTCCGCCAAACCGAAAAGCGCTTTCCCAGTAATCCCTCAGTCTGGCAGTGGCCTCCTCGGCGAGGCGGCCCCACCCAAAACTGAGGCCTCGGCGAGAGTTGATTTTGCTGGACGGAAGCCGGTTCGCACTCCAGTCTGGCAGCGTTCTGGCAATAAAATCATTTAACTCAACACGCCCTGTTTGACCAACATCATGAGAACCCTTTCCCGTCGCAGATTTCTCGGCAAGTCCGCATTGACCGCCGGCCTGGCTCCGGTCGCACTGAGCGGCGTCGCAAGCTCCGCGTTTGTCCGCTCCGCCCGCGCCGCCGAACCGGGCCCGAACGCCAAAGTGCGTATCGGCCTCATCGGCTGTGGCGGCATGGGGCAGGGCGACCTATCGTGTTTCCTCCTCAACCCCGAGGTGGACTGCGTCGCGATCTGCGACGTGGACGATGCCCGGATCGCCAAAGGGGTCGAGATTTGCCAGCAAAAGCGCGGCAAGAAACCCTACACGACGAAGGACTTCCGCCGCGTCCTGGACCGCAAGGACGTGGACGCGGTGCTCATCGCCACGCCCGACCACTGGCACGCGCTGCCGACCGTCCTGGCCTGCCAGGCCGAAAAGGACGTTTACGTCGAAAAGCCCCTCGCCACGACGATAGACGAAGGCCACGCGATGCTTGAAGCGGCGCGCCGCCATCAGCGCGTCGTGCAGATGGGCTCGCAGTGGCGAAGCTGCGACCATATCGTCGAGGCGGGCGAGTTCATTCGCTCCGGCAAGCTCGGCAACGTCAGCATCGTGCGCGGCTGGGCCTACCTGGACTGGTTGCCCAGCATCGGCAAGCCGGCCGACTGCGATCCGCCCGCCGGGGTTGACTACGACCTGTGGCTCGGTCCCGCCCCCAAGCGGCCCTTCAACCCCAACCGCTTCCATTTCAACTTCCGCTGGTTCTGGGACTACGCGGGCGGCTTGATGACCGACTGGGGGGTGCACCTCATCAACATGATGCTCATGGGCATGAAACCGGTCCCGCCCACAAGCGCCTACTCCTGCGGCGGCAAGTTCGTCCTGGACGACAACTCGGAGACCCCCGATTCCCAGGTGACCGTCTATGAGTTTCCCGGCTTCACCCTCATCTGGGAGCACAAAGCCGGACTCAACAACGGCCTCTACAACCGCTCGTGGGGCGTTGAATGGAGCGGCACCGAAGGCAACATCATCCTCAACGACGAAGGCTGGGAGATTCGCACCGAAAAGAAGCAGGCCAACCTCGACAACCAGCGCAAACCCGGCAGCCCCGACCCGCGCCCGGCCCATGTCCGCAACTTTTTGGCTTGCATGAAGTCGCGCCAGCAGCCCGTCCTCAACCTGGACATTGGCCACCACGTTTCCACCGTCGCCCACCTCGGCAACATCGCCTACCGAACCGGCCGCAAGATCGTCTGGGACGCCGCTGCGGAAAAGGTGGTCAATGACTCGCAAGCCGACAATCTGGTCGGCGTGAAGTACCGCCAGCCCTGGACGCTGCCCTACGCCCGCCGGGCGTAACGCGCAACCGCCCCGCGCCCCCGAGACACCCCCATACGCCGGATAATTCACGTCCCGCACGGCATGCCAGCAGGCCGACGCGCGGGTATCTTGCCCGCTTAAACAACACGAACGGCTAAAGCGGGCAAGATGCCCGCGATCCGGGCGAGACCGGGCGTCCCGACACGGCACCGCCCGCCTAATTGCTGGTGCCTGGCTGCGCCGCGGGCAGCACGGTGCTGTTGGGAAGGGTGAACGACACACTGCGCAAGCTGTTCACGCTCGTCACACGCGACGCTTGCGTCCTGGCCCCGGGCAGGGGAGGGCTGATCACCAAAACGCAAACCAGCCCGATGAGCAGCAGCAATGCCAGCCCGCCGCGGATGGCAGTTCTGGTCTTCATGGCAATGCGCTTCAGGCCAGCTTGGCGAGCAGCTCCTCGTTGGTCTTGTGCTTCTTAAGCGCGGCAACCAGCGTTTCCATCGCCTCAACCGGGTTCAGGTCCACCATCGTGCGGCGGAGCTTGCGCACGGCCTCGATCTGGTGCTTGGGAAAGAGCTTCTCTTCCTTGCGCGTGCCGCTCTTGGGAATATCAATGGCCGGGAAGAGGCGGCGATCCGACAGCTTGCGGTCCAGAATCAGCTCCATGTTGCCGGTGCCCTTGAACTCCTGGAAAATCAGCTCGTCCATGCGGGAGCCGGTATCCACCAGCGCGGTGGCCAGAATCGTCAGCGAGCCGCCCTCCTCGATCTTGCGGGCCGAGGCGAACATCTTGCGGGGGATCTCCAGCGCGCGCGCGTCCACGCCGCCTGTCATCGTGCGGCCGCTGCCGCCATGCGCGCTGTTGTAGGCGCGCGCCACGCGGGTGATGGAGTCCAGCAGCACGAAGACGTCCTTGCCCGCCTCCACCATGCGTCGGCACCGCTCGATCATGAAGCGGGAAAGCCGCACGTGCGTCTCCAGATCCTGGTCGTTGGACGAGGCCACAACCTCCGCCTTGACCGATCGCTGAAAGTCGGTGACCTCTTCCGGGCGCTCGTCAATAAGCAGCACCAGCACATGGACTTCCGGATGGTTGGTGGTGATGGCATTGGCAATCTGCTTGAGAATGGTGGTCTTGCCGGTGCGCGGCGGGGCGACGATCAGCCCGCGCGTGCCTTTGCCCAGCGGCGTTACCATGTCAATAACCCGGGTCTCGATCAGGTCGGGGTCGGTTTCGAGCCTGAACTTCTCGATGGGGTCAATCGTGGTGAGGTTCTCGAACCGCACCGTCTTGGTGTAGTCCGCGAAGGGAATCTCGTTGACCTTGTCCACCGACTTGAGCTGGGGGCTGTTCCCCCGGTGCGGCGGCTGGGTGGGGCCGGCCACATAGCTGCCCTCGCGCAGAAAGTTCCGCTTGATGGTGTCAGGTGTGACGAAGATGTCCGTCGGCTTGGGGTGGAAATGATTCTCGGAGGTGCGAAGGAAGCCGAAGCCCTTCTCGGAGATTTCAAGGTGGCCGGCCCCGTAGTCGGCGGCGGCTGTGTTCCTGTTGTCGCCGTTCGTTGCCGTGCTCTTGTTGTCGCTGTTGGCGGTTGTGCTCATACTATAGTTTGTGCGCTGTCGAGGCTTTTCAGAATGATCCCTGAAAACCACTATTGAACTTTGGATTCTTGAGAAGCTGCTGCGGTGGTACATCACTGTGTTACCCGCTGACCGCAGTTAACAGACCTTCGACGTGCCTATTACTAGCGTTAACGCCCGAGGAGCGCAACAAGTTTTTTCAGTTAATATTCACGCTCCCACCTGGGCCTTGGCCTCTGCCGCCAGGGGGGTGCTCAGGTAGCGCTCGCCGGTGGAGCAGGCGAACGTGACGATCACCTTGCCCCGGTTCTCGGGACGGCGGGCGACCTGGCAGGCGGCCCAGACGTTGGCACCGGACGAAATACCCGCCAGGATGCCCTCTTCCCTGGCCAACCGCCGGGCCATCGCAAAGGCGTCGTCGTTGGTGACCTGAATGCACTCGACGATCTGCGGGGCGCCTTGCCCGTCTTTGAGATGCAGATTCTTCGGGATGAAACCGGCCCCGGTTCCCTGGATCCTGTGCGGGCCGGGCTTGAGCGGCTCTCCGGCGAGGGTCTGCGAGATGACCGGCGAGTCCTTCGGCTCGACGGCGATGGCCTGCAACGAGGGCTTGCGCCCCCTGAGCACCTCGCAGCAGCCCGTCAGGGTGCCGCCTGTGCCTACGGCCGCGACGACGATATCCACTTTCCCGTCCGTGTCCTGCCAGATTTCCTCGGCAGTGGTCTTGCGGTGGATCTCCGGGTTGGCCGGGTTCTCGAACTGTTGGGGGATCCAGGAATGGGGGGTGTCTTTCGCAAGTTGCTCCGCTCTGGCGATGGCCCCCTTCATGCCTTCGGCGCCGGGTGTGAGGACGAGTTTGGCGCCCAGCATGGCCAGCAGCGTGCGCCGCTCCATAGACATCGTCTCCGGCATGGTGAGGATGATCTGGTAACCCCTGGCCGCCGCCACAAACGCCAGCGCGATGCCGGTGTTGCCGCTGGTGGGCTCGATGATGACGGTGTCCTTCGTTAGCACCCCGCGCCGCTCCGCGTCCTCGATCATTGCCATCCCGATGCGGTCCTTCACGCTGCCCAGCGGATTGAAGAATTCGCACTTGAGCAGAACCGTTGCAGGCGCCCCGTCCGTGATTCTGTTCAAACGCACCAGGGGAGTGCGCCCGACCGTTTCCACAATATCGTTATATATGCGATCCATAGAGCCTCAGATTGTTGGTGAACGTTCCTTTTGGATGCCGTTCGCATGCTAGTATTCACCCTGGACCGAGGCAGGGCAAGTCCAAAAAGTGCAGTCGGAAAAGTACGCGCCCGGCCAAAGCAAGAAGTCCCTGCCCGGCCTTGCGGCCGAACAGGGACTAAATGGGGGATGGGAGTTCGCCACGCTCTCTTTCCCGGGCTGGCATTAGGCGCCTAATTGGCTGCCAGCTTCCCGACGCTATTCTCCACGGCAAGCGGAGTTGCCGGCCTCGTAGCAGGGCCGTCCAGCGCCTTGCGGCCGCTGAATTATTGAGTGAGGCTTTTCAGCTCGCTTGGGCTGGTGGTTGCGCCACCGGCTTGCGAACCAGGTCAAGACACGTCTGCGTCTTATTATCCGCGTCTTCACCACTTAGCGCCGGGACGGCCGCTGCTTTTGGCAGCGCGTTGGCCCGGTGCCACGGGTCTCGCCTCTTGACTCTCAGGTTGCCTTTTGTCCACAGGTCAGCGGTATCGTTTTTAACATCGCCGACTTCTCGGAAGGTTTTCACGGGTCCTGCCGAGGCCTCGTGTCCTTCCCGGTTCGAACGCTCACTTTGTCCCGCCTTTCAGCGTCTTTCCTTTGGCAGACCTCCTTTCGGAGACCGCCAGAGCCGTCCGTCCGTGCTGATGCACAGTAGCAACCGGATACCCTCTGGGTAACTGCGATTAGGCCAGGCTCGAAACTTGCCCAGCCGCCTTGACTCGACTCGGAGCGGTTTCTAATCGCTCCTGATCGCTCAGTCCCTGTTTCGCGTTTACTGACGGCGCGCGAACGCCGCCAGAGGAACTGGTGAATGCTGCCTCCGCTCCCGGACCTCGCGATCCGGCTTGAGAGGGGTTGAGCCAACCAGCCTGACCCAACCTTTCCCCAGTAACCTGGGATTATCTCCGAAACGCCCCGCGTCAGTGTTAACCGCTGCGGGTCATCTCAGTTCTTTCAATGAACTACCCACAGCTTACCTCAGTTCGCGCTTTCGGCAACGAATAGTTGCGCACAACTTATTCACAGGTTCAGCCGTGTGAATAGTTTATGAATAACGCAAACCACCCAATGCCACCAGCGGTTTGGCGCGTTGGGCCGCCAACTTATTCACCGCCCCGGAAATACGGGCGGGGCGGCGGTGAACAAGTTTCCGCCGCTCGAACGCTCAAATCAGGCACCCGCCTCGGCCTTGGGCGCGGGCTTCGCCTTGGCCTTGGCCTTGGCTTTGACGCCCGCCTTCTTGCGCTTCAGGTAGGCCTTGCGCCGTTTTCGTTTCTCGGCCTTATTGTATTGCTTGCTCATATTTCACTCTTTACATTCCCAGCACACATTCCGAATATTTGAGGCACTATGATGATTCGCTGGGAACGATTCAATACATATTTGCTTGCGGCGGTCGCGGCGGCCGCGGCCGTTGTGTGCGGATGCGAAAGCACAGGCAAACCAGGATCGAAGAAGCTCCTCAGTGTTCTGCGCCTGCACGTCGCGGCCAGCCCCGATGCGACCGGGGCGCAGAAGACCATCGCGGTCTATCGCCAGAACCCCGTCAACATCAGCGTGGAGAAGCAGCCTTTTCTGAGCGAGGGAAATGTGGCGGAGGCCAAAGTGATTGATGTGGTGGGCGGCTTTGCCCTCTGGATCAAGTTCGACCAACTCGGCACCTCGCTGCTCGAGGAATACACTGCGGCGAACCGCGGCAGGAGAATCGCCGTTTTCACTCAGTTCGGGGAGAAGATCGAGCACTCACGCTGGCTGGCCGCTCCTGTTATTGGGCGCATCGCCGGCGGCGTTTTCACCTTCACCCCGGATGCAACCCGCGAGGAAGCCGAACAGATCGCCCTGGGCCTGAACAACCTGGCCCGGAAGGTTCAGAAATGGAACGAGTGGTAGGCCGCGAATCGGGAACACGGGGATAAAGCGGCGGGCGCGATTTTGCTCGCGCGTGCCGGGCGCATCTGCTAGACTTTACTCGTTCAGGCCCGCGTGAGCCTTGCATGAAACCCAATGCACACTACGTAATCCGCAACGGCGGGAGCGCCGCTGGCGAGCCGCCGGAGGTTCGCCGCCCGGGCACCTCGGCTTTCACGCTGATCGAGTTGCTGGTGGTGATCGCCATCATTGCCATCCTGGCGGCGCTGCTGCTGCCGGCGCTGGCTCGAGCCAAGGAAAAGGCCTGGACGGTCGGCTGCTTGAATAACCTCAAGCAGGTAGCGACGTGCTGGCACCTTTATGCGACCGACAACTCCGATCTGCTTGCGCCGAACAACTCGATCATGGTGTTTAGCGGCCCGAGCTGGAGCGTCGGTTCGGCCAGCATCTCCTGGTGCCCCGACCATCCCCGAACGGACACCAACACCCTCGATTTACAGAGTGGCGTGCTGTTCCCCTACAACACCTCGGTGGCCATCTATCACTGCCCCGCAGACCGCTCGACGGTCGAGGTGGGGGGCCAGCTCACCAGCCGGCTCCGGAACCGCAGCTACAACATGAGCCAATCCGTTAACGGCTATCCCGAATACCTTCTCCGCCTCGGCATCCCCGGGCTCTCGGATCTTCCTGCCTGGAGGAAGTTCACCGAAATCCGGCGCCCCGTTCCGAGTCAGCTTTTTGTGTTCATTGATGAACATGCAGACACCCTCTACGACGCGCAGTTTGGCAACCCGGTGGGCGGACCCTGGTGGGGCAAGATGTGGTTCGACGTGCCTTCGGACCGCCACAACCAGGGCGGCTGCCTGTCTTTCGCGGATGGGCATGTCGAGCGATGGCGATGGAAGGTGCCCAAAACCGGCGCCTTCCCCGGCAGGATACCGAGCGCCGGCGAGATGCCCGACTATCTCCGCGTCCAAAGCGCCATGAAGGGCTGGTACGATTAGCAGCCACTTGATGTTCACGGCGGGGTGGAAGCGGGCGCATCTCAGTTCTCGATCGGTAGTTTCCTGGCAAAGGCGCCAGCGCAGCGGCTGAGCAACCACGGTGTGGCATTGACCCCTCCCGACCCCATCTTCCAAGCACGGCCACCCTCCCCCCGCGAGGGATGGGCACGCCCGCCGTCCGCCCCCCGTCCCAATACCGTAGTACCTCTAACCCGCCTTTCGCTACTGGCGGGTGGTTGAATGCGTAAGTGCCTGGTAATACGCTGCCGAGCCTAAAAGGTCTGCACCAAAGTCATTCTTGGAGTAGTTGGCCTTTTTGGGTGATCCGCGGCGGCGAT
>Ga0209201_1003278_pt1 | contig 14381 bp, 18 predicted proteins | sample AD_UKC055_MetaG_FD_184411 | JGI IMG/M metagenome (GOLD analysis project Ga0209201, IMG submission 184411) | Active sludge microbial communities of municipal wastewater-treating anaerobic digesters from USA - AD_UKC055_MetaG (SPAdes) (version 2) | ecosystem: Engineered > Bioreactor > Anaerobic >...
TTCAGCATATCAATATTATACAATATATTACTATATATTGTCAATAGGGCACTCCCCTGCTTCTTTTAAACAAAACCCAACACAATAGTTGGTATTTAAAACTTGTCAAGCTTTAAATGCAGGGGCTCTTGTATAAAGTTCGAACTGAGATTGGTTGTTTAAATAAAAAAAGATCAGTTATTTTCACTCGCTGATCTTTTACGAGTTTTTCTTAACGGGTTTAATATAATGGTATCATTATATAAGGTTTTAATGGTCTGTTTTGTACTGGATCTATATAGTGATTAACCGGGTTACTATATGCTGGACCAATTGGTTGATTTAATGAATTTGTGTTTGGTGGATTTATGTCTACATAATGATAGTAATAAGAGGTCTGATTTGGAGAAGTTAGTGTTGAACAAATTGGAAACGATTGTTGTTGTTCTGTTTCGTTTCCTATATTAATGGTTACGAATAAAACGAAAAGGATTGTTAGTGTTATCGTTAAAAACATGACAATTCTTTTTTTGATTTTTTCAATAATTTTTTGTGTCATTTTTTTCTCCAATTTTTTTCAAGTAGCATACTGAATTTTTATTCAGCATATCAATATTATACAATATATTACTATATATTGTCAATAGGGCACTCCCCTGCTTCTTTTAAACAAAACCCAACACAATAGTTGGTATTTAAAACTTGTCAAGCTTTAAATGCAGGGGCTGCTGGACGATGTTAGAACCTGTTTGCTATCTTTTTAAATAATTGACCGTAGATTGTATATTAAAAAATATATTATTTAATATTCCGCTTTCAGGGCCAACTTTACACGAATAATAACCCTTACAAAGCTCTGTATGGCAACGACCTTCTTTCTTTAAAACACTCCTTTCTCCAATGCATTCTGGTGGAATATAACCAGTAAATCCGCTAGGCGCACAAAAATAACCAATTTTTGGTAATTTATAGATAACAATAGAAACTAACACTACAATCAATATTATAAGAAAAAAAATATATTTTTTGCTCATAATTTAATAATGATTTTAATTACTCCGACCAATTTGATTCATATTAATATTATTTATTGTATTAGATTATATTACCATAAAAAATAATTAACAAATCAATCTATAGATAATCGGTGTGGAAAAATAATATTCCGAACAAAAGATGCTATAATATAAAAAATAAATATTAAAGCTAAAAATACGAAAATCGAATAATCTTTACCTTCTTTAATAGTTAAGATTCCAGTAACAAAAGAGACAAAAATAGTTAAAAAAATTATAAGATCAAGCATGTCTAAAAATCTTGGATATAAAAAATTTAGTTTATCAATAACGCGAAGATGATCTTCTCCGCTGATTTGTAGAAAAGAAGAAAGACTTATTAAGATTATCAAAGCAATGCTAAATACTATTAACCATTTGCCATAAATTGTTTTGGGGATAAAATATATTTTCATTAGGATATTATACTAAAAAACAAAACCAAACACAATGGTTGGTATTAAAAACTTGTCAAGCTTTAAATGCAGGGGCTCTTGTATAAAGTTCGAACTGAGATTGTATGTTTTTTTAGAATAGTAATTAGTATTCCCAAGTCATGACTTGATGGGTGCCGTCTTCAGCAACAGCAACAAATAGTCCATTGCCATAGGTTACAGAAGTCCAATTATTCTCTTCAGCAGCAGTTCTGGCTGTCCAGGTAATTCCATCAGGGGAAGTCATGACTATATGAGTGCCATTTGCAGCAACAGCAACAAATAGTCCATTGCCATAGGTTACATATTGCCAATTATTATCTTCAGCAGCAGTTCTTGCTGTCCAATTAATACCATCAGGAGAGGTCATAACTCGATTAGTGCCATTTGGAGCAACAGCCACAAATAGTCCATTGGCATAGGTTACAGAATACCACCTACCATCTCCAGCTGCATCTCTTGCTGTCCAGGTAATTCCATCAGGGGAAGTCATGACTCGATGAACGTCACTCCACCCACTAGAAACAGCCACAAACAGTCCATTGCCATAGGTTACAGAAAGCCAAGAACTAGCTTCAGCAGCATCTCTTGCTGTCCAGGTAATTCCATCAGGGGAAGTCATGACTTGATGAGTGTCCCCCAAATCAGCAACAGCCACAAATAGTCCATTGCCATAGGTTACAGATTCCCACCAGCTAGCATCAACAGCATCTCTTGCTGTCCAGGTAATTCCATCAGGGGAAGTCATGACTTTATGTGTGCCGGCATAAGAAGCAATGGCCACGAATAGTCCATTGCCATAGGTTACAGATTGCCAACTACTCTCCTCAGCTGCATCTCTTGCTGTCCATATATATGATCTTGCTTCTGAGAATCCAGTATTGGGATTATAGGATAAAACTAAACCACTAGACAAGCTTGATTTAATTGTATAGGTAGTTCCATCAGAAGTATACTTGTATCTAGCTCCAGAAGGATCAAGAGGAAAATTCTTAGCATATCCAGTATCAATTAATTCATTCAAACACGTACCATCTCCTATATCACAATCAGAAGCTTCTATTGGATAAGAACCTGTCATTACTCCATATTCCATGAGTGATTTGGATATAGAGTCTAAATCCTTTTTTCTTTTTGCATCTTGAGTAGAATCAACTATATTGGTTGTAGCGATTAGAATAAAAGAGGAAAGAATTCCTATTACAACAATCACAACCAGTATTTCTATTAATGTGAATGATTTATTATTCATTAAATTATTATACTAAAAAACAAAACCAAACACAATAGTTGGTATTAAAAACTTGTCAAGCTTTAAATGCAGGGGCTCGTGGAAGAAGTTCGAACTGAGATTGTGCTCAGATAATAAGATTATTTATCTCCGTGAGATATATTTGTTCCATCTAATTTTTTATATAGTATTTTTTTAAGTCCTGTCCACCAATCAGTGAACCTTGTTTTTGTCATTTCTTCAAATATTTCTTTAGCAGAGTCTGTTTCTATTGCTTTTCCCACATTAGTGATCCAGTCTATTGCTAAGGTGTTCCCTAAATCATAATGTTCTTTTGCTGCAAAAGCTGTTTCTAACCAATCAGCATCTTTAGCTATTACACCCTCTTTTGTTGTTCTTTCCTCTATTTCATTAAAATAATTTAAAAGTTCTTTTTTTGCTTTTTCTGGTAAAAATTCTACTTGATCCGTGAAAGCATTTTTTTCTGCTTCTCTAGCATCTATGTATCTAGATGCAACTTTGTGTAAATCCCCTATCCTAATTTCTCCGTTATCATGAAATATTAAAATAGAAGCAACTCTTTCTGGGCTTAAATTCAAATTATGTTTTTCATTTTCTAGAATTGTTAGTATATACCCTATTTGAGCAGCTCTTAAAGCGTGTTCTCCAACAGAATGTAAATTAGTTGCACCAATTAGCTTCATGCCATTATGAAGTTCTTTACTTAATACGCCCATTTCAAATATATAATTAACAATGTCTTTTTTATTCATAAATACAAAATATCATATTAGCAAATAATTATTAATCAGATTTTGATTCTTTATTTCTGGCCATGTTGGTTAGTAGGTTTTCGGCTAATAAAACATGATCTTCGTTTAAAACAAAGGAACCGTGATGACCTTTGGTTAAGACTAAATAATCTACGTTTTTTTCATTAGCATTTTTGATTACTTCTTCAATAGGAAAAACTTTATCGTTTGCCCCACAAACTAGCCCTACTCCAACCCCCTGTTCTTTTAAGTGTTCGAACATTTTAAAAATATCTGTACTGTTTATTTCCTTTGCTTCTTCTATGGCAAGCGAAGGGTTTTTAGAAACATATTTAATAATATTCTTTACATAATCATAAAAAGAGTTAATATTTGAATTTTCCCTGTTTTTTATTTCGTTTACTCCTTCGTCAACTGTAAATCTTTTAATTAAGTCTAAAAAAGAATCCTTTTTCCCCATCATTCCAGCAGGAGAAAGAAAAACTAGGTTTCTGAACTTTTCTGGATAAAGGCTAGCTGCTATTGCTAAATTTAAACCTCCTTCAGAATGGCCGATAGCGTCAGTTTTATCTATATTCTTTTTATTAATAGCTTCAATTATGGTTAATGCTTTTTGTAATTCTGCAATTGGGATATCTTCCTTATCTTTATTTTCTATAATTTTATTTTCTCTTTCAAAAGAAGTTGTCATAACCTTTCTTTTCTCGTTAGCTATTATTTCTAGGGTTTGTTTCATTGATTCATTGGCTTTTTCAACTCCCCAGCCAGGAGAAATAAATACAGGCACATCATCTTTTGGTTTTTCTGGATTAATTTCAACTATTTCTTCATCTTTAGCAAAATCAATATTTTCCAATAAAATATCAGCTTGTTTGCGAGCTTTTTTATATGTATTCTCTTCTTCTTTTTCTATTGTGTTTTCAAAATTAAATCTTTCAAAGCTCATATTATTAATTAAAACTATTAATATATTATATTATCTTACTATAAAAAAAGGTTAAACTCAATGCTTATAACTATAAAATATGTTATAATAAAATATGTTTAATTATCTTGTAAAATGTTTATTATATATATTGCCAGTACTTTTATCTGGTCTATTGTTTATCTTTTTTTTAAAGATGGATTATTTTAATTTTTTAAATAAACCCATAGATTTTAATACAAATATTTTTGGCAAGAATAAAACGTTTAAAGGTTTAATCTTAATGCCTGTATTTTGTTTTTTCTTTACACTAATTCTTACGGTTTTTTTAAATAATGAAAATGAAATATACTCAACAGGTAATTTATATAAATCTTTTCTTTTAGGACTTTTCTATTCTTTAGGAGAATTGCCAAATTCTTTTATTAAAAGAAGGCTAGGTATTCCTCCAGGAGAAACATCAAAAAAAGAAATAGAAAGATTTGTTTTTTTAATTTTAGATAATATTGATTCTATTATTTCTTGTTTAATTTGCTTAATTTTTATTTATCAAATAAATCTAATTTATTTAATCGGTATTTTTATTTCAGGATCGACGATACATTTTATGACAGATTTTTTAATGTTCAAGATAAAAATAAAGCAACTACCATGGGTGTAGTAATATTGTCTAAGCCATGGTTAGAATATCGATCCGTTATGGATGCTAAGAGAGATGCTATTAAAATTTTTGTAAAATAAAATTCTTTAAAATTAAAAGCTATTAAAGATAAAATTAAAAAGCATAAAACTGAATATAGTAAATTATATTTCAATTCTTTTTTATTGGTTTTTTTAATTACAGCACTAATCGGATCAATAAAACCCAATACAAAAGAAGAGCTTATAAAAACATAAGGATTGTTTTCCCAAAAAATAAAAAGCAAAATAAAAAACAATATATAAATGATTTCTCCGTACGTTAAGTACTCTTTTATATGAATTGAGGATAATAATTTAAATTTATAAGAAATACAGAATATCGCTAAAAAAATAGAAAGAATCAATAATGATTCTTGATTTTTTATTATAAAATAACTAATTAGTATAACTAGAAAGAAAAATAAATGAGCAATTCTTCTGGTGTAAATTGATTTAATCTGAAAAATTCTTTTAATTGTTTCCAACAATACAGTAAAGACGAGAGATATGAATAATATTATGTAAAAAAAATAAGTCATTTTATAAAAATTAATAATTGTTTTTTTTCTTTAAAATGATTTTTTATTCCAATCAGCCTGCATACATTCAGTCTATGCTTTAAAAAGTTTATTTTCTCAATTAGGCTTAGAGATTTGAGAGAGTATTTTTCAAATCCCCAAGAAATTAATTTTTCTCCAACCATATGATTAAAAGTAACTCCCAAATATTTAAAATCTTTGTTTCCGGTTATTTTCTTCATTAAAAAATCAGAATATCCAAGTTGTCTAAATTTTGGTTTTATATACATGCCATGAACCTCTATTATTCTATTACTTAATTTACTTTTAAAAATAAAGCCTATAAATTCATTTTTCTTATATAAACAATATATTTCTTTTTTCTCAATAAGATTATCTAGCTCCTTAATAGATCTTTGTGATAAATATTTTTCTTCTTTTAATGTGGAATAAATTTTATTGACAATATCTTCCTTTTCTTTTTCAGAAAAATAATTTTTAATTAATAAGTCATCCATAATATTAAAATAACAATAAAATACCAGATAAAATTATTAATTTTTTTAATTTTTATATTCGAAATCATAAGCACCGAAATAACAATCATTATTAATGGAAAAAAATAAATAATATTAGGAAAGTATTTAATATGAATAATATAAGAAACTATTGTACTTAATAATACGAATGGCACCATCAGTCCTCTGTAATATTTTTGATTTTTAATTATTACAAATCCTTCATTATTAAAACGAGCCAGTTTGATTATTCCAGATATCAAAATAATAGAACATATTAAGAGGGTTATCAATAAATTAAAATTTAAATATTGGAAGATTAAGAAAACAGGAAAAATTAAATATATGATGAAATCGCAAAAAGAATCTATTGTTTTGCCAACTTCACTTTCAGCTTCTATTTTTCTAGCAACATATCCATCAATAGTATCTAAAAGAAAACAAAGACTTATAAATAAGAAAGACAAAAAGATCCTATGATTATAAGTAAAATAAAAAGAAACCAAGCTTATTGGAATTATTGTTAAGGAAATTATATTGGCTATATTATTCTTTAATAATTTTAATTTCTCCATTATTTCCATTTAATTCAATTAATTGATTATTTTTAATTAAAGAAACGGCATTTTTTACTTTTACGATAGAGGGAATACCCATTTCCCTACTTAATATTGAAGCATGAGATAAAGCATTGCCTCTTTCTAGGATTACACCCTTAAGCAAAGGAAAAACAATTGACCATCCTGGATCGGTTTGATATGTAACTAATATTTTATCTTTAAAATCAGCGCTTGCTTTAAATTCTTCTAAAACCAAAACTCTTCCTCTGACGATTCCGCTTGATACGGGTAACCCCTTTAAATTATCATAGATTTCTATTGTATCGTCAAGAATGATTCTTTTCTCTCCATACTCATAGATTTTGAATCTGTCTGGTAAAATTGTTTTTTTATATTCTTGAATATCCATTTTTCTTTTATTTATTAATTCTTTATAATTTTTCTCTAATGTATTTCTATTGATAATGTTCTTTATCTCATCCGTATTCAGAAAGAAAATATCTTTTTTGTCTTCTATTATTCCTGAGTTTTCAAAATTAAAAGCTATTTGCATAAAACAATCTTTGGCAATACCAAATACAAGGGCTCTTTTGGCTCTAAAAATTTCTCTATTCTTAATAGAATCTTTAGTTTTATCAGCAATAATTTTAATAAAAAACCCACTTAATTTAATTTGTTCTTTTTTAACTTCTATTTGTTTGGGATAATTTTTGATTAAATTTATAATAGTTTCTGGGTTGTCAATAATATTTTCACTTTCTAGTTTTAATTCTCCTGGTCTTCTATAATAGAAATTATTAAGATAATAATCTAAACTTTTTTTAAAATCATTAAAAATAACATCATCGCTTTTTATAAGATCGTTATATATTTTTTTATTATTTTTTTGAGCAAACATATCTTTTAATTTGTTTTCTTTTTCAATCATTAAAGATAATTTACTAATCTCTCTGATTATTTCAAAATATTGTTCTTTCGCGAAACCAGACATTACTTCATTGATATTTTTTTGATTCAATCCTTTTTTAGATAAATATTTATAAAGCAATCCATGGAAAACCATTAATCTAAAATCATTCATTATGGGAATTTTCCAATCATTTAGAAAATCGTCTCTTAGCTTCTCGTAATAAGTAAAAATATCCTTATTAGTCATTTGACTCAAGTCTTTTTCTTTGTGTTTTTTGTATTTATTGTTAAATCTGTTTATAAAGTTTTGATTATCTTTTTTATAAATTAACAATTTTAAAAAGAGTTTAATCAAAATGGGTATATTTATTAAAAAAGAAGCTTTAAATTTGTTTTCCTTTTTTGTTCCAATGTTTTTTTTAGGAACAAGCATTTTTTCAAAAAAATCTTTATTATACTTGTATCCCGGTAGAATTTTTAAAAAATTGTACCAATTTTCTATTTTATAATAAACTCTACCATCAATGTATCCCAGCATATTATCAAAAATATCTTTGTATTTATAGGTATTTTTAATTCCCAATAGAGACAAAAAAGATACATAAACCTTAGAATATAAATAATTGATAAAAGAATATGTTAAAGGAAGAGTTATTCCTGGATAGCTTTCTGATATGTTTGTGCAGTCATATATTTCGATATTTTCTTTATTCAAAAAAGGGTCTTTTGTAATATCTCTTGTTTGGAGAATGCAAAATGATTTTTCGGATATCCCCCACTCTATATCTTGAGGTGTTTTTTTTAAATTATATATATTTTTTAAGCAAAGCAAAAGAGATTCAGAATTTTTGATTTTTTTGAAATCATTAGGTATCTTATTGAGATTAAAAGAAAAAGCATCTCCTCCGTTAACAATATTTTTACAAAATCCTTTATTATAAACTACTTGAGAGTGATTGTTATTTTCATAAACAAAAGCAATCCCCGAGTATGTTGGATTAAACATTTTTTGAATAATAATTGAGCAATCAATATCTTTTATGTCAATATTGTTGTCTTTTAAATAAGAAATAACTCTTTGGGAAAATAAACTTTTGATACAGAGCGATATATATTTTTTAAAATTATCTTTATCTAATTTTACTTTTAAAAAAGTTTCATATAATCCGGCAAAAGAATAGTTTTTTCCATCTTCTATAGAGGCAGATGTTCTGAAAGCAACCTCTTCTTCATTGAATTTTAAACAATCTTCTATACTTTTTTCTTCCCATTTTATTTCCTCTAAGAATTTAGAAAGATTGAGTTTTTCAGTGCGTATATTTTCTATAATCTTATTTTTTAATTCTTTATAATTAATAATAATTTTTTCTGGATTTATTATTAAAAAATCAGGCACTGGAATGTTGTTTTCTTTAAGCCATATTAAATTTTTTGCTTTATTTCCTATGTTTTTCATATAAAATAATAGCTTATAAACGTTACTAAACCAGAGATAATCATTAAGATAAAATATTTTTCTTTTTCCCTAATTTTAGAAAAAGATATGCCTATTATGAACAGTAAAACATATATTATTAAAAAAGTATTAATTTTTTTAAAAGTAAAGAGTAAACATATAATTTGTAAAAAAATAAAAGAGAAAAGCACTATTAAAACATTATTCTTTCCCCATTTATAAATATACGTATCGTTTGTTTTTTCGTTATTTTCATCAAACCGATGGCTTGATTTTCTTGATATTTCATAAATATACATGGTTAAGAATAAGAAAAACATAACAATAAAATTTTTCAAATCTAAAGGAACCATTTTTTGATTAAAAATAGAAAAATAGTAATAGATGTAAAAAGCAAAAATAAATTGATGCAACAGTATAAATAAAAAGAAGTGTTTTTTAGCCAAATTATTGTTAAAAAAGTTTTTAAACATTAAGAATGAATAAAATATTAAAAAAATATAAAAATATATTGCAAATTTAGGCAATAATAATTGTAGCAAAAGTTCAATAGACAAAACTAAAATTAATATTTTTTTAAGTTTTTTAGTTGATATTATCCCCTTCTGTACAGCTCTTTCTTTGTGAAAAGTACTATCATATTTATAGTCCTTTATGTCATCCATAATCCTGATTCTAAAAAGGAACAAAACTAACAGAATAATCCCGATATAAAAATAAGAATAAAAATTAAGTTTATCAAAAAAGTATAAATTAATTGAGGACAAGATTAAAATAGAAAAAAATAAAGCAGCAAAAACAGGAAACCTCTCTTTAGTATACAAGATTAATTCTTTCATTTTTTATTATTTTATGTTATTATTTTATAATAACACATAATAACATGTTTGAAAAACTAATTTTAAAGTTAAAAATATATAGATCGTTATTATTTAAAGGTGGTTCATATGCTGATTTTTTTGTTCAAAATATGTATAAAATATATTTAAATCATAATAAAATCATACATTTTAGAGACGGTTACCCCGTTTTTTCTTTATCTACCCCAGCTCTTTTTTCCAATGCTTCTTCTAATTTTATGGCCAGAAATTTATACAAAAACATAACCGGAAGAGTGAATCCTAACTTAATGAGTTTGGCTATAACAGAAAAATGCAATGCTAATTGTGAGCATTGTAGTTTCAAAACAGAGGATATCGAAGAAAAAAAGAATCATCTTTCTAAAGAAGAATATTTAAAAATAATAAAAGATGCTCAAGAGATAGGAGTATCTGTAATAAATATAGTTGGGGGTGAACCATTATTAAATTCAGATATTTTTGAAATAATTAAATTTATAGATAAGAATTTATCTACAGTTATTTTATTTACAAATGGATATTATTTGAAAGACAAAGCAGAAAGACTAAAAAAATCAGGATTAGATGGTGTTTACATAAGCATTGACTCTTCTAATGAAGAAGAGCATAATAAATTTAGAAAAACAAATAATTTATTTTCTGAAGCCATGAAAGGAATAGCTAGGGCAAAAGAAGTAGGGTTAACCGTTGGTATATCTTGTTGTATGACTCCAGAGGCTTTTAAAGCTGGGGAACTGGAAAAGATTGTAGATTTAGCAAAAAAACAAGGTGTTCACGAGGTTTTAGTATTCGGAGCTACTCCATCTGGAAGATATGCTCAAAGAGAAGATCTAATGAATGATAATGCTTTTGTTGATAAATTAATAGAATTTTCAAATAATTACAATGAAAAGCTTGATTATCCAGGAATTTTAATTTACGGATATACTTCCTCTCATAGAAGTATTGGTTGCTCTGGAGGAATTAATTATTTTTATATTAGTCCATTTGGAGAAATTTGTCCGTGCGATTTTAACCATGCTGTTTTTGGAAATATTAGAGAAGCTCCTCTTTACGAAACTTTAGAAAAAATGAGAAAAGTATTTGAATGTACAAAATATGGTGGATGTAGATTAAAAGATAAAAATTTAATAGATAATCAATACATATCAAAAAATAAATTTAATAAAATAAACATATGACACCTACAGAATTAATTTCTAGCAACATGTCTCCATTAAATTTTTTGGCAGGTCTTGCAGACGTGCATAACAACTTTCATATTTTTGATAAAGTCGCAACTCCTCAAATTATATTGTTTGAAATATTTTTAATTGTTTTTTCTTTTTGTTCAATTATATATTTAAAAAAACATCAAGAGAAAATAATGATAAGATGGTTTTTAGGATTTTTAATTTTTACTCTTTTTCAAATGTTTACGGCCTCAATGTTCAGCACCATTAAATTGGGGCCATGGGCTTATCTTTATATTAAAACAAGTTGGATCATAGGTATGATTTGGGGAGTGTTTATTGTTTGGGCTGATTATATTTCTAATAAAATATTTAAAAAGCACACTATCAAAAATTTTGTATTCTCAATATTATTTCTTTCTATTATTGCTTTTGTGTTTGAATTGTTAATGATCAGCCTAGGCATAAGGGTCTTTTCAGAAGATACATTAAAAATGTTTTCAAATACTGGAATTACTCTTTTTCCAATATATTATAGTATTATAATTTCTCTATTTATCATTTCATTTTATAAATATTGGAGTCTAGAGTTGGATCAAAAAATACAAGTACCAGTAAAAAAGAATAACATGTTCTCTTTTTTGGTTTGTTTTTTAGGGATTTTAAATTTTGACATCGTGACAAGAACAATGGTAAATAATTCTGGTTGGCCAGAATGGTCATATATAATAAATAATGTTTCAATAATATTGACTTTTTTAGGAGCAGTCCTAATTTGGCTATCAGTAACCCTAATAGATGAATTTTTCGGATATTTTGATAATCTTAAAAAGTTTGTTATTTATTTTGGATTATCTATTATACCAATTTTTTTACTAGAAGTATTTTTAATTAGTAAAGGAATGAGAGTTTATTGCGAGGAAACAGTAAATAATTTCTCGGGAATTATTATTCCAGGAATAAATGTTCCGATTGAAGTTTTTCTGGGGTCAACATTTTATCTTTTAATTGTTTTGCCGTTTGTTATTTATGTTGTATTTTTAATGAGCCAGAGAAATAAAAATAATAAAAAACAAAAAATATGAACGGAACATCTCAAAAAAGCACTAAAACATTTTCTTTTTTTATAACCCTGTTTATCGTATGTTTTGTTCTTGTTATTTTTTATGGTGCTAACCTTTTTCGAACAATTTTAGTGATGATTATTTGTACAGGAGGTTTGGGGCTTATTCCCATAATTATATTATTTAATCTTTTTTGGTTAATTGTACATAATATAATTAAACTTCAATACAAAACCGATTTAGAATTAAGTATTTCGCAAAAGAAAATTATTACTTATATTAACTCGTGTGAAAAAGCCAATATTAGCAAAAACGAAATTATCCATAATTTAGTAAATATTGGTGGTTGGAAAATTGAAGATATAGAAGACGCTTATAGTGTTAGAGATGAATTTAAATATTACGACAATAAAAAAATATTTTAAAAGCTGTCCTTTTTTCTTATTTTAAGTAGAAAAAATATTTAATTACTTGAAAATTTTGTTGTAAGGCTCGTGGAAGAAGTTCGAACTGAGATTGTAATGTATAAATAAAAAAGCATTTTAATTAAACATCATAAGCCACAAAACAATCGAAACAAGAATTAAAGATATTACAACTATAATTTTTATAAACCTGGACGTAATAAACGATATAAGACATGTAATAAAATAGGAAATTATAATGCTTAAAATAATAATTCCTGGAAGCGAGATTGTATTTCCTATGATATATAAAGCATGTGCCATAATGTTACCACAAGGAGCTACACAACCATATGGTTCTGCACAAAAACCACTACATATAAAGAAGAGGCAAAGAACAGAAAAAGACAATACTGGAGTTAATATAATTTTTATCCAATTTGGTTTTAGGAATTTTTTCATATTTTAATTAATTATTTTTTAAAAACACTCTATTGGGTTTAATCTTCTTCGCAAGTAAAGTTAATATTATCACAATCATTGTGGTAGTCTCCCGCATAACCAGTAGAATCTACACAGAATGATCCCCCAGCATTAAGAGTTTTTTGAACACAATATTTTGCATTACTATCCTTTCCGTTTTTTATTCTTATTATTATTCCCCCCGCTTTTTCTCCGTTTATAGCATTACAGCATTTTATTATATCTCCATTGTAAACCATCATCGAGTTGTCGTGAGTAGAACAATCAAATAAATTTAAATCGTAACCGCTATTATTATATGAATTATTACCAATACTTGTTTTATAAACTTCAGCAGCTGTTCTTAATTGATCCAAGCCAGCCTCAATTCTAGCATCTTTAGCACCACCACCTCCGGTGTTTACAGTAAATAAGCTATATAAAATAAAAACAATAAAAATATTAAAAACAATAGAAAGAAAGGCTTTCCATATCTGTTTATTCTTAATTTTTCTTATTAAACAAATAAGTGAAATAATAATAAAAGAAATAAATAAAAAAATAATTATATAAAATAATATTTGTAATATTTGTAGAGGCACTTTACGTGTATTGATAGTCGCAAAAAAAATCAATAAAAATATTGGTAATAGAATAAGATTAACCCAATATAGACGATAAATATTCATATTATTAAATCATTATACTAAAAAACAAAACCCAACACAATAGTTGGTATTAAAAACTTGTCAAGCTTTAAATGCAGGGGCGATGGGATGAACTTAGAAACTTTTTATTATTCTCTACTTGAGTTGTCTCGTTCTTCTTTATCCATTTTTTCTATAAATTTATTTTTAACTCCAATAGTTATGAAGAATTCAAAAAATGGTTCTTTTAAATCAATTTCTTCGCTTAATTTTTTTTTCTTTTCTTTTAATTCATTTGTCAACTTTTCGAATTCTTCATTAATCAATTTAAAATCTTTATTTAGTCCAACCTTCGATAAAATACTCAATCCATCTGCTTTTTGTCTTTTTTGCATTAAGTCTATTCCTTTATTATATAAATCTGTTATTTCTTGGAATTCTTTTGTTTCATATACTTGAGATAAATCTTCTCTATCGATTTCAGATAAATTTTTTAGTTCTTCTACTGTTTCCTCTTTATCTTCATTAATATTTTCTTCAATTTTTGGTTGTTCGAAATTCATATTTTTTTAATTATTAATTATAATATATTTATTATACTAAAAAACAAAAACCAATGCAATGGTTGGTATTAAAAACTTGTCAAGCTTTAAATGCAGGGGCGGTAGGATTCGAACCCACAAGTCTTCTTTTGGAGAGAAGCAGTTTGCCGTTGAGCTTACGCCCCTAAAGC
>Ga0209201_1003282_pt1 | contig 14353 bp, 9 predicted proteins | sample AD_UKC055_MetaG_FD_184411 | JGI IMG/M metagenome (GOLD analysis project Ga0209201, IMG submission 184411) | Active sludge microbial communities of municipal wastewater-treating anaerobic digesters from USA - AD_UKC055_MetaG (SPAdes) (version 2) | ecosystem: Engineered > Bioreactor > Anaerobic >...
CCACCGGTCCCACCGGACCTCAGGGCGAGATTGGGCCCACTGGTCCCACCGGACCTCAGGGTGAAATAGGCCCAACAGGTCCCACTGGTCCTCAAGGCGAGATCGGGCCCACCGGTCCCACTGGACCCCAGGGCGAGATCGGGCCCACGGGTCCCACCGGACCGACGGGTCTTACTGGACCCACAGGACCGACAGGACCTCAGGGTGATGTCGGACCTACTGGGCCGACGGGACCTCAGGGTGAGATCGGACCCACGGGTCCTACCGGCCCCCAGGGTGACATCGGACCAACCGGACCGACCGGACCCACGGGTCCCACCGGTCCAACAGGCCCTCAAGGCGAGATCGGGCCCACCGGTCCCACCGGACCTCAGGGCGAGATTGGGCCCACTGGTCCCACCGGACCTCAGGGTGAAATAGGCCCAACAGGTCCCACTGGTCCTCAAGGCGAGATCGGGCCCACCGGTCCCACTGGACCTCAGGGTGAAATAGGCCCAACAGGTCCCACTGGTCCTCAAGGCGAGATCGGGCCCACCGGTCCGACGGGGCCTATCGGACCTTCCGGGCCATCCGGGCCGACTGGACCCATCGGACCTTCCGGGCCGTCCGGGCCGACTGGACCCATCGGACCTTCCGGGCCGTCCGGGCCGACTGGACCCATCGGACCTTCCGGGCCGTCTGGGCCCACCGGGCCAGCCGGACCTTCGGGGCCATCCGGTCCATCCGGGCCGACTGGACCCATCGGACCTTCCGGACCGTCCGGACCGTCCGGACCGACGGGCCCCGCCGGACCGGGCATCTCCTGGGTTCATGTCACCAGCACGAGTCAGCAGGCGGCGCGTAACACCGGCTATCTCGCCGACAACACCGCCCAGGTGACGGTGATCCTGCCCCTTTCCGGCGACTGCACCGTGGGGGACATCGTCCAGGTGTCCGGCACCGGGGCCGGCGGCTGGAAAATCGCCCAAAACGCCGGCCAGAGCATCTTCACCTCACCCATCGGCGGGACCGGTGTCCTATGGAATGCCCGGGACAGCAACCGGAACTGGTATTTCGTGGCCGCCTCCGGCGACGGCGTGCACCTGACCGCCGCGGTCTATGGCGGCTACATCTACACTTCATCCGATTCGGGCGCCACCTGGACCCAGCAGAACGGCAGCGGGACCCGCAATTGGACCGGTATCGCCATGTCGGCCAACGGCCAGTACATTGTGGCGGTCGTGACCGGCGACCACATCTACACCTCCAGCGACTACGGCGTCAACTGGACCAGCCGGGACAGCTCCCGTAGCTGGTACGCGGTGGACTGCTCAGGCAGCGGCCAGTACATGGTGGCCGCGGTGAACACCGGCTACATTTACACATCCACCAACTACGGCGCGAACTGGACCGAACGAACGGGACCCGGTTCCCAGACTTGGTGGGACGTCGCCGTGTCCGACTCCGGCAACCTGGTTCTCGGCGTCCGCCACGGCGGCCAGATCGCCCGCTCCACCGACGGCGGCGCCAACTGGGGCAGCGTCGGACCCACCTTCAACTGGAGCTCCATCGACTGCTCCGCCGACGGTTCCCGGCTGGTGGCCGTCGCAGACGGCGGCCCCATCCACACCTCCGACGACGGCGGCACGGGGTGGATCGACCGGACCGGTTCCGCCAACTGGCGCTTCGTCGTCGGTGACGACACCGGCCGGTACCTGCTGGCCACCATCACCAGCGGACAGCTCCACGTCTCGCAGGACTTCGGTTTGACCTGGCACACCCGAGACAGCGTCCGAACCTGGGTGGGCGCCGGCGTCTCCGGCGACGGCCGGATCCTGCTCGCCGCCGACTACGGCACCCAGCTCCATGTCTCCGCTCCACAAACCACGACAGGGACGTCCGGCTACCTCACCGGCGGACGCGACGCGGCGGTCGCCCTCCAGTACCTCGGCGGCGGAACATGGCGTGTGCTCAACGCCGCGGGTGTCATCACCCCCTTCTGATCGATACGATCAGCCTGACCGTTTACCATCAAGCCCCGCCGTCCGGCGGGGCTTTTTCGTGATCTGTGGACCGTTCGGATTTCGGACATCGGAATTCGGACATCGTGGCAAGACGTGTCCGTTCCTGGTCGTTCACCACGTTACCATGCTCACCATGCGTCGCCCAGATTCCGATACAATGAGTCGATAATCCCCTTATTTGGCGTCCTTCGGGTTGACGAGGCGGCCCGCGTACAGCTCCCGCTCCCGGGCGGCCGATTCGGGTCGGTTCAGCTTTTCGTAGCAGACGGCCAGATGGAAGTGGACCTCCCGGTATCCCGGCTTGAGTTTGAGCACTTCCTCGAACCGGATGATGGCTTCCGGATACTCTCCCAGACTCATGAGGGCATAGGCGAGGTTGAACACCACTTGGGCGTGCCGCGGATCCTGCAGCAGATAGGCGCGATACGCCGCCACCGCCCCCGGCAGGTCGCCGGTCTTCTGCCGCGCGAACCCCTCGAGGAACAGGGTCTCCGGGTCCTCCATCCCCAGCGCTTTCAGGCGGCCGGTTAACGCCAGGCTGCCGACGAAGTCGCCCGCGGCCTGGGCATCGTACGCCGCCTGCTTGAGATACATTCGATTGTCCGGGTCAAGTGTCGCCGCCCGGGCGCTGGCTTCGGCCGCATCCGAACGGCGGCCCAGCCGGCCGTAGGCGCGGGCCAGCCAGTAGTGAGTCTGCGCCCAGTCCGGTTCGAGCCGCCGGGCCCGCTCGCATTCGGCCAGCCCCGCTTCGACCTGCCCGTGCTGGATGAGCCAGAGCCCCAGGTTCAGGTGAGCCAGGACAAAATTGGGGCTCCGGCGGATCGCCTCCTCCAGGTGGCGCCGCACACGGGGATCATCACGGTCGGCGATGCTCATGGCCAGGTTGTGATGGGCCAGCGCATCACCGCCACACGCGACGCTGTGGGTCCAAAGCGTTTCCCCCGTGCGCCACACCCGGTTCATCGCGACCGAAGCCAGGCTGAAATACAGCGCCAGCGCGGCCGCCGCCAGGTGCCACCACGGCCGGTGAAGGCAAGCGGCCAGAGCCAGCGCAGCCAGAAGGAACAGGAATGGGCTCCCGGCGTACGGCCGGTAGTCCGACACCACCAGGTGCAGCGGGAAAACGCTCGACTCCGGCACCTGCAGAATCCAATAGCCGAGCACCGCCGCAGCCGCCGCCGGTGCCCGCCGGCGCCAGGCGAATGCCAACACAATGGAGCCGATCACCAGGACAAATCCGACCCAGACCGCACCGCTTATCCATCCGGCGGTCCGCCCGACGTCGGGCGCCAAACGGATGGCGAACGGCCAGGCAAAATTGGGCAGGTAATGCAGGAGGTGCAGGCGGAGCTGTGTCAGCGCATAGGTGACGGCCGCTCCCGGCGAACCCGCCATCGCCTGGCTCCAGTCGGAGAATTGTATTCCGAGCCGGGTCCAGGCGAAAAACGCCGCCACCACGGCGCCGAAGAGAGCCGCCCGCCCCCAGGGCCGCCACGCAGTCACTCGCTCGCCCCGCACGGTCCATTCCAGGGCCAGAATCAGCGCCGGCGCCACGGCCACATGGGTCTTTGACAATAGCGCCAGCGCAAAGAGCCCCAGCACGGCCGCCCAACGCCAGGCTGTTTCTCCCCGAACGCGCATCCGCAGATACACCAGCAGACTCGCGAGAAGAAAAACCTGGGACAGCAGCAGGTCACGGGCGCAGATGTAGTTCACCGGCACCCCGGCCACCGGATGGACGCCGAAGATCGCCGCCGCCGCCAAAGCGACCCACTCCGCCTGAATCCCCGTTCGCGATTTCCGCCACCCCGCGGCAGCCAGCAGCGCCCGCATGAAGAAGAACACCAGCACCGCCGCCACGGCCTGCAGGGCGATGTTCCAGACGCGGAACCCGGCCGGATCCTGGCCCGTCAGGGCATAGCTGATTGACAATGTGAGCGGGAGCAGCGGGCGGTACTGGACGATCCGGTCCAGCGTTGAGATGGTGCGGGGGTTCACGAAGTGCCGCCACGGGGGCCACACCTGTTGAATCCCGGGGTTGTCCACCACGTGGTATTGGTCGTCCAGGTGGAAGCCGTTGGGCAGAGCGTTCCAGAACACCGCCGCCACCAGCATCGCCAATGCCAGCGCCGCCACCAGCCGACCGCGGGCCGGCCACTCGACCGGCGCGGCAGCATCGACCGACCGGGAGGAGTTCTGCTTGTCGCGACCCACGGGTGGCTCCGGAGCCGAGGCGCGTCCGTCATCGCCGGCGCCGCCGGACGTTCCAGACGCGGCGCGGCGTCACTGCAACTGGATCGTGAACGCCTCGGCGTCGTCGTTCTCCGGAAACGCGCCGAACAGGATCGCCGCCGGCGCGTCCTTCACCCGGAGAAAGTAGGAGGTGTGGTCATCGATGGGATTCTGGACCGCCCAGGCGGTGAAATCGCGTCCGCCCAACTGGAGCTTCAATCCCTGCATGGGATAGTTCAGGACGCACCGTTCCGGCAACCGGCCGGCGGGTCCGACCCCGTGGGTGTCAATGGCGGCCTCGCCGCCGGCCACGCCAAACATGGCGCCCTTCCAGGCGTGTCCCGGTGCGGGTCCGACTTCAAACCATTGGCCGATACCCGGAACCGCGTAGACATCCAGGCGGTATTCCGGGGCGATCTTGGGGGGCGGGATCGCCGCCTTGGCCACGATCTTGGTCCCCAGAGCCGGAGTTTCCAGCGCGAGGGAGTCGATGCCCCGGAGCGGCGTGGGCAGCGTGGCGATGTCCACGGCACCGCCGGTGGAGACGAGCATCACGGGGAAACCGAGCCCGCGCTGGGCCTGGACGCCGAGGCTCAGCATTGACAACCCGTAGCGGACGGTCGGCGCTTCGAAATCCGCCGGCGCGCCCACGATGACCCAGACCGCGGTCTCCCGGGCGAGCAGCGCCTCGCGCGGCCCGGACCAGGCCATCTTCGCCAGGTCGTCGGTCCAGAAATGCCCGTCGGTCCCGTAGCCCAGCTGCTGCAGTTCGGCCATCAGCCGCTGCACCGCCTGTTCGTCACGGGGCAGGGCGCTGATCCAGGCTTTTTTCATGGGGTCCTCCTCCAGGGGTTGAAACGAACGGATGAATCGTCCACTCCGGCCAGTTAAAATCAAACAGCATGCGGGACGGACTGTGCAGCGGCGGCGTCCAGCGCGGTATCGCCGAAATCGTTTCCCATGAAGCGCCGAACGCCGCGCGGCACCGCTGTTCCCAGCCGGCGGACTGGCTGTGCGCCCAGATGACCAGGTTGGCGGGACGGCTTCGCCGGTCGCACTCGAACTCGCACGGGAGCCGGCCGCCCTGTTCAAGGATGGTCGTCCCGGGGAAATCCCGACGGAACATGTTGGCGCGGTGCTGGTCATCCACCATCACCGCGACGAACGTCACGTCGTCCGGCAGGACCAGGCGCGCCTCCGCCCACCGCAGGACCAGCTCATGACGCTTCATGTCGCAGCGCCAGCCGGCCTCGTCGCCCGGATCGTGGGGCGGGATGCCACCATCCCGCGCCTGCCGGTGGATCATTTTCCGGGAGACGTCGACGCCGGCCCAATTGCGGTAATCCGCCAGTGTCCGCGCCGCACCCAGGCCGTACGGGCCGAGGTCGATCCCCTCGTCGGCCTGGCCGAGGAGCTGGCGGAGACGCCGGGCCGGCTCCTGGGAGCGAGGCGCCTGCTGGTGGTCGTCCCAGTGTCGCAGGCTCCCCTGGCGGGTGTAGTAGTGCCAGATGACCGCCCGGTGCGGATTGTACAGGTTGAAACCGTGAGTGAAGGCCCGGACAGTGTAGCCGATCTCCTCGCCGCTGAAGTAGAAGGACGGGTCGTATGGCACCGCCCGCGGCAACCGGGCGGATGCGAACATGAAGCCGCCGCTGGCGAAGCGCGCGGGGAACGCCCGGGACAGCTGCTCGAAATTGAGCACGCCTTTCGGCTCCAGGCATACGTTGCCGTCGGGATGGAACCGGCTGATGGTCATCCGGTTGGGATTCCGGTCGTTGAGGTATCCGTCAAAGCCCGGCTTGTAGGACGGCGGGTAGCTCCCGATGACCGCCCGTTCGTCGCCGAGGTCCCCGAACATGGTCAGGAGCTGCTCGTCCCAGCCTTCGCCGAACCGGGTGTGGGAATCGATCTGGAAGTAAAAATCCTCATCGTCCAGCAACTGCTGAATCTCGTGCCGCGCCCAGCAAACGCCGTGCGACTCCGCGTACGGCACGTCGAGGATCCGGAAGCGGGGATCGGCGGCGAACTCGCGGAGGTCGTCATCCGTGGCGGCGCGCTGCCAGCAGATCCCGAACGCCAGCCGGTCCGGGTGGCGGGCGTTGGCGAGGGCGTCCCGGACCGTGGGCAGCAGCTCCGGGTCGCGATACGCCGCGATGCTGATGAAGATGCGGCTGTCCATCCCCACCTGCGGGATCAACCCAGGGTCAGCACGGTGACCTGGCTGGGCACCAGGCTCACGCCGGGTGCGTTGGGCAGCACGGCCAGGCAGTTCTGGCCGGTGACGCTGGTGAGGCGCTGGGCGGGAACGCCGTCCACCATGATGGTGACGCAGCCCACAAGGTACTCGGTCTGGCCCGACATCATGTGGGAGACCACCCCGAGCAGGACGCCGCCGTTGTCACCCACGCTCACCGTGCCGACGGAGAGCTGGTTCACCGCGGGCATGCAGTCCACCAGGACGTTGTAGGCCGCCGGCGCCGAGGTCGCCGAAAATTGCATGTCCGGATACGGGATCGGCGTGGGCACCACAATCGGGGTGAGGCAGACATCGGGGAACCCCAGGTTCATCCCCGCGCCCATGCTCAACATAAACATCTCTGACTCCTATAAGTCGTAAATTCATTTATCATTGATCATTGATCAATTGACATTTTTCATCTATCTCCGAGCATCCTTGGTCCGGGCGGTGCGAATCGACGTGACCATGATGCGCGATAACTGGGTGCATTCATCCAACGTTTCCTGAACATATTCTGACCGGATCATTTCGGAACGGAGAATCACTTTGAGCCAGATCGAAGTCTCGTTCAGCTCCTTGAGGACGATGCCCAGCTTGTGCACGAAATCCGCATGGCTTTCGGCGCCACGTGCTTCACCATAATTCGGTGCCGGCGATGTTCCCGATCGCATCAATTGCCGCGACACGTGGCCGCCGGCCGGATTCTTCGGCAACATGCCGCAGAGTCGAATGATCCGAACCGAAAACGCGATGAACCGATCCTGCAGAATATCGGCTCGACTTTCCCTCTCGGTATCCACACCTTTGTCGCTCACCACCGCTCCTCAATGACGAATGACAAATGATCAATGAAATATGATCAATGGTCTTCAGTCTTATCCCAACTGGATCTGTTCGGCATTCACGGTGACGTGCTCTTCCGACATGATCAGTGTGTTTTTCGAATGCATCGTCAGCAGGTCCTCGACGACGACCCGGGAGGAGTTGCTCTGGGTCTCGTCGAGTTCCTTGACGTACCGGAACGAATTGCCGAGACGCTGCGTCAGGCGCCGGCAGACGACGTCCATGCCCAGGGCCACCGATTTCACCCGGGCCACCTGACTGCTCAGGAAGCGCCCGACGAACGCCAGTCGGCCGATCCGGACCCGGCCCTGATGGGCGGTCACGGCGATGCGGCGGGAGGCGCAGGCGATGTCCTGCCGGGATGCCAGCCGCAGGTCTCCGTCGGCCTGGAGCGCCAAGCTGCCGCCCTGCACCCGCAGGTTCACCGGCCCGTCCAGGATCATCTCCGTCGCCGCGGGCACGGTCGCATCCCGCTCCAGCACCGACAGGATGTAATGCTTGCCGGCAGCCCCCATCGCCACCAGCACCGCGTCGCCCGGCCGGGGCGCCACGAGGCACCCGAACGCCTGGTGGGCGCTCACGTCGCCGGCGGCGGTGCGCACCTTGAAGAGCCGGTCATGCCCCGCCACGATCCGGCCGGTCTCCAGCTCCGCCTGGGTGGAAATCCACGGGGCGCTGTGTGTGCTCATCGAAACCTCCTGTTCACGCGGCCGCGGGGCCGCTCACTTCTTCTTGTCGTCTGCCGCCGGCGGCGGCGTCCAGTTTTCCGCCTCCGCCTGGTCCGGATCGGTTCCCCGAACCGTCGCGCGGTCGGCGCCGTCCCAGATGGCGTGCTCGTCGAGCACCAGGTGCATCCGGGCCATGTACAGCTTGGCGGAGGAGAAATCCGCCGCCGTGAGATCCGTCTTGTCAAATTCCGCATAGGACAGGTCGCAGCCGGTGAAGCGGGTCGCCCGGCAGACGGCCGCGGGGAAAAAGCAATGGTCCAGGCAGGCTTTCGAGAAATCGGCCTGGGACAGGTTCCCCTCGGCGAAGAGTGACTGGCTCAGGTCGGCGCCGGTCAGCGTGGCCTCGATCAGCTTGGCGCCCTTGAACATGGCGTTGCGTCCCCGGACCCTGTCCAGCCGGGCCTTGGTCAGATTGGCGTCCATGAAGTTCGACATGCTGACGTCCACGCCGGTGAAATCGGCGCCGGTCAGGTCCGAGCCGGTCACGTTCACCTGCTGAAACGAGGTGCCGGTGAAGTCCTGGCCGGCCAGGTTGCAGTTCGCCAGCAGCACCTTGAACAGCCGGGCGCCCTTGAAGACGGCGCCGGGGAGCTGGGCGTCGTGGAAAATCACCTTGGTGAGCTGCGCGCCGGAGAAATCGGCCTGGCCGGCCGACGCATGGGACAGCACCATTTTCTCCATTTTCGCGCCGTTGAACTTCGCCCCGTCGAGCTTCGCGTGCTGCAGGAGCGACCAGCCCAGGTCACCCTCGCTGAAATCGGCGCCGGTCATGTCCGAGTGGGTGAACAGGGTTTGAAACAGCTTGACGCGCCGGAGCGAGGCGCCACTCAGATCCATCTTGCGCAAGTCCACCTTGGTCAGATCGGTACCGTCGAACCGGGCGCCGGGAAAGGCGCATTTTTTGAAGCCGGTCCGCAGGATGTTGGCGCTGCGCAGGTCGGCGTTCCGGAACACAACCTTCTCGAAACGGCCACCCGTCAGGTCGGCGCCCGCGAGATCGATGCCGTCCAGGTTCTGGTTAGCGATGGTCCGGTTGCGCCGGATGGCGTCGAGGACTTCTTCCCGGGTCATGGCAGCAGGTCCTCCCGCTTGTGGATGAGCGTCAGCTTGAGGTTGGCCCCGTCGAGGCGGGTCTCGCCCATCACCGCCTTGTACAGGTCCACGGCGCACAGGTTGGCGCCGCGCAGGTCGGTGTTGACCAGGCGGGCCTTGCGGAGCGACCCCCGGTAGAGATCGATCCCGTACATGTCGGCGCCCTCCAGGTCCGTCTTGGTCAGGCGAGTGCCGCGGGCCGGCACCCGCCGGAGGTTGGCCTTACGCAGGTCGCAGAACTCGATGAGCGAATCGCGGATGACGGCGCCGCTGAAGTCGGCGCCCGACAGGTCCGCCTCCCGCAGACTGCCCTGGTGCATCCGGATGTTGCGGAAGTCCGCGCCGGCCATGACCGTGCCCTTGCCCATCCGGAGCTTGTCCAAGTTGGCGCCGGCGAAGGTGACGCCACTGCCGTGGGCATCCATGAACAGCGTGGAGTTGAGAGCCGCCACCGAAAAGTCGGCCCCGTCCAGGACGATCTTGCGCAAGATGCACTTGTTGAACCGGGCGCCGGTGAACACGGACCCCGTGGCGTCTCCCTCGATGATGCTGAGATAGGCTCGCGTCCCGCTCATCTTGAGCCCTTGGAGCTGGCATTTCTGCAGGGTCACCATCTCCAGGTCGGCGCCGGAAAAATCGGCGCCGGACAGGTCCGCGTCCTTGACGACCACCTGCTTGAGGCGGGCGCCGCCGAAATCCGCACCGCTCATCCTGGTCTTGCTGAAAATCCCACGGTCCAACGTGGCGCCGCGCAGGGAGGCAGTCGTGAAATCCGCCTCCGGGGCGATGACCTGGGTGAGGTTGGCCTTGTCGAGGCGGGTGCCGGCGAACGACGTCTTCTGGAGCTGGGCGCCGGTCAGGTCGGCGCCGGTCAGGTCCAAGCCCGACAGGTCGACACCGTTCAGGATGGCGCCGGCGAGCGTCTCGCCGCGGCCGTGCATCGCGATGACATCCTCGCGGGTGCGCTTCCTCATGCGGTCCGGGTCCATGCCCGCCTCGGCGAACTTGGCCCTGGCCTCCGGCGGCAGCTCGCCCGCCTTGACCTTGGCCATGGCGTCGGCAATCTGCTGCTTGCCGGTGGCGATTTTCGCCATGCCCTCCTGATATTTCGCTTCGCCCTCATGGCCCATCTGGTAGGCCCGGGCGGCCGCGTCGTTGAACTGCGCTTCGGTCTCAGGGGTGAGGATGCCCAGGTCGCGCAGCCGGTCTCTTTTGGCCGCCAGCTCGCCGGCGATGCGGTCGCCCACCTCGGCGAACGACTGGCGGGGCGCGTTGCCGGCCGCGGCGAAGATCTGCTCCGGATCGTGCCCCGCCTTGGCCAGGGCTTCCTTGGCCAGGGCTTCCGCCTTGGCTTTCTCCGCGTAGATGGCGTCGAACTTGGGCTGGTGGAAGGCCCGGATCTCCTGCATCGTCTTTTCCACGATGGCCTTGATGTCCGGAATGGGCAGGGTCATTCCGGCGAGCGGCGACTCCGTCGGCGCCTTTCCCGCCTCGGGCAGGGCGATTTCCAGCCGGTGGGGCTGGGCCAGCTCCTTGGGCAGGGCGTCAAGGATCCAGCGGCGGAGGTCGGCGCCATCGGCCCGGGCGTCGAAGACGGTCCGCCCCTTGGGCAGCCGGAGCGCCTGCACGTTCGGGAACTGCTTCGCCCACGGTGCGAATTCAGCGTCCGGCGCGGCCTCCGGCAGCGCCACCAGGAAGACGGGCGCCGCCTTCAATGCCTTCGCGGCTTCGGGCCCCGGATCGGTGGCCGGAGCAGACAAGGCGATCACCGAGACGGCGTCGCCGGCCTCCTGCTCCACCAGGAGCGCCTGCAGCTCGTCGGCCACCCGCACCGCCACCGGCGCCGGCCCGTCGCCGGGCGGGGCCGGCATGAAGAGCGGGATCTCGTCGGATCCGGTCACGGCTTGCTCCGGCGCCACCGGCCAGGCGTCTGCAGCGCCGGGCCGGATGGCGATCCGCACCAGCACCGCGTCGTGAAAGCGGGGCAGGACCAGGCCGGCGGGCAGGGCGACCGGCGGAGTGTCAGCGGCGCCTGGTTTCTGCAAGCCCCACAGCGACGGCTTGTCCGATTGGTCGTCGGGATTGACGCCGAGCCAGGCCCGGCGGATGGTGTCCGCTTCGAATCCCAGGTCGGCCAGGGCTTTTTGGGCTGCCCGGTCCGCCTCAAGGCGGCGCCGCCAGGCCACCACCCGCGGGAAGCCGCGGTCGTGCCACGGATTCACCGGCGGCGGCGGCAACAAGTTGTCGGGATCGATGCCGGCTTTTTCCAGGTGCTCGGGCGGGACGTGCTCCTTCAGCATGCCGCCCATCTGCTTCTTCGCGTCCGCGGCCTCCTGCTGGGCCTTTTCCAGCTTGGCCACCGAGTCGTCCACCTTCTGGGACATCCCCTTGATCCGCTCCCGCCACCGATCGAACTGCTCCAGGTCGATGGCCACAAGGTGCCCATACTTGGCATGCATGTCCCGGGCCAGCGCCTCGAGCTGATTCAGCACCGCCTCGCCGCCGGCGATGATCTCCCGGCTCATCCCCTGCATGTCCGCCGGCGTGCGGGGCATGACGGGGCTCCGGCCCGTCGCCCGCTTCTTGATCTCCTCCACCTCTTTCGGCAGGCGCTTGGCCTTGCGGAGCACCTTGGCGATCTTCGCCTGGGCGGCCTGGAGCGGCGCCATGTCGATGGTCACCGCCCGGTCGGCGGTGCGCAGCTGCTCGTCGCGGTACGCCTCGATGGTTTTGGCCGGCGCATCCGGCTTTTCCACTGCCAGGAAGATCCGCTGGACGTCCATGTACTCCTCGTCCAGGATCTCGCCGGTGCCGCGGTGGAGCACCAGGCCCCGCAGGATGTTGGGGAACAGCCACACGGTGTCGATGTGAGTGGTGATCTCCTCGAACAGGAGGTCTTCCACCGCCCGCGATTTCAGGTCCTTCTGGCGGGTGACGAAGCAGCGGACACGGCACTGCGGCAGCCGTGAGGTGATCGTCGGAAAGTCGGGGTGCATGTGGCGGATTTCGATGGCTTCGGCGCCGGTGAGGAAACCCGGGAAGTACTGGTCCTCGGAGGCGGCGTTGAAATACTCGTAGTTCATGTCGTCGGGGAAGTAAGGCCACCGCTCCTTCAACCACTTGTCGTCGTAGGTGCCCGACTTCTTCTGACGCACCGGACTCATGAAATCCAGCGGCCCGAAGCCGACCGGATCGGGCCGGTCAGCGGGAGAGCCCACCAGCCGGCCCGGCAGTTCCACGTTGGGGAGCGGCACCCGTTCCCGGCCGTCGGCGCCGCGCACCGGCTGGATTCCCCGGCCCGCCGGATTCTTGTCGAAGCCCGGACCGCCGAAGGCGCGATCCCAGGTCAAGGGCATCTCGGCGAACGGTTCCGGGTCGGTGATGGTGGCCAGACCGCCGGCGCCGCGCTCCCAGAACCGGTCACCGAAAACGTTCAGGGTCTTGCCTACGGCGCCCACCCGCACGCTCACCGGCGCCGCCGGCCAGCGCTGTCCCCGCGGGGCGAAACACGAGCCGGCCACAAGGAACTCGCCGCGCGGCTTGGCCATGCCTGTGTCCACGACGGGCATGGGGCCGAGCTGCGCCGGCACCGTCCGCCACAGCTCCTGCTCGGTGAGGAGGCTGTCGGGCGCGGTGAGGTCGAAGTAGGCCATCAGCGTGTAGGCCATGTACAGCCGGTTTTGCAGGCCGAACGGCTTGATGAACAGCGACAGTTCGTTGGGTTTGAATACTTTCATGTCTGACTCAGCTTTGCAGGTTCATCGCAGGCATCCGGCTCGGAGAGAAACAGTACGCTCATGCTTTTCTGCCCTCAAGCCTCTTCCTCCGCTTACCTTCCAGCACTGAACGAATCGATACCCGTCGTCTGACGAAGGTTGCAGCTAACGAGAATCCAATACGCCCAGTGTAGAAATGATTGGAAGGTAAGTCAATGACTGGCTGATGTTTTTACCAAACCTCAACCGGCGGTCAACTCACCTTGTCAGCATCGAGCAACTCAAGCCACAATCGCGGAAAGACAAACGTGATTCATACCAGTGACAACGGCAGCTACTCATTCAGATCACCAACGGCAATGTGTTCAAATCCGTTGCCTCAGCCGAGATCCGTGTGGTGGCGGTTTCGGCGATTCGACCTCCGGTGGCGGGTTGTTGGGCATCTCCATCCGGATGTACAATTTTTGGTTCGGCACGTGCATCAGGATCCGCTCGCGCTCCGCCTTGTCCTCGATCGCGATCTTGTGGCTCCCCCCGCCCGGATCGCCGCCACCACGTTGACCGCTTTCAGCACACCTTCTCAAATCAATATCTGCAACCCGGCTAAAGTGCAGTGCTGACCGTTCAAGTCGGTATGTTCAGCCACCAGATTGGTGTTGGTGCCTATGGTCGTCGTGCGATTGCCGACCAACGTCGATTCGTTCACGACGGTCGTGAGATTTTCGCCCAACAAAGTCGATTGCTGTCCTTGGATTCCAGTGACGCTTCCCTTGATGGTGTTCGTCACTCCCGCCAGGGTCGACACTTGTCCCGACAGATTAGATACTTGGGTGGCCATCTGAGTCGACTGGAGTGCCAGCTGGTTTGTTTCGCCCGCCAATTGGGCGACCTCGCCCACCAGAACATTTTGATCGCTCCGCAACTGGGTGAGCTGGGCATCCATTTCGAGGCGCGTTGTATTCATTGCATTTTTGAGTAATCCGAGTTCGGTCTTTTCTTCAAAGAACGTATGGTGCAACTGATCCAGCTCGAAGCCGGCTCCTATCTTCAACTCAAAATCCAACGCAATGGATATGTCAACGGCCGTGATGAACTTGACATGGGTGTAGTTCCCAAGATAGAAACTCTCCTCTGCCCCGATCACCATGGTGAACGAGTTGCCAGAGATCGTCTCCTTCTTGTTGTGGCACTTGAACTCCAAATCCCCTTCCATTTCGGCCTTGATTCCATCCACCTCGGCTTTCAGCTTGCTCAACTCTTTGCTCATCTCGTCGTCATGCGGCGACGGCGTGGGCGCCGTGGTGGGCGGCGGCGTCGTCGGCGGCTCCGGCGGCCCGCCCCCCGGCGGCGGATCGTTCGGCGCCCCGATCCGGATGTATGCCTTCCGGTTCGGCACGTGCATCAGGATCCGCTCGCTCCCCGCCTTGTCCTCGATCGCAATCCGGTTGTCCCCCCCCGTTTGAATCGTCGCCATCGTCTGGTTCGCGTCCTTCACCACGC
>Ga0209201_1003297_pt1 | contig 14320 bp, 7 predicted proteins | sample AD_UKC055_MetaG_FD_184411 | JGI IMG/M metagenome (GOLD analysis project Ga0209201, IMG submission 184411) | Active sludge microbial communities of municipal wastewater-treating anaerobic digesters from USA - AD_UKC055_MetaG (SPAdes) (version 2) | ecosystem: Engineered > Bioreactor > Anaerobic >...
AGACCCAGTAACAATGAATGCATATATCAACGATTATACTAGAGAGATAGCAAGAGAGATTACAGTTGGTTCTTCTCATCTTATGGATTTAACGAACATAGAACCTCTAAGTGATTATTTCTATCACTATTGTGTAAATTATGAAATACCGATTATAAACCAATTAAAACTTGAGTTTATTGAGCCAGGTGGGACACAAGGTATTGATATGAGAACATTGTATATTGCAAGAGATTTGCAATATCAGTTATTTACGAATCTACAGTATATTAGTGACGCAACGACCCCGATTCTTCCTACTTCATGGGATGAAGTGTTTCTTGGTAATACATTTAATGTAATTTATATTGCACCGTTTCAATTTAATATAGTATTTATAGATAGAAGACCGGTAGGAAAAGCAATACCTCAGACAAGATTTTCGAGTGAAATTTTGAATGATATTTTTCAAAATCTAAAATTAGGTTATGAACTTACATATAAACATGCCTATACTGGAATGGGGTGTCAAGTATATATACATAAAGGTAGAATACATAGTTCAGAAAGCATAAACAATCGATGGTCGTATGGCACAGGTCTTAATTGTTGGGGTACGATAAATATAAATCCGGTAATTTGTTCTAAGAATACAGAAAACCTTACGAAATTATATTCACCAACTCAGAGCGAAATAGATGATTACAATAATGCTACTATTCATGCTGGAGGAATCGATCTCAGCAGAGGTGGTAACTCTTATTATCTATGTTTAAGACCTGCTCCGAATGTTGTACATCCCGGTGATTATATTACAGCAAGTTTTGATGTTTCCTTGAAAGATATTGACAGTGAAGCAGATATAATAATTTCTCCCATTGTTTATGTTGGGAACATTGTTGATGCGCACATTGCTCCAACAGGAATGGCATATCTTACTAATTCCGTGGGAAATGTAGCAAAAGCAAAATTTAAGAAGCCTATTCCTGGATATCAATCCATAACAATCTATAACCAAGATGTCAATTACAATCCAGAAACACTTCAAAGTGGTGGACGTAGTTGGGTAGGAGACTACAAAGCAACTGCAACAGAAGACACTACAATTGTGGTTGATGTAGTTCTTGAACCGGAGCCAGAATAATGGCACGCACTCTGAATGAATTTATAGTTTCTACTGGAAACTATGTTTATGAGATTACCGATGCTGAGATGGCTGGAGTCGACTTAACCGATTTCAATGTAGCCGTCTTACTTCACTGTGTTCTTTCAGATGAATCTGAAAAGGATTTTATTGTGTTTTCCAAAGGAAGCATTGACCAAGTGTTTGATATAAGTACGCAATATTTTTTGCTCTATAGTCCAACTTACTGTAGAAATATAGGAAATGGAATTTTCATTGTTTCGCTTCCTTTTTGGAGAATGCAGCATATTGCAGAAAGTAAAAATAGCGATATAGTATCTGCTGAGTTTGAAGTGATTATTTATGGATTTAACACTCTGGAATATCCGAATGGCGAAGACAAAGGAGCAGCTTCTTTCCAATGTATAGTAATCGATACTGGAACGATTAACTTCACGAAGAACAGATTCCCACTTCCACTTACAAGCGTAGTTGATGAACCAGTTAAAAGTATGCAGATGCAAGGACAACTAAGAGAAATACTTAATCCAAAGAGAATATTCTAATGCCAAAAGAAATAGTCCCCTTTAACTCGTTCAATGGCGCAGCTCCGGCGATACCAGATGCTCCTGGCGGAGCTGTGTCTTTTTGGAATGCAAGAGTCGATGGTTCACTGAATACGGCAGTACCGGAGAACAAAGACAAAGCAGTTGGAACCGCATACATACAGCAGAAAAACTTATTCGTTGAAGGAAAAGATATTGCCGTTTCTGAAGATATAAATGGGCACGTATACGTAGATGGAGTTCGGGTTGGTACCATTAGTCCTCCAACTGGAGATCGTCCCTGTATGGACGTTATTGGACGCCAGATGAGCATTATTCAAGACAGTGGGCATACGAAGTACCTGCGGTATGGATATTCCAAAGGAGACCTTATCGGAGTTGATAGAAATGATATAATTTTCGAAGAAGATGTGATTTCTTCCAAGTATGGTTATTCAACTCAGGAAAATATTCAGTTTGCTGTTCCAATCAACGAAAGATATATTCTCTATGCTCAGTACGGTTTTGGTAATTTGTATTTATATGATATACAAGCGAATATAACATATAGCTCTTTTCCTCTTGCTCCATCGTTGCCCTTGGCGTGGAGTTACGATAAAGTAGAGATAGGGAATATATGGTATCCTGTGCATATATATTTTGCCTATTATAAGGGAAGCTCCTTATTTATATCAAAACTTAATCTGAGTTCGGTATTTCAAGAAAACGGTGTTTATCCAGAAGAACTATTGTCAATTAGCGCAGGAAGCAATGTTATTCTTGCTCATGTAAAAGTGATGGAAACAAACAATCCAGTAGGAAGTAAATTAGATTCTATAGCAGTTTCAAAAGACTATGTATTCTTGGCATATAACATGGGAGACAATGTTTATCTCAATTCTCTTGCAACGGAAGAAGACATGCTCTTCTCCTTCAGCAAAAACTTATTCGTTTATAATCAACCAGCGACAGTAGTATCTTGTGCCGAAAATACTTTGAATCGAAGCAAGCTTCCATTTATGCCGTATAGGAAGATTGACTGTTATTGTTATTGGATAGATACTCAACATTTCATAACAAGTTCTGGTTATGAATTAGGATGGAATGAAAATGGATATGAATATCGTCCAAATGGTGAAGAAGCTGGCTATTTGAGAATTCCTTATGAAGCATTTGCTAATAGTGAGCCGGTCTCGAATACTAACGGAGCAAATAGTTCGATAGATACAGAGTGTGGGTTCTTGGACTTGTATTTGAAATTAAAAGAACTATATTTGCGTGATGTAAGTAACGATGATGAATATGTAGATTATATTACAGGTATTTCGCAAGTAACTAAAATATACTCTCCAGGATATTGTGGATTCGCTTACGTAGACAATGGTGATATGCATAGTAATGCTCATCTAATTGGCTCATTAACTATATTAGATTATGTAAACAATATAGTTGGTTATGAAATTGCCTGCAAAGCAAAAACGTGGCTAAATTCGCATTTGGGTTGTGAATTTGAATCGCTGTCTCAGGATATAAGACATTACAGTAGACCACATTATGGATGTGGTATGGCATACTTTCAACACATAAGTACTTTTGATTCTTATAGCCAAAGCTATGTAAATTCGAATACAATATGGGCTATGCCACTTACACCTAATACGTTATATGAGGGAGAAGAAGATGTATATTTTAATTCAGATGTAAGAGCACAAGATATTTATTATTGTTGGAATGGGCAAGAACCTGTGAATGTCTGGGATTACGAATTCTTTGATATTCTTCTTGGATCAACTCACTACCGAAGATATTTTCATCTCACAAAGTTCTTTAATAATCCTGAAGTTGAATCTGACGGAAGTGCGAGATTTGCTGTTTTCGCTTCGGATTTATCTTCTTTTCCTGGAAGCCACAAAGAGCAGCGTACTCATTATTCACTTCTTGCCAACGAGAGTAAATCAATTCTTACACCATCTAAAAACAATTTAGTATACTTCAGTCCAGCAGATGTGCAATATTCTAATGCTACTAATTCTGCTTTGTTCTATGTTCCATTATTGGTTGGTGAGATCACCAAAGAAGGAACGTCTATTGAAGAAGGACAAACAACAGAGAAATACAAAGTCTTTGATCTTATTCATGAAACAATAGCTTTTGCTTTTGCTAATAATATAGTGCTCTACAATGTTGAAGAACTTGATCCACCAAATGTGGATTTGTCTTATGTTGGTGAATTACATTTTCTAGAAGATATTCTAACTTTTCGTGATACGATAGGAACTGGATTTGAACATGGAACTAGCGTTCGTTACCGCATAGCTTTTGTCTACGATGGAATTAGTATTTCTCCACTTTCAGACGTCGTTTGGGATCATACTGTTCCCGGAACTGGAACTTGGAATATTGAAGCAGATTTGAATATAAATATTGCAATGTTGCACTTAGTTTCTCGCCGAATTACAGCAGTTCGTTTATATGCCGTAGAAATGCTGAATGGCGTTGAACAGGAGTTATATCGCTTAGTTGGTGAAAAAGAACTTAATTATGATAATTTTACTTTTGATTCAGATACTGGTCTCTATAAAGCAACTATACATGATAATGGAACACGCTATGCATCTTTCAATATTGACGCTGGATACTCGGAGACGGTAAATAATGTAAGCGTAAGAAGAAACTGCCAATGTGTGTACAATGGTATAATCTACGCAGGAAATGTCTATTTTCCTCTTGATCCAAAGGTTAATGTCAATACCGATAATCTTGTGCTTCGTAGTTTACCTTATCAACCATCTATATTTAACTATCAAGAAGAATACTGTGTTCTTGGATTTGTTCCGAATGTTCTCATTCCTTACAATGGAAGAATATATGCCTTCGGGAAGGAAGAGTATTCTATCATCAATGCCGATACTCTTGCTATTGAATATACGAGTAAGTCTTGTGGTGCTCTTCAGCGTAGTCATGTGGTTGCTACTGAAACTGGTATCTTTGTCTACTTCAATGGCAATCTCTACATTGTAGATGGAAACAAAGTAGTTCCAATTGGTGAAGCAATAAAAGAAAACAACTATTCCCAACTCAGTATTGAGGGAACAGCGTTTCCTTCTTTCAAATGGCTTACCGGTCGTGTGTATGTAGAATATATTCAGAACCGAAACGCCATTGCAGTGATTGGTGAGACAGTAGATGCTCCAGGAAAGTATCAGCAAATTATTGCTTTCGTTTATGGAATTAGCACTGGAAGATGGGCTACTTATATGATTGAAACACCTGATGCCTACGATGTTGCCAATCTGAAAGGTGTCTATTCAACCGAAGATGGTTCTGCTATAGTAACAGTTTCTACAGATATTGAAACATTGGAATCGCCGTCTATTCCAATTCTTCCTCCGATAATTCCTCCAGAGACAAAAGCTGTGTCGACAATTCCAGGAATCTTGGTAAGAACAATATCCTATAACAATGGTCGTTATCTTACCACCTATGCAATTTCTCAGAAACTTTTTGGAAGCGATGTTTCTACTTATACATCAAGAGTTCGCACAATGGAACTTGATTATGTTACCGATTTCGGGATTAAGAATAAAAAGCAGATATATGATATTCAGACCTATAATGGAAATACACGAGTACAATCGGAGATATATATTGACAACAAAAAGGCATCTGAATACTATGGCAAACCAGTACAGAAGTCTGTGTTTCATATAAGTATTGAATCGCAAGAACCGATTTCGGTAATACGTTATGTAATTCGTTCTTTTGTAACGAAGGAGGAAAATTGAAACGAATAAGTTCCTATAGGGCTCTCGATTCGTTCGAAGAGATAAACAAAGAACTTCATCGAATCTGGAATAAGATCGATGAACTAGATAAAAAACTCCAATCCGTTGGAACTGGCGACATCAATGTTGAGAAACCGGAAACAAGCAATATTCGTTTTACTCAGACGAAGAGTGAAGGTGAGACGAAGTTGTATCTTGAAGCAAGGTTTCCAGATGGTTGGGCTCGCTTGAATATCCCGTTTGATTGGATAAGGAAGGTGAAATAATGTCATGGCTTGGAAATGCACTTTTCGGGCAGAGTAGGTTGAAGGGGTATGATATGACTCCGCAACAGCTGATACAGGCATATACACCAAAGACTTACTCGGTTGATACGAGTAGATATACTGCACTGGGAGAAGAGTTTCTTGATCCATATAGTTCTCGTAATAGAGGTATGTATAATGACCTGAAGAAAGTTGGTGTAGACGCTGCCGCTCAGCAATACTTGAACAGCATGCGTATGCAGGCAGCTGGTCAGAATCCTTTTGCTACAGGTCAGCTTCAGTCTTCTCTCGCCAGTAATCTGGAAGGGACTCGTCAAGCATACAATAGTTATCTCAACAATGCGTATCAGACTGGTACTGGATTATTGGGATACAGTCTTCAGGGAAATCTTGCCAATGCTGCAGCTCGGAATACTGCGGCAATGCAAGGTTCACAATCGGCTTTGAATTATCAACTACAGAAGATGCAGGCAGATGCTGCAATGCAAATGCAGAGAAGCCAAAATAAGTCAGGATTCTTTGGTGGACTTTTCGGAAATCTTGTTGGAGCGTCTCCGGCATTGCTTTTCGGAACACAGTCTCCAGCTGGTCTTCTAAAGCTTTTAGGACTTTAGTAAGGAGGAAAGATGCCAGGATTTTGGGAAACACTTAGTCAGACTGCCGATCGTTATAATCAGATAAGAGCTGATTTGGAACGAGAACAGGCAGAAATTACGAACATGATGGGTAACCAGATGAATGTGGCGTTTAGCAACACAATGGCTGGAGCCAATCTAATATCAGGCTTACTCGGTCAAAAATTAAATACGTTGCTCGGGTTATATGGAACAGAAGTGACACAGTCCGAAGGAGAAAAAAGTAGAAAGAACGCTTATGATGTAGCTAAATTGGAAGCAGATACAAGAAAAGCCGTTGCAGGGATAGAAGCAGGGAATAGACTCAATCTTGCAGAGCTTCAAGCAAAATATGAAAAAGAACTTGAAGGATACAGAAATATGCTTAAAAGGTCTAATCTAGTTTTTGAAGACACAATGCAACGCAATAAAGAATTAGAAACCAATCAAGCATATGCTGGTTTTTTCAATAATAATGAGTATTCTATGTATTTTAAGAATAATAAAATTCCTGCAAATACTTATCCAAATTCTTCAACTTCAAAATATCCAAAACAACAGATACAATATACACCAGAAGTTGAGAATAGAATTAGTAAGCTAATCAATAAATATCCAAAGGTTAACTATGAGATTAGGGTTAATGATCCAAAAGACTATGCAGAACTTGATGAATACTATCGAAATGGACTTATAAATGAGAGACCTGTGTTTGTACCAAGTCTTACAAATCTTTTATACGAACCATATAAAGTTAATATAGTGCCAACGAAGTAAGGAGTAAAAATGGATTTTAATGCAATGCAAAATAAAGTCGCTGAAGCGCTTCGGTCACATAAGAAATATAAATCAGGTTATAATGATTTTATATTCGCTAATCCTTCTGTATTAGCAGATCCAAAAACATTTACTAAATATCTTCCTGGAACTCAGCAAGTGGCTCAGGAGTTACAAAACTACTTGATGGCAAATGTTCCAGAATATGCAGAATATATGCGTACAACTTATCCTACTATAACTCCATCTTCTCCTTCGATACCGGTTTCTATCCCAACTTCTCCAATCTCTCAGCCAAACGAAATGGAAGAAATTAAAAAAGGGATATACGGCACAAATGAAAGCCTAGAGAAGACTATAGAAAACTATAATAATGTCATTGGAAAACAAATGGAAAATCAAGAGTGGCAGCAAAACGCTTTCCGTTTGTTAATAACATCAATGTTAAAAGAAATGTATCAACCCAAGATGACCGGAAATCCTTTTCTTGACATGATTACTAGTTATACAGCAGCAAGACAAAGAACAAATCCAGATTACGAATTCAAAGGACTTTTGGGAAACTTCTTGGCGAAGAAGCCTCATAAGACTTCTACTCCAGAAGAAGAATATCTTGAAAAACAAGCCGACTGGTATAATCAAACATACCGCTCTGGTTTTTAAGGGGGAATAATGGACTACGAACAAATATTTAGTACACCAATAGATGTTGGTACTCGATTTCTAGGAGCACTTCAGCAACAGCAATTAGCCGACAACTTAAAACTAGTAGCTATATATAATCAAGACCCAACTTCATTAAACAAAAAAGGAATAGAAGCAGTAAAAAATATTGCCATGCAATATGGACTGGATACTTCCAGGGGCGATGCAAAGCTGAATAATACATTTGGAAAGCAAGCACTTGCCTTTGGAGGAGGCTTACTCGATGCTCTTCTTTTTGGAATACTTAGAGATTCTTGGTATAGTAATGAGTATACGAAAAATGCCAAGAATGCTGGAAAGACAGCTGGACTTCTTGCATCGTTTCTACTTCCTATTGGTATTCTTAATGCTACGAAAGGTGCCAAGGCTGCTCTTGGTGGAGCGCAAGCTCTTACCGGTGGAGCAAAAGCTGCGGCAGGTGGAGCAAAAGCAGCAGCCAAGAGTGGAAAGACACTTCAAGAATTGATAGGTGGAGCAAAGGCAGCCGCAGAAGCTGCAGAAGGAGCCAAGGCTGGAGCAAAAGCAATGGGTGCCGCAAAGAGTATTGGAGCAAATGTGAAGAGTGCGCTTGCTGCGAATGAAGCAATCCGAGAACTATACACACAGATGTCTGCTTCTCAAGCTCTCTTGGAAATTGCTAAAGCTCTTGTCCGTGGTAGTCAAGCAATGGGCATTGCTCAAGATTTCATGACTCCAACAATACCTCCACAAATGGGAATGGGAATGGGTATGCAAAACCCAATGATGGTTGGAATGCCACCACTTCCGAATATGCGGTAGGATAAATATGCAATATCCATATTTTGTTCCGAGGATGAATAAGCCAATCACGGAACAGTATATAAACTACTATATGAGGGAACCTGAGCGCTTTAACCAGTCTCAGGTTCAACTTCTTAAGCAACATGCCGCCTACTATCAACTTCCTTTTCGAGAAGTTGCCGAAGACGAAGTAAACTTTAATGTCTTCCGAGCTCTTCGCTACCTTGGCGAAGGTTGGCTACAGGGATTCTCTACTCTCAAAATAGGCGAACAAGCCCCTGTAAATCCATGGGAAAGGGTTGCCAAATTAGTTGGTCGGGCAGCAGGATACGCCGGCTTTCTCGTCCCCATTCCAGGTCTCAGGGGAGTAGCGAAGGCAGTTGCTGGGAAATCAGTTCCGCTGCTTGTTTCGAATGCAGTAATGAAAAAAATTACTCCCACCGCTACGAAATATTTTTCCAGTATAACAAAGAAAGTTGCTACCGAAGCTGCACTGGGAAAGATGGGAGCAGTAAATAGTGCTCTTAAATTACTCAAAAATCCAGTTGTAGGTGATGTAGTTGAAGGTGCCGCTCGTCTGGGAATAGCTGGAGCCACTTCCAACTGGCAGTATGGAATTGATGCCATGCTTCATGGTCTGGCTGGTGGAATGTATATGGAAGCTGGAGACAGATTGATTGCCAATGCGATGGGAGCTCTTATTGGGGGAGCTTCTGCTGGTCTCAGCACTCAGGCAATTGCTCGCACTCTTACTGGAGCAATGTGGACTGGTCTTCCCTCAACAATGCGCAGAGAAACAACTCCAGAACAGATATATTACTACCTTATTGGTGGATTTTTTGCCTATCGTGATCGTCCTGCTGCAGAGAAACAAGCTTACAAGCTTATTCAGCCATATTTAAGACCAACTGCCAAACTTCCGGATACTGTTAGTGGAGTAGAAGGATATGCTGAAGCTTCTCCTGCAGTAAAGAAGAATGTAGCAGACTTATTCGATAAATACATTGGTACCAGTCGGAAAAGAAACTATCTCAGTTCTGTTATTGCGTCAATTATTCCTGAAGGGAAGGATTATCCGGATGAGTTAGTAGACAAAATGTATATGAACATTGAAACTCTTGAAGCACAAAAAGAAGCAATTGACGAAGAGATAGCCAAAGCAAGAGAGGAACAAAAGAATCTTGGAGAACAAATTGTTGGAACGGAAGTTCTCCAATACGAAGAACCAAAAGTTCCTGGACAAGTTCAAACACGTATCTTTCCAAAAGATAGACAAGAGATTCTTGCCGGAAGGAAGAATACTATTACTCGCTCTCTTCCAGTAGCCAAGAAAATTGGTCTCGCCGAAGGAGAATCTAGTGCTATTGTCATCGAAGGTAAACAATTTAAGATAACAAATTCTGGAATAGATAAAGCGAAGAAGTTTGTTACTTATACACTGGAACCAATTACTGTTCCAACTCCGACTCCAACTTCTCCTTCTCTGAAGCTGGTTTCCATAGATACAGCTAATCAAGAGATTAAATCTGCAATCTCTCAGAAGAATCCTGTTCTTGCAGTCGATCTTACCAAAGCAGAAAGAATAGGACTAAAAGCTGGAGAATCTGGTGTAGTTGAAGTTGAAGGAAAACGCTATAAACTTACTGCCACTACAGAAACTCCAACACAGATGTTCTATAAGATTGAACTACTTACAATTCCCAGTGCCGGAGCGCCTCCCACTCCAGAAACCGCTTCTCAAAGAATAGAAGCTGCGGTTGACAAAGAAGTGAAGGTAGAACAAGAGAGAGCATCTTTTCGGTCATTGGTTGATGCCATTAAACAAGACATGGAAGAATATGGATTTCCTACTCCTTCAGAAGAAACTGTGAAGAATATAGTAGAAACATATAGAACCGTGCGTCAGAGAATGAAAGAAGTACGTCAAGGAATAACTCGTCTTACTCAAATAATTCCTGGAGAATTATATCAAGCCGATGGCTTTCGCACTACTCAGCTTTCTATTTCAACTGTCCTTGTAACCGATGGAGAAAATGAGTTCTCTATAGCTGGAGCAGGGAAGAAAGAAGTAAACCCAGATGTAATTCTTCAAGATGATATAGTAGCATTCGTTCCCACAGAAGGAAAGGTTTCTCCGGATATTGATGTGATTCATAAGATTACTGAATCCGAAGCAACAGTTATCACTCCAGACTCTTACGACCGAGGTGACAATCCGTATTGGAAAAACTTTGAACAATATATGCAAGCACGAGGGTATGACGATAGGGGAACTGGTATCTGGATAAAGACCACAGAAGCATCCGCAACTTCCGATAACAATCTTCAGAAAGAGATTTATCGTTCTTTTGTTTCGGATATCATGGTGAAATCAAATATTCCGGAAACCAACTGGAATCAGCAGATTGCTAATACCTTCAAGCGTCTTCTTACTCCGGAAGAAGCAAATGACAAGACAGTGCAGAAAATCACTGATGACTTCATTCTGGAGATTGGAAAGAATCCTGATAAGCAAATACTTCTGAAGTGGATTGATCGAAACAAACAGCACTTTCGTGAGAACATTGTGGATAGCGATTATGCGGTGCTTAACAAGTATGTGATAATGAAAAAGTACTATGACTACATGAATGACAACTATTATATCAACCACGAGAAGAATGGCGTCTTCAAAGTTGTTCCGATTAAGTTCGGAGAAGTTATTGGTAACCGGAAGGTATCGCAACTACTTCCGAAGAGACGACCTCTCTTTAATCTGGTGAAGGGATTGGAGCAAAGAACTTCTTCGCCACTTAAAACAGTAACTTGGTATTCAAACATTGAGAAGACTGAAGCTGCAATGCCACACTTCTATGAAGAATTCCAAAAGCTTCGAGATGGTGGGATGCTTCGTCAGATGATTCTGAAGATGGAAGGTGGATTTGAAGATGCCAATATAACTGACCCGAATACTGGAAAGAAGGTTGTGAACAAGTATATCTACATCGGCGGGAGAAACGATAAAGGCGAATTCAACTTTGTTGTCAAACATCCAGAAGTAGATGACCTTTCCTTTGAACAGCTTCAGCAAGAAATATCAAAGTATACCGGAACTCCGTTGGAAAAATTAAAGAAAATGCACGAAGAAGATTATCAGCGTTTCTTGAAGGAAATAATCGGAGGAAAGATAAGCGATGCTCAGCAGAAATACTGGAGAAACTACTACGAAACACAATACAAGAATACACTTCTCTATCTGCGTGATTTCAATCAGGCAACTGATTTCAGTTTCATTGCCAAAGAAGGATTCATTGATTCTTCGTCCAAGATCAATAAGAGATTTCAAATAATCTTTAATCAGGGCATAGGATTACAACCAGAAGACTTCATTGCCGATCCTGGAGTAGCTGATCTCAGGAATATAAAAGTTGTAATTGCAGATGTGAATTATGCTCTTCAAGCGAAGCGTGCTCTTGATCCAACAATTGAAGAATCAGTAGAAGATGGTAATGTTTATGTTTCTCAGCAGTTTCTTGATGCTCTGAATGCTTCTGCCGGACTTCCTATTTCTGGAAGAACCAATAAGAGTTTTATTGTCCACTCCGATCCAGAAGGCGGAATGATGCTCGGAAAATATCTGATGAAGGTTGCTCCGAAACCACTTCAGGAATGGATGAAAGCCAATGGTGTAGATATGGTAGCTGATGATAATGCTATTAAACAGATTGGTGCAAGACGCAAAACAAAGATTCAAATAGTGAATGGAAAAGCAGTAGTTGATGGCGATATAAATACTTATGGCATAGATGTAAACGATATCAAAATAGTGCTCTCTGAGATAAGCGATGCCGCCGGAATAAACCATGTTAATCCGCTGGCAAAACAGATGTTGGTGCACCTGAATCATTCCAAAGAAATAAGAGAAGACATTATCGATAACTTACTCGTTCGTTCTGCAATGGGAAACGAATTTAAGAATCTTAAGTTTGATAAAGATATTGAAGCGAGAAACGAATACACCGACGAAGACCTGAAATGGATTGCAGAAAACATTGATGAGCTTTCTATTGACCGTGTTGCCAGAATTCTCTACTCTGGAAATGCAAGGGTAATTAAAACACTACTAAAGAAGATATCTAATCTCAATGATTTCAACGATATGTTTAATAGCATTGAAGGCTTCTCTCCAGAAGACTTTGATACGAAGCAGAGTAGCTATAAGGATGTTATCAGTACGCTTGTGGCAATGAAACACGATGTTTCACTTGGGGACAAGTATGCAGTCCGTTATGTTTCTTCTTTGTTCAACAAATATATTATCAACCGAGCACTGCGTCCCAAGATAGGAAACTCAGTATATAAAGTGAAGAATCGGGGTTGGGCATTTGAAGACACACAGATTGCTAGAGACGAATTCATGCTTGGACGTAATCTTCGGAATCTCAATATTGAATTGAACAACAAAGTTTATAAGCTTGGCGACCTCTGGAATATGGTACAGGGAAAGAAAAAGATTCCTAAAGACCTCTCTCTGAAGTTTCTCCAAGATTTCTTTAATCATATCGCAGTTCAAAGAGTTCCACAAGATAATCCGGCTGGAATGCAGATACTGAGATTCAGGGGCTTCATGGATATTGACAGTAATGAGATAATGATTCATTCTACTGCCAAGGAAGTTACTGGCGGTTCTGATGACGATGGAGATAGTTATTATCTCTGGTTCGCTGGAAGGCGGGACAATGGCGAAGGAAAAGGAATGAAGCTCAGCTGGCTGAAAGAAATGAAGAAGAACAATGATATGTGGGGTGGTCAGGCAGTTAAGAAATATGTTGATCCAGAAACTGGAAAGAAAGCAGACGAAGAAGTCTTTGGTATGATGACTCCGGAGAAGGAGAAGTTGAAACAGATAATGAGTTCTCCAGCGCTTCTTGGAGCTCCTGGAACAATTGCCAAGACATCGATTGCCACAACCTATGGCAGAAACTTACTCGCAACTGTTGTAAATGAGACTACTGCACTGAAGCAAGCTTACTATGCAGCACTTGATAACGGGAAGCCAATTCGAGTTCAGAGTAAAGATGGAGTTTTCGAACTAACTCCCAAAGCAGAAAAAGAAAAGAGCGTAGATTGGGCAATTCGTAAGATGGCAGTTGCTATAACCAAGGTTGCAGACCCTACCGATTTTGACGAAGTTCCAAGATTCGAAGACCCATCAATTCACATGCTTTTCGATCTCTTCAAGATTACGAAAAATGGAAAAGAGATAGAATTTGAAGACTATGTTCGGGAAGAAGCAACTGGAACGGAAAAGATAAAGCCCGCAATGCGTCTCTATCTGCAAGCTCTGGCTCCCTTCCGGAAACTCAATACTGCTCTTGGTGGTTGGAATGATTACTTCACTACAAAGATGCAAGTAGAAAACTATAATAGTATGTATACCGGTGCTTCTACCTACTTTGGCGGAGCAGTAAGAGTACTTGGTGGAGTTGATTGGAACTTCGATCTCACAAATATCTATGGAGATAAGTTACCTTACGTCTATAAAGCTCTTCGAGCGATTGCTGAAAAAGAAAAGGCTGGTGTTCCAAATTGGGAACAAATTCTTTTTGAGATGACTCGACATCCAATCGCCATAAGTAACTTTGAAGAAGTGGTGCAATACATTGAGAAAAGCGGCACAGCAAATCAAAAGAAGTTTCTTGAAGACATACGAAGAGCTATAAAAAATCAGAAAGAAGGAAAGAAGTATCAGGACTTGGAACCGTATGCCTGGAGAGATGCCAAG
>Ga0209201_1003300_pt1 | contig 14311 bp, 7 predicted proteins | sample AD_UKC055_MetaG_FD_184411 | JGI IMG/M metagenome (GOLD analysis project Ga0209201, IMG submission 184411) | Active sludge microbial communities of municipal wastewater-treating anaerobic digesters from USA - AD_UKC055_MetaG (SPAdes) (version 2) | ecosystem: Engineered > Bioreactor > Anaerobic >...
TTTTCTCGGTTCTGTAGTCTAGTCATATGACTAGATTATTGGGGAGGTGCTGCCATGGGCTATCCCACCAAGGTGCAGCTGATCAAGCGCAAGGACAGCGAACAGTGGTACATCAACTTCCCTTCGGCCGTGGCGCAGGCCATGGAGTTCGAGCGCGGCGAGGTGGTGGAGTGGATCATCGAGGACAAGGGGCAGCTGGTGCTGCGTCGGCAGCGGGTTCCGGCCACGGCGATGAAAAAAAAACGCCCGGGCTGATCGAGGCCTTCGATGCGCTGTGGCACGAGACCCGGCCGGCCTTCGAGCAGGAGCGCACCTGGCTGCGGGCCCGGACCCTGGCGCTGAGTGCCCTGGTGGGGCTGGGGCGCCGGACGGTGACGGGGATGCTGACGGCCAGTGCACAGCAGGGGCTGGACTGGTCGGCGGCCTACCGGCTCTTTGCCCAGGAGCGCTTCGAGGGGGAGTGTCTGTTCGCCCCGGCGCTGCGGGCGGTGGTGTCGCGGCTGGGCGAGCCGGAGCCGCTGGTGGCGCTGATGGATGACACGCTGATCCGCAAGCGGGGCCGCAAGATCCACGGGACGGGCTGGAAGCGCGACCCGCTGGGCCCTGCGTTCTGCAACAACTTCATCTGGGGGCAGCGCTTCGTGCAGCTCTCGGCGGTGCTTCCCGAGCGCCCGGGAGCGTCGCGGGCCCGGGCCATCCCGGTCGACTGGACCCACAGCCCGCTGCCTCCGAAGCCCCGCCGCAGAGCCCCGGCCGAGCAGTGGGCGCAGTATCGGGAGCTTCAGAAGACGATGAAGGTCAGTGTGGTGGGGCTGGAGCGCATCCGGGCCCTGCGGGCCGCCCTGGATGCCCAGGGGCAGCAGAGGCGCAAGCTGCTGGTCGCCCTGGACGGCACCTTCACCAACCAGAGCGTCTTCCGGGCCCTGCCGGAGCGAACGGTGGCCATCGGACGGCTGCGCAAGGACGCCAAGCTCTTTGCCGTGCCGCAAGAGTCGGGCTCTTCCCGGCGGGGGCGCAAGCGCTACTACGGCCAGCCGCTGCCGAGCCCCGAGCAGCTGCGGAAGGATCCCTCCATCCCCTGGATCGAGGTCGAGGCCTGGGCTGCCGGCAAGCTGCAGCGCTTCGAGGTCAAGACCTGTTCGCCTGTCCGCTGGCGCGGCAGCGCAAAACGCGACGTGCGCATCGTCGTCATCCGGCCCCTGGCCTATCGTCCCCGCAAGGGGGCCCGGCTGCTGTATCGCAACCCCGTCTACCTGGTGTGCTCCGAGCCCGAGCTGCCCCTGCCGCGGCTGCTGCAGGCCTACCTGTGGCGCTGGGAGATCGAGGTCAACTTCCGCGACGAAAAGACCGTCCTGGGGGTGGGCGAGGCCCAGGTCCGCACCCCCGCAGCCGTGCAGGCCGTCACCCGCTTCATCGTGGCCGCCTACGCCTTCCTGCTGCTGGCGGCCGCCCAAACCGGCCGCATCGCGCTGCCCCCGCCCAAGTGGCGACTGGCGCAACCCCCACAGCGCGACTCCACGCCCCGGCTCCTGGGGGCCCTGCGACACCAGCTCTGGGCAAAGGCCCTGGGCGTGAATTTAACCCCTGTCGCATACAACAAAGAGGGCAAGTCAACCAACGTTGAAATCGCCAGCGCCTTGCCCTCTGCCGTTCTCTATGCCTTCAGATAGCCAAAGTGCAGGGAAACGACGAAGTCGTTTCTGGAATCCCTGCAAGCCTACACCACGACCGGCAAGCTCAAGAACTTCCGCTATGACGCCTCGGAAGTGACCGCTCAGCGGAGTGGGCTCGAATCCCTTGCTGAAATCAAGTCGCTCGAGGAACTGGTGGCGGACCTCGGGTCCACGGCCTCGTACCTCTCCACCGCCGAGGCGGTCCTGCCCACCGGCCATGAGTGGATCGACAAAATGAAGGCGGCGCGGGACGAGGTCCTCGCCCAGATCGGGGACCCGGCCAAACGGAGCGCTGCGGCATTCCGTCAGCAGACCCAGCGCAAGCTCGGCGACCTTAAGAAGGCTTACCTGCTGGCCTACCTTTCCATGCACGCCAAGGCGCGCCTCGGCGTGAACGAGGACAAGCGCAAGGCCCAGCTCATGGGCGACGAGCGGCTCAAGATTCTGCAGAAGCTCTCCACCATAGACTTGATGCCGCGCCAGCACCTGTCGGATTTCCAGAACCGGCTCGCCGGATTAAGGAGCTGCTTTGCGCTCACCGAGCAGGAACTGGAAGCATCGCCGGTCTGCCCGCACTGTGGCTTCCGGCCTGCGGCCGAAGCAGTCACGGACCACGGGTCTGGTGTTACGGGTCAAGGCTCGCGACTCGAGACCCGCGACTCGGGACTGATCAACGCCGCCGCAGTGCTCCAGCAGCTCGATGAACAACTGGACAAGATGCTGGCAGAATGGACCGCGGCGTTGATCTCCAACCTCGAAGACCCGACCACCAAGGGCAACCTGAGCCTGCTCAAGCCCGAACCCCGCAAGCTGGTGGACGGCTTCATCAAGAAGCGGGCCCTGCCGGACGACCTGAACCAGGACTTCATCCACGCCTTGCAGGAAGTGCTCTCCGGGCTCATCAAGGTCTCGGTCAAGATCGCGGACCTGCGCGATGCCCTGCTCTCGGGCGGCTCCCCGGCCACCCCGGCGGAGATGCGGAAGCGCTTCGAGGAATACCTGGACGGACTGACCAAGGGTAAGGAGCCCGGCAAGGTGAGGATCGTATTGGAGTGAGAACCACGAATGGACACGAATAGACGTGAATGGAACTTTGAAAAGCTTGTCGGGACGATCAGGCTTGTGCATGAGGAGTTGGCCGCGCAAGCCGGAAAGGCGGTGAATGTTAGCCTGACCGTCCGGAACTGGCTGTTTGGCTGCTATATTGCAGAATATGAGCTGAATGGGTTGGACCGGGCCAATTATGGAGATCGTCTCCTTACCGAGCTTGCAAACCGCCTGACTGAATTAAATGTCAGCAACTGCAACCGGCGCCAACTTTATCGCTATCTCCGTTTCTATCGCCTTTACCCAGAAATTGTGGGGACACTGTCCGCACAAATGAAAAAAATGCTCCCTACAGGAGCAAAGGCCCTTGAAAAAATGGGGTCAGTGTCCCCACAATTGCGGACTCCGCCCGATAAAATCATCCAACGACTTTCCTACAGTCATCTGGAATTGATTGTCGATCTTGATGACGACCTGAAGCGGCTTTTCTATGAAATCGAGTGCATCCGGGGCAACTGGTCGGTCCGGGAACTGAAACGACAGATTGCCAGCCTTTACTATGAACGCTCGGGGCTTTCCAAAGACAAGAAGAAACTGGCGAAACTGGCGCAACAAGGCGCCGAAGCCGCGGATCCCAAACTGGCGATACGCGATCCCTACGTTTTTGAGTTCCTTGGGCTGAAATCCAGGGAAGTCATGAGCGAGTCGCATCTGGAGGATCAACTTCTGGATAAACTTCAGGACTTCCTGCTGGAATTGGGCCACGGGTTCTGTTTCGAAGCCCGCCAAAAGCGAATTCTGATCGGAGATACGCACAACTTCGTAGACCTTGTCTTTTATCATCGGATACTCAAATGCCATGTACTGGTCGAGCTGAAGCTCGAACGGTTCAGCCACGAAAACATAGGCCAGCTTAACACTTATGTTACCTGGTATAGGCAGAACATGATGACCGAGGGCGACAATCCACCTATCGGCATCCTCCTGTGCACCCAACACGACCAAACGCTGGTGGAATATGCCCTGGCCGGTATGGACAACGACCTTTTCGTTTCAAAATACCAGCTTGAACTGCCAAAGAAGGAAGAGATGCAGCGATTTATCGAAGAACAGATACGGCAGACGGAGGGATGATGGTGTTGATTGGATCATCAATGGCTGTTTCCGGACAGATAGTGACAAAGTCAGTGATCAAGTTCCCCCGCCCGTCGCGGGACTTGGTTACTGATCAAGTGCGGGAAAGGAGGCTTTCGACGCTACAAGACACGATCGAGTCACTACGAATGAAGGCAGATGCACCGCGCAGGGCGCTTGAGGCGTCCTGGAACGAGCGGATAACCCTAATAGCATAGGAAGAATGCGCACTATGGCTCAATTATCAATCAAGCATTCCGACTCACCATCCCTTGATCAAAGCCAATTGCAATTCTGCGCGATAGACGATGGGTCGGTCAGGCTCTTGGCTCCAGCCGGCTCGGGGAAAACCATCTCTCTTCTGCACCGTTGCATGGCGCTTGCAGAGATATCCGACAAGACGAAGCCGAGGTTTCTCGTTTTCACCTTCACTCGATCCGCGCGGGATGAATTGCTCGACCGCTTGAAGACGAACCCCGTATTCAAGGACATTGCGCCACACGTGTCGGTCACCACACTGAATTCGTGGGGATTCAAACTGGTCAAAAGCGTTACGACCAATCCGCGCCTTATCACGAACAGCAAGGATCGCTATTTCTGCATTCAAAACGTTCTTCAACCGGTCTGGAAAAAATATCCGGCCATCAAATCGCTTCTGGAAGACAATCGGCGCAAGAACCAGGCTGGACAGGATTTGCTTAATATGATCGATTTCCTCAAATCCATGGGCTTTCGTCACGATGCACTTCCCTCCATAAAGGAGTTCATTGCCCACCGCGAGTACCTCAACAACTGCGGAATGAAGACCCAATTGGAGGGCTTCGTAAAGCGCCTCGTGGACATGGAACTCATTGTAGGCGAAGCATACCTGGATCAACAGATTTTTGAGAACTTCATCCCCTTCTGGCGCGAAGCATCCGATACACTTTATCGTTCCGCTCTGCTCTCCCTGGAAGATCAAAAATACTGGGCTATGATCAAGCTCGAAACACAACTTGCGGAAGGGCGCTTTGCCTCCGGCGCCGCACGTTGTCACCATATCCTCGTTGATGAATTTCAGGATATCAATCCGCTGGACTTGGCGCTCCTGAAGGCCATAGCCGGAGTCAACAAAGCCAAACTCACTATCGTCGGCGATGACGACCAGGCCATCTATGAATGGCGTGGGGCTACGCCTGAATTCATCCTCGAACCGAGCAAACACCTCGGAGGCAACTACAAAACCTGCATTCTCGCCACGAACTACCGCTCTCCCCGCAATATCGTTCATCTTTCCCAGAAGCTCATTATCAATAACAAACGCCGTGTCCCCAAGGAAGTAAAGGCTGCTCAAACTTTCGACGCTCACATCGAAATTCGCAGGTTTTCAACGATTTCCAATGCTATCAGCGACACGGTTGAACTCGTCCGCTCTCTTCTCGCTGATGACCGATGCAAAAAGGTTGCCCTTGTCAGCCGCAAGCGTAGCCAAATCATCCCCTACCAGATCGTATTCGCGGGTCAGAATATTCCCTTCTACGCTGCCGAAGATCTCCATGTTCTCCTCAGTGATGCGTTCCGCGAAATGAAGGACATACTCGCGATCCGTGGACGCGAATCCGTGCCGGGCATGTTCGGCACCGATCCGGTTCAGGATGTCTTGAAGCTCTGCGACAAGGTCAAACGGTACCCTCTCGCCAAGAAGGACCGCGATGCCCTCAACCGTCATCTTTACCAGTGCCGGCCGCAAGATCTGAGGTCGGCGGTGCTTGCCCTTTTTAAGTATCATGGTTCGCTAAAAGGCTCCAACGAAGGAGGGCGCATGAGCGCGTCTTTTGCCGAGGCAATCTCCTGGCTGATAGACGCAAAGACCGTTTCCGAGTCCATTCATGCCATCAGCAACAACTTCGAAGGGCTCCAAAAGGACTATGGCAAGGCGCTGGAAGACATCTTCTATACTGACCCGCCTTTTCTATATCTTGCCGAGTTTGCCGAACGCTACGGAGCAGACTACGCTGCCTTCTACAACGACATAGAAAAGGCTATCGCCACGTTAGCCCGTGTTTCACCGGACGACGAAGAAGACGCAGACAAGGAGCCGGAATGGAAACTTCCGCTCCATCTCATGACCGCGCTCCGGGCCAAGGGTAAGGAGTTCGACGCGGTGGTTGTTCTCGACGCCAACGACGGGATCTGGCCCAGCAAACTGGCCAAGACGGAAAACGACCTGGAGCAAGAACGGCGCCTGTTCTATGTAGCCATAACGCGCGCACGACGCTATCTCTACTTCATTGTCAACGACACCATCCTCGGCGAAGTTCGCAACCCCAGCCCATATTTGGTCGAAATGGGCCTGCCCATCCCTCAGACAAGGATAGGGGACTGAAACAATGGACGATCTGTTCGGCAACAAGAAACCGGAGACCAGCAATCAAGGCCCCGTCGAATGTCTCGGCATGACCTTCCCGAACGACGAGGAGCGACGGAAGCATTTTCTCGGCCTCCTGCGCGCGGGATTGGATGAGCTGCGCGAGAAGCTTTCTGTTCCCTTCTCGGGTGTCGAAGACGCCTACAATCGCTTCAAATCCCTTGAGCACTGGCCTGTGGGAACCGATGAGCAAATCCGTGACCTCGCTCAACGTATTGCCCACGCCGCCTCCGCGACCCGCGACTCGGGACCCGCGACCCGTGACCTCCTCGCCCTTTACAAGGACGAGGTCGGATTCCCCATCGGCTCGGACGAGGACATCCTGGCGCTCTCCGATCCGCCATACTACACCGCCTGCCCGAACCCGTTTATCGTCGAGTTCATCAACCATTACGGCAAGCCCTACGATCCCAGCAAGCCGTACAGCCGTGAGCCGTTCGCGGCGGATGTGAGCGAGGGAAAAAAAGACCCGATCTACAACGCCCACTCCTACCATACCAAAGTGCCCCACAAGGCCATCATGCGCTACATCCTCCATTACACAGAACCGGGGGATGTGGTTTTCGATGGATTTTGCGGGACCGGGATGACGGGCGTAGCTGCCAAGCTTTGCGGAGATCGAAGCGCGGTTTCATCCCTCGGGTATCCGGTAACCCAGGATGGGAGCATCTTGGGTGAGGACAAGCAGGCGATCTCTCGATGCGGAGATCGTGTTTCCGTCCTGAATGACCTGTCACCCGCTGCCACATTGATTGCCGCTGGGTACAACGTCACAACTGATTCGAAGGGGTTTGCGCGACTCGCCAAGAAGCTATTAGACAAATTCAACGCTGAATACGGATGGATGTACGAGACACGTGACCCCAAGACCGGCGCGACTTGTCCGATTGATTTCACCATCTGGTCGGAGGTTTTTTCCTGCCCCCATTGCGCCGGTGAATTGGAGTTTTGGAACTTAGCCTGGGATGAAGAATCGGGAACGTTAGCCGATCAGCCCATCTGTACGCACTGCTCTGCCGAGGTATCCAAACGCGATCTCGTCAGGCGCACCACCACCTATTACGACAAGGTGGTAAAGGCTACCCGGACGCGTCAGGTGTTGCGTCCGGTTGAGATTCGATACCAACACCAGGGGACGAAGAAGAGCAAGAAACCTGACAAGGACGATCTCGCCTCCCTTGAGAAAATTGAAAGGCTGATCGAGTCCATTGAGTACCCGACGGAATTGATGATGTTTGTGCCGGAGGGGGAAGAATGGGGCGACCAATATCGCGGATATCACGAGGGGATCAGCCGAGCACACGATTTTCATTTGCCGCGCCAGCTCGTTGCGTTCTCTCTGCTCTGGCGAATGGCCGATGATCTGCCCAAAGAGGAGATGAAGCGGCTCTGGCGCTTCACGCTGCAGAGCGTCGTCGTGAGTTTTACACGCCGGAATAGGTTCCTGAAGAACGCCTATTCCCAGGTGAACCGTGCTCTCAGCGGCACACTCTATATCGGTTCGACCGTCAGCGAGCCGAGTCCGACCTATGTACTGACCGGCAAGATCAAGAGATTCGGGGGAGCCATTCCAAAGGGCGGCTCTTCCATAGCAATAACCACGCAGTCTCTTGCCTCAGTGCTGATCCCTGAAAGCTCGGTCGATTATGTCTTTATCGACCCTCCCTTCGGCGACAACCTGCCCTACGCCGAGCTCAATTTCCTATGGGAGGCATGGCTCCGTGTGTTCACGAACTCGGGGCAGGATGCCGTTGTCAGCGGCAAGCAGCGGAAAGACTTGGCCGTCTACGCGAACATGATGACGGACTGCCTGAAACAGGTTTATCGCGTCCTCAAACCGGGCCGATGGGTGACGGTCGAGTTTCACAATTCCAAGAACGCAGTCTGGACCGCCATTCAGGAGGCTTTGGGGCGTGCGGGCTTCATCATTGCCGATGTCAGCGTGCTTGATAAGGGGATGAAGACCAAGAAGCAGATGCATGCCAAGGCTGTCGATAAGGACCTCGTCATTTCCGCCTACAAACCGAACGGCGGTCTCGAAAAGCGATTCCAGCTCCAGGCTGGAACCGAAGAGGGGTTGTGGGATTTCATCCGAACCCACCTTCGGCAGCTTCCCGTGTTCATCGTCAAGGGCGGGTTCGGACAAATGATAGCGGAGCGACAACAAGTACTGTTGTTCGACCGCATGGTGGCCTTCCATGTCCAGCGTGGAGTCAGCGTGCCCCTCTCTGCGGGCGATTTTTATCAGGGACTGGCCCAGCGTTTCCCCGAGCGTGACGGTATGTATTTCCTGTCGGAACAGGTTGCCGAATACGAGCGCAAGCGGATGACATCGCGGGAGCTGCTGCAGCTCGACCTCTTCGTGTCCGACGAAGCCTCAGCCATCCAATGGCTCAAGCAGCAAATCGTCAGAAAGCCCCAGACGTTCCAGGAACTCCAGCCGCAGTTCATGCGAGAGACTCAAGGTGGCTGGCAGAAATACGAGAAGCCGCTGGAGCTGTCGGAATTGTTGGAGCAGAACTTCCTCCGTTACGACGGCAAGGGCGAAGTGCCGAACCAGATTCACAGCTACCTCTCCACGAATTTCAAAGAGCTGCGGAACCTGCCCAAGGACGACGAGAGCCTGCGCGCCAAGGGTAAGGACCGCTGGTACGTGCCCGACCCCAACAAGGCCGGCGACCTAGAGAAGCTGCGCGAGAGATCTCTGCTCAAGGAGTTCGAGGACTACCGGACGTCCGGCCAGAAGCGCTTAAAGGTGTTTCGTCTCGAGGCGGTCCGCGCCGGCTTCAAAAAGGCCTGGCAGGAGCGCGACTACGCCACGATCATCACCGTGGCCCGCAAGGTTCCAGAGAATATCCTCCAGGAAGACCCCAAGCTCCTCATGTGGTACGACCAGGCGCTCACCCGCTCGGGGGAGGATGGATAACGGTATGACTCATGGGAGGGAAGTAATGAGCGATACAGGCCCCATGGCGGAGGCGCTGAAATTACCCAGCGGCGCACGGTTCTATCGGTGTGCGCTTCAGGTTAATCCATTCGATTACGTCCGCCGTTATAACAGGGGAACAGCCTTTGAGGATGAATCTTCATACAACGCTGCCATCGTGCAGGCCTGCCTCGACTACGATATTGAGGTCATTGCTATCACAGACCACTACCGGGTACACACAGCCGACGGCCTAGCCAAGGCAGCGCGTGACGCGGGTATTCATGTGTTCCCTGGCTTCGAGGCCGTTACCAAAGACGGAGTTCACATTCTGTGCTTGTTTGAACCAGGCAGAACAACAAGAGAGTTGGAACGCATACTTGGCGACTGCGGAATCCACCGGGATGAAGCCGCGTCGCCCACGGGAAAATACGATGTTATAGAGTTTCTCAAGACAGCTACCCATTTATGGGGAGCGGTTTGTGTATCAGCCCACGTTGCATCGGATGGCGGGCTGCTCAACAGGCTCACTGGTCAGCCAGCCATAAACGCATGGACTTGGCCAGACCTTCTCGTGTGTGCGCTTCCTGGCCCCATCACTGATGCTCCAAATAGCATTCGCCAGATTCTGGAGAACAAGAACGCGGACTACCTCCGGGATCGACCGGTCGCTGTTATCAATGCCCAAGACGTATCAAGCCCAGAAGACTTCGAGAAACCTGGCGCGTCCTGCTGGATAAAGATGTCCACGGTCTCCGTCGAAGGGCTACGACAGGCGTTTCTCGATCCTTCCTCACGGATCAGGTTGGCCAGTGACCCATTCCCGGAGGAGCACGAAGAGTTCCTGGTACTAACATGGCAGGGTGGCTTTCTCGACGGTGCCGCGATTCATTTCAACGAGAATCTCAATGTTCTGATCGGTGGCCGAGGCACCGGCAAATCTACCGTCATCGAAAGCCTCCGTTATGTGTTGGGGCTCGAGCCTCTTGGCGAGGACGCCCGCAAGGCACACGAAGGCATTGTGCGCCATGTCCTACGTAATGGCACCAAGATTTCACTCCTGGTGCGTGCTCATCGGCCTGCAAATCGGGACTATCTGATCGAGAGGACGATTCCAAATCCGCCGATAGTGCGCGACGAATCAGGTAGTGTCCTGGAGGTGTCGCCCACCGACATCATTCCACAGGTTGAGGTATATGGTCAGCATGAGATTTCCGAGCTGACGAAAAGCCGTGAAAAGCTCACGCGTCTGTTGGAACGATTCATCGACCGTGACGCAACCCTGGCACAACGCTGGAGCGACTTGAAGGGAAAGCTCGAGCGCATACGGGCCAGGATTATCGAGGTGCGGAAAGAACAGAAGGGAATCGAGGATCGCCTTGCGACCCTTCCGGCACTCGAGGAGACTCTTCGGCGTTTCAAGGAGGCAGGAGTAGAGGAGCGTCTGAAGGAACAAAGCCTGCTGGTGCAAGAGGAAAAGGTCCTTAGAACTGCTTTGGAGCGCCTTGAACCATTCCGCGGAATACTTGACCAGATGGAGCGCCATCTTCCCGTAGATCGCAGCTTTTTGTCAGCTGAAGCATTGAAGGAGTTGCCGGGCAAAGAAGTATTGATGGAAGCGGATCAGGTTCTCGAGCGTTTCAATGAGGCCCTGAATACCATCAGAGCTCAGGTAGCAAAGGCCATCCAGGACGCCGAGGGGCGACTCGAATCCGTTAAGCGTAAATGGGAGGCACGAAAGAAGGCCGTCGATGAACAGTACCAGAAGATCCTTCGGGAGTTGCAGAAGTCGAAGATTGACGGCGAGGAGTTCATTCAACTGCGTCGCCAGATTGAGGAACTTCGCCCACTTAGAGAACGACAGGATGAGCTGACGCGGAACGCGAATGAATACCTACGTCAGCGGCGAGACCTGCTTGCTCAATGGAAAGACGTGAAGACGGAAGAATTCCGAGAACTGGAACGTGCCGCCAAGAAGGTTAATCGCAAATTAAGGAACCGCGTAAGGGCGACAGTTACTTTTGCCGGCAATCGAGAACCGTTGTGCAAGCTGCTTCGCGATGAAGTGGGGGGCCGCCTTTCCGAAGCACTGAACGTGCTGAGTCAGCGTGAGGACTTATCACTCGTCGATCTGGCCAGCACATTTCGAGAGGGCAAAGATGCCATCTGTAAGAAGTATGCACTTTCCCCATCGCAAGCTGAGCGGCTTGCGCATGCGGATCCAGACTTGGTTATGAAGATTGAGGAACTGGACCTCCCTTCAACAACGACAGTTGAACTGAATGTGGCTCCTGATGGTGAGGATGCGCAATGGCAGACTCTCGAAGACTTGTCGACCGGCCAGAAGGCTACGGCGGTACTGCTGCTCTTGCTGCTGGAAGCCAATGCGCCGTTGGTGGTCGACCAGCCCGAGGACGATCTTGACAACCGGTTCATTACAGATGGCGTCGTTCCCAGGATGAAGGAAGAAAAGCGGCGTCGGCAATTCATATTCGCTACTCATAATGCAAACATCCCCGTGCTTGGAGATGCCGAGTTGATCGTAGGTCTAACCGCCTCTGGCGAGGCAGGACAAGGAAAGGCAAAGCTTCCCAGCAAGCATATGGGGTCCATCGATACCCTGCTGGTGCGGGAGCTCGTTGAAGAGGTGCTTGAAGGAGGAAAGGACGCTTTCGAGATGCGGAGAAGAAAATACGGCTTTTGAAAAGCTTGTATCGAGAGCCTTTCGTTGATTGGAGAAGTCGAACAACGATGACCCTTCTGGTGGAAAACAGCAACTGGTACTACAGCCCGGACCACGGGCAGCTTTGTCAGGTCATCGAAGCCCAGACGCTCTGGGGGGAGACGACCTGCCGCGTCTGGCTGCCCGGCCGCGACTCCGTGGTCCGAATCCCGGCTTCCAGGCTTAAGTCTCTGGAGAGCGCGGGTACCGGCTCGCCCGACGATATCGCCTACATCGCTGCCGCCGCACGGGTAGCCGACGCTTTGACCCAGGATGTCCTGCTCGCGCCCATCGAGTCCTCCGTCATTCCGCTGCCGCACCAGATACGGGCCCTGTCCCGCGCCATCGCCAATGACCGGGTGCGCTATCTACTGGCGGACGAGGTCGGCTTGGGCAAGACCATCGAAGCGGGACTCATTCTGCGGGAACTCAAGCTTCGCGGGCTGGTCAAGCGGACGCTGGTCATCGCCCCGAAGGGTCTGGTGAGCCAGTGGGTGGCCGAAATGCGGGCCCACTTCAACGAGCATTTCCAGCTTGTCTTGCCGGACGACATCAAAACGCTGGGCCGCATTTCGACAGTCGCGAGTCCTGCGTCCCGAGTCTCGGGTCAGGAAGACTCGCAACCCGTGACCCGCAACCCGTGGACTTTATTTGCGCAGGTGGTCGTGCCGATGGATTCGGTCAAGCCTCTGGACAAGCGGCGCGGCTGGAGCGCGGCCCAGGTGAGCGAGCACAATCGCGAACGGTTCGAGGACCTGATCTCCGCCGGCTGGGACCTGGTCATCGTGGACGAAGCGCACCGTCTCGGAGGCAGCACCGATCAAGTAGCCCGATTCAAGCTGGGCCAGGGCCTGGCCGAGGCCGCGCCATATTTCCTGATGCTTTCGGCCACCCCGCACCAGGGCAAGACCGACGCCTTTCATCGGCTGGTTTCCCTGATCGACGCTCAGGAGTTCCCTGATATCAGTAGCGTCACCCGCGAGCGGGTCCAGCCGCATGTCATCCGCACCGAGAAACGCCGTGCTATCGATGCCGATGGAAAGCCCCTGTTCAAACCGCGGCGCACGCAGCTTGGCCCGGTCTCATGGCAAGAGCGTCACCGCCATCAGCAACTCCTCTACGAAGCGGTCACCGAATACGTCCGTGAAGGCTACAACCAGGCCATGCGGGAGAAGCGGAGCTACATCGGCTTCTTGATGATCCTGATGCAGCGCCTGGTGGTCTCCAGCACGAGCGCCATCCGCACTACGCTTGAAAGGCGGCTCGAGGCGCTCGCCGCACCCCAGGAACAACTGACACTGTTCCCACTCACCACTGAAGAGGAATGGGCGGACCTGGACGGCCAGGAGCAGATCGATGTGCTGCTCCGCACCCGCCTCAAGGCGCTCAAGAACGAGCGGGCCGAAGTCAAGCTGCTGTTGGAGGCCGCGGCCCGCTGCGAGCAGATCGGCCCGGACGCTAAGGCCGAGGCATTGCTCGACTGGCTCTACCGCCTCCAGTCCGAGGAGCGCGATCCGGAACTCAAGGCGCTGGTGTTCACCGAGTTCGTTCCCACCCAGGAGATGCTGCGTCGGTTCCTGACTGAGCGCGGGTTTTCGGTCGTCTGTCTGAACGGCTCCATGGACATGGAAGAACGTAAGCGAGTCCAGGAAGCGTTCGCCAAGGAGGCCCGTATTCTCATCTCCACGGATGCTGGCGGGGAGGGCCTGAACCTCCAATTCTGCCACGTGGTGATCAACTACGACATCCCCTGGAACCCGATGCGACTCGAACAGCGGATCGGCCGGGTGGACCGTATCGGCCAAACCCATGCGGTACGCGCGGTCAACTTCGTCTTCGAAGGCTCCGTCGAGCATCGCGTCCGTGAGGTGCTGGAGCAGAAGCTCGCCGTCATCTTCGAGGAGTTCGGCATCGACAAGACCGGCGACGTCCTCGACTCGGCCCAGGCGGGCCGCATGTTCGACGAGATGTATGTCGAAGCGATCCTCAATCCCGAAAAGGTGGAGGAATCTGTGGAGAGTGTGGTCGCCCGCTTGCAGGAGCAGGCCCGTGAGGCGCGCATGACCGCATCCGTCCTTGGCGCGACCGAGGACCTGGAACCCGGCGAAGCCCAGCGGCTGCTGACCCACCCCTTGCCCCATTGGGTCGAGCGCATGACCGTGAGCTACCTGAAGGCGCATGGCGGCAAGGCCGAGAAAAGAAGCCAGAGCTGGAACCTCACCTGGCCCGACGGCGAGACGTATGAGAACGTGGTGTTCACCGGCAAGGAAGCCGAAAGGCTTCCGGCCGCCCGGCATCTTACCCTTGAAGAGCCGAAGGTCCGCGGACTGGCCATGCGGCTCCCACGTTTTGCGCCGGGCCAGCCGGTCCCCATCGTGTCGATCCCAGGTCTCTCCGAGGAA
>Ga0209201_1003301_pt1 | contig 14310 bp, 9 predicted proteins | sample AD_UKC055_MetaG_FD_184411 | JGI IMG/M metagenome (GOLD analysis project Ga0209201, IMG submission 184411) | Active sludge microbial communities of municipal wastewater-treating anaerobic digesters from USA - AD_UKC055_MetaG (SPAdes) (version 2) | ecosystem: Engineered > Bioreactor > Anaerobic >...
CCTTGATGCAGCTCATGTCGGTCTTCTTCAGGTCGGGATGGTTGAGCATCCCGATATACATCGTCGGCACCAGCGGGGCGAAGGTGGGGCGGAAATTGCGGATCGCCTCGAGGAGCGGCACGGGCTGGGGACGGGGGATGAGAACCTGCGACCAGGCCATGTGGATGGAGAGGTTCATGGAGACGGAGAGCCCGAAGACGTGAAAATAGGGCAGCGCCCCCAGCATGATCTCCGTGCCTTTGGTGAACTTGGGAAACCACGCCTCCAACTGCTGGACCTGCTTGCTCAGGTTCGCATGGGTCAACATGACGCCCTTGGACACCCCCGTCGTCCCCCCCGTGTACTGGTACATGGCTATATCTTCAAAGCTGTTCTTCACCGCCGGGGGGTTCGGGGAATATTTTGCCAGACATTCCTTCCAGGAATAGACATCGGCCGTCGCCGGGACATCGGCAAAGGGGTATTTCTTCAGCCAGCGGCCGAGCACCCTTTTCAAGGTAGGAAGATAGTCGCCGATGCAGGTATAGACGATCTGCCTGACCTTGGTCTTGGGACGGAGGGCAATCATCCTGGGCGCCAATACATCCAGGGTGATCAAGACCTTGGAACCGGAATCGTTGAACTGATGGTCGAGTTCCGGATCGGAATAGAGGGGGTTGTTCATGACGGCGATGGCGCCGATCTTCAGGACGGCGAAGTAGGCCGCCACGCAGGGAATGATGTTGGGCAGCAGCAGGGCGACGGCGTCCCCCTTCTTGATCCCGAAAGCTGTCAGACAGGTGGCGAACCGATCCACCATATCCTGCAACCCCCGGAAACTGATCGTCGTTCCCTGAAAAATCAAGGCCGGCCGATCAGGAAACTGTTTGGCCGTACGATCAAGAATTTCCGGCATACAGAGATCTTCATAGGCCACGGCTTCGGGAACTCCCTGTTCATATGACTTTAACCACTGTTTTTTCACGTAAATGTTTTCTTCCGCCATAATCTCCATACTCCTTTCAGAGAAATTATTGTCCACGGCAACGATAATACCATCACGCCCCCACATACGACAGATCGATTAGCCCCCACAAGTCGACATTATAGCACAAAGAAGACAAAAAAGTGGATTAATTTGCTATCGAGAAAATTGTCTTGACAAACATTCCCTCATAATCTATCCGGCTCGAACCCATTAAGTAAAGGAGGCCAAGCATACGGTCCGTCGTAAACAAAGGCGCGGGAAATCTCCGTCAGCACCGCCAGGCGGAACATCCGCTTGGGAAAAGGCCAGATCCATCCTAATCAAGGCAGCACTGATCATCGCCGGGGTTGTCGGGGGACTGATAATCGGGGAAATCATCCTCCGTTTTCTTGCTCCTCCCCCCGTCAATCTGTTGAAGATGAATCGTTATTTTGAATCGGAACGGGGCAAGTTCGCACGCTATGATTCGACCTTGGGATGGACGGGAAAGGAAAACGTCCAGGACGATTTCCTTTGGATGGATGTATCTCATCGTGTCCGACAAAACCGCTATGGCTGCCGGGGCGGTGAATACCCCTTTGGCAGGACCGGCAAACCGCGCCTCTTGGTGCTGGGCGATTCATATGCCTGGGGATTCGGTGTCGAAGAACAACAGCTTTTCACTTCTTTGTTGGAGAGGAATAGGAACCGGGACGTGGAAGTTGTCAACCTCGGCGTTTCCGGCTACGGCACCGATCAGGAATACTTGCTCTGGAAGAACAAGGGACATCAATGGAAACCGGATCAGGTATTGTTATTGGTAACTTTGTGGACCGATCTCTGGGATAATACCATATCCCGGCAATACGGCTATGAGAAACCCGTCTTTGAACCCAATGCCTCGGGGGAGCTGGTGCTAAAAAATACCCCCGTCCCGCGAGAAGAACGTCACTGGTCCCATGGCGATAGAAGCAACACCGAGCGCCGGTCCGCCTGGTTCTCCGACGGCATCGGTCATTCAGCGGTAGCCGCGGCGCTTGTCAATTTTTGCGTAAAAAGCTCAACCATAAGGAAGTTGTTGGAGGAACACGGGATCATTCCGATCCGGCAAGGCGGTTACGGATGGGAAGTCCAAATGTATGCCCCGGAAGGGTCCGATGAAATGGACAAGCCCTGGCAGGTAACCTTCGCCCTCATCGCCAAGCTGGCTGCGGAGGTAAAAGGACAGGGAGGAAGATTGGTCGTAGCGGTAGCGCCCAGCCCCGTGCAGGTCTATCCGGAGCTCTGGCGGGAAAGACTGGGCGGGCGGGAACTAGGAAATAAGGCGCTCGACCCGTCGACACCCAACAAGCGCCTGGAAGCATGGTGCCGCCAAAGAGGGATTCAATTCATCGATTTACTGACGCCTCTTCAAAAAGCGGGAAGGACAACTCCCTATCTTTATTTTCCCCTAAATTTACACTGGACGGCTAATGGCCATCAGGTAGTCGCCGAAGTGCTCGCCCAGGAATTATCATTGTTTCATCCTTAATCGCTTGCCATACCGTTCCTAGAAAGAGAAGCCCCCGGACAATCAGTTCCGACTGTCCGGGGGCTTCCGAAATTTTTTTCAATCTACCCTTATGGAATATCGATATCCTTGTGGATCCATCCGCTCCGGATAGAGATTATGCCTGACAGACCTCCACCGGCTCGGGTTCCGCTTCGAGGCCCATGGCCTTCCAGACGATTTCCGCCAGATCCAGGGCGACCATCTGCTCTTCCTTGCCGTGGGTCTTAAGGCCGTCGCTCATCATGGTGAGGCAGAATGGACACCCGACGGCGATGGTCTGAGCGCCCACGTCGATGGCCTGTTTGGCCCGGGCGTCGTTGATGCGGTCGCCGTGCTCTTCCATCCACATGCGGGCGCCGCCGGCGCCGCAGCAGAAGCTCTTGCCGTGGTTGCGTTCCATCTCCACGAGGCGGGCCCCGGGGATGGCCTTGATGATCTTCCGGGGCTGGTCATAGACCTGGTTGTAACGACCCAGGAAGCAGGAATCATGATAGGTGAAGCGGACGTCGTTCACCGGGTTCTTGATCTTGATCTTGCCCTTCTCGATGAGTTCCGCGATGATTTCCGTGTGGTGATAGACCTCGAAATTGCCGCCGAAGTTGGGATAATCCTTCTTCAGGGCGTTGTAGCCGTGGGGGCAGGTGCAGATGACCTTCTTGACCCCGTAACCGTTCATCACCTCGATATTGGCCTGCGCCATGGTCTGGTAGAGGTACTCGTTGCCACCGCGCATGGCCGAATCACCGCAGCAGCTCTCCTCGGTACCGAGGATGCCGAAGCTTACCCCGGCGGCCTTGAGGATCTTGGCCAGGGCTACGGAGACCTTCTTGCCCCGGTCGTCGAACGATCCGGCACAACCGACATAGAAGAGGTATTCCACATTGGGATCTTCCGCCAGGGTCTTTACGCCCAGTTCCTTCGCCCAGTCGGCGCGGAGGTGAGAACCCACGCCCCAGGGGTTGGAGTTGTTCTCCATGTTCCGGTAGGTCAACTGCAGTTCGGGGGCGAAATCCGCCTCCATGAGGACCTTGTACTGCCGCATCCCGACGATCTTGGGAACATGTTCGATGGAGGCGGAGCAGTTTTCCATACAGTACATGCAGTTGGTGCAAGCCCAGAGTTCGTCGAGATCAACGACCTCGCCGACCAAGGCCTTTTCCGTCGGTTCCGGACCCTTGGGCAGATTTTCGTCCACCACCTTGTCCACTTTATCCAGCCACTGGAAGAGGGTTTTCAATTTCGGGTTGATCTTCTCCAGGTCTCCCCCTTCCGCCAAAAGCTGCTCTTTCCTTGTCGCCACAGCGCCGGGGGCCTTTTCCAGCCAATAGGTCTTGAGGTCCTGGACCAGCTTCTTCGGCGACAGGGGCTTGCCGGTCAGATAGGCCGGGCAGCCGTCCTGGCAGCGCCCGCACCGGGTGCAGGCATCGGAATCGAAGATCTGCTTCCACGTAAACTCCTCAAGCGTCCCCACCCCGAAGGATTCGGCATTTTCAAAATCCTTGATCGGCTCCAGAACGCCCACGGGCTTCCTGGTCGCCATGAAGTAGTTCGCCGGGGTGGTGATGATGTGCATGAGCCGGGAAAAGGGGATGTAGGCGATGAAACTCAGGGCAAAGGCGGTGTGGATCCACCAGGTCCACTTGTGCATCGCCTTGGCGGCGCCCACGTCAACGCCGGAGAAGGCCTTGGCGATGGTCCAGCCGGCAAAGGACCAAACCTCCCAGGGGGTCTGCTGCCACGTGACATGGATCCGCAGGGCCTCGATAATGAATCCCGTAACGATGATCCCGGCGATGATAAGCAGGACGATGGCGTCATCCGCGGTGTTATCGGGTGTACCCCGGTAGCCGAGGCGATCCGGTTTGGTCAGATAACGGCGGTCGAGAGCCATCAGGACCCCGGCCAGCACCGCCAGCCCGAAGAGATCCATGAGGAAGGAAAAGACCAGATAGAACTTGCCGACCAGGAACGGGACCCCTAAAGGTTCGGCTACGTGAAATTCCGTGGCATCGAAGGCGGCGCCGAAAAAGAGCACGACAAATCCAAAAAATATCAAAGCATGCATGATGCCGGGATAAGGATCGGCCAAGGTCTTGAGCTGGAGAAGCCCATTCTTCAAAAGCGTTTTTATCCGTTCGTTGCGGTCGTCCGTCCGGTCTTCCGGTTTGCCGATGGCCGTCCACATCAGCCATCGCCGATACACACCATAGGCAAAGATGGCCAAGGCGACAAAGGTCAAGGCAAAGAGGATGGGTTCGAAATGCTCGGCATTCCAGAATACCTCCCGCCCTTCATGGCCGATCGAAAAATTAGATAGCTCCATATATCCTCCCTGACTCGAGACCGGAAGGCCCCGGCGTATCTTCCGCCGCCGGCATTCAAGAGTCTCGTGACATTTATAGGTTGTACAACCATGAAAAAACCGGGAACGCCTTGGTGGCGTCCCCGGTTATGATTCTTAAGCCAACAGCTTTTTCACTTCCTGGGTCAGCGCGGGAACGACCTTGAAGAGGTCATCAACCACCCCGTAGTCGGCCCGGGCGAAGATCGGGGCCTCGGGATCCTTGTTGATCGCCGCGATGTACTTCGAAGAGCTCATTCCGGCGAGATGCTGGATGGCACCGGAGATACCGCAGGCGATGTAGAGGTTCGGGGAAACGACCTTGCCGGTCTGGCCGACCTGGTCGGACTGGGGACGCCAGCCGGCATCCACCGCGGCGCGTGAGGCGCCGACGGCGGCGCCGAGGAGCGCGGCCAGTTCTTCGAGGATCCCGTAACCTTCCGGACCCTTCATACCACGGCCGCCGGAGACGATGATGTTCGCCTCGGCGACGTCGATCTTACCGGAGGCCTCTTTCTGGATCTCCGCCACCTTGGTCTTGGCTTCGCCCAGCCCGGCATCGAACTTCACTACCGCGCCCGCCTTGGCGCACTCCACGATCGTGAAGACGTTAGGCCGCAGGGAGGCCATCTGGGGAAACGTATCGATTACCACTTCGCCAAAGCACTTGCCGGCATACATGGGGCGGACGGCCACCAGTTTGCCGCCGTCGATCTTGACGTCCGTACAATCCGTGGCCATTCCCGTCGCCAGTTTGCCGACGACGCTCGGGGCCAGATCCTTGCCCTGGGCGGAAGCCGCCACAAGCAGGATGGCCGGATCGTTCTCTTTCACGACCTTCGCCACCGCCGCGGCATGGGCGTCCGTTGTATAGGGTTCCAGGGCGGGATTGTCCGCCACATAGACTTTATCCACACCGTATTTTCCCAGCTCCGCGGCCATGGCCTCGACGCCGGAACCACACAGGACGGCGGCCACCTCGTCGCCAAGCTGATCCGCCAGTTTCCTGGCCGTGCTCGCCAGCTCGAAGCTGACCTTCCTCAGGGCGCCGTCTCGCTGTTCTGCTACTATCCATACACCTTTTGCCATCTTCTCATTCCTCCGTGTTCATTGATAATTAGATAACCTTCGCCTCTTCCCGAAGGAGTTTCGCCAGCTCCGCGGCCTTGCCTTCCGGCGTATCGTCCGCGCAGATGATCTTTCCGGGGGGACGCGCGGGGGGCGGCGCAAACTTGACGACTTTGGCCTTGGCAGCGCCGGAGACGCCGAGATCGGCCGCTTTCTTCATGTCCACGGGTTTCTTCTTCGCCTTCATAATGCCGGGCAGAGATGCATAGCGGGGTTCGTTCAAGCCCTTGGTGGCCGTGATGACGCAGGGCAGGGAGGTCTCGACGACCACGGACGCCCCTTCGATGGGCCGGGTGGCCTTGACGGCGGTCCCGTTGATCTCCAGCTTTGTCACGAAGGTCACCTGGGGGATGCCGAGGAGCTCGGCCAGGATGGACCCGACCTGGGCAGAGTCATCGTCGATGGCCCGCTGGCCGCAGAAGATGATATCGTAGGGGATGCCTTTGATGGCCGCCGCCAGGGCTTCGGCCGTCGCATAGGCATCGGTGTTGTAAAGGGCGGGATCATCGATCTGGATGCCCTTTTCGGCCCCCATGGCCAGGGCGGTACGGACCGTTTCCATGGTCCGGGCCGGACCTACGGAAACGATGGTCACATCGCCGCCGAGTTTTTCTTTCAGTTTCAGGGCTTCTTCGACGCCGAATTCATCGTAGGGGTTCATGACCCATTTGATGCCGCCCTCTTCGATGCCAGATCCGTCACCTTTGACCTTGATCTGGGCTTCCGTATCCGGAACCTGCTTTACACATGCAACAATATTCACATTGTCCTCCTTCCCGAACCGACGCCCGGCGCCGCCGGGCACATCGGTCAGATAATTGATGTCAGATTTATTAGGATCGCGGCAACCGAATTTCCCCGCCCCCTGACCACCGGGGCCGGAGGCGGGGAAACAAAAGTTTTTAACCGTTTACTGCCGGTTCTTCACGATATCGTCAACCACGGACGGATCGGCCAGGGTCGTGGTGTCTCCGAGGTCGGCGATGTCGCCCGCGGCCACCTTCTTCAGGATCCGGCGCATGATCTTGCCGCTCCGGGTCTTGGGCAGGCCATCGGCCCACTGGATCTTCTCCGGCGTGGCGATGGGCCCGATGAGGGTCCGGACATGGGCGACGAGTTCCTTCTTCAGGTCGTCGCTCTTGGCGATGCCGCTCTTCAGGGTGACATAGGCGTAAATCGACTGGCCCTTGACTTCGTGGGGATAACCGACGACCGCCGCTTCGGCGACCTTGGCATGGGCCACGAGGGCGCTTTCCACTTCCGCCGTTCCCATGCGGTGACCGGAGACGTTGATGACGTCGTCGATGCGGCCGGTGATCTGATAGTAGCCGTCCTTGTCCCTCCGGCAGCCGTCGCCGGTGACATAGTAGCCGGGGAACTGTTCGAAGTAGGTCTCCTGAAAGCGCTTGGGATCCCCATAGACGCCCCTCATGATGCCCGGCCAGGGCATCTTGATGCAGAGGGCGCCGGAGGCCACCGTCTCGGTGAATTCCTTGCCTTCGTCATCGACGAGGACGGGCCAGACGCCCATGAAGGGCACGGTGGCCATACCGGGCTTGATGTCAATGGCGCCGGGCAGGGGGGTGATGAGGATGCCGCCCGTCTCGGTCTGCCACCACGTATCGACGATGGGGCATTCGCCCCGGCCGATGACGTTGTAGTACCAGTTCCAGGCCTCGGGGTTGATGGGCTCGCCGACGGTGCCGAGGATGCGGAGGCTGGAGATGTCCGCTTTCTTGACCCAGGTGTCGCCTTCCTTGGCGATGGCGCGGATGGCCGTGGGGGCCGTGTAGAAGATGTTGACCTTGTACTTCTCCACTATCTTCCAGAAGCGGCTCATGTCGGGGTAGTTGGGCACGCCTTCGAACATTACGGAAGTGGCGCCGTTGCACAGCGGCGCGTAGACGATGTAGGAATGTCCCGTTACCCAGCCGATGTCGGCGGTGCACCAGTAGATGTCCTCTTCATGGTAATCGAAGATCATCTTGTGGGTGTAGGCGACGAAGGTGAGATAGCCGCCGGTGGTGTGGACAACGCCCTTGGGCTTGCCCGTGGAACCGGAGGTATAGAGGATAAAGAGGGGATCTTCCGCGTCCATCCATTCGGGGGGGCAATCGGCGGAGGCCTTGGCCATCACATCGTTCCACCAGAGGTCGCGCCCGGCCTTGAAGTTGCACTTGATCTTGTCGCCCACGCGCTTCACGACGATCATCTTTTCCACCGAGGGACACTCGGCGACGGCGGCGTCGGCGCTGTCCTTCTGGGGAACGGCCTTGGCGCCCCGGAAGGTCCCGTCACAGGTGACCAGCACCTTGGCGGATGAATCTTGAATTCTGTCTCTCAGGGAGTCGGAGCTGAAGCCGCCGAAGACGATGCTATGGATGGCGCCGATGCGGGTGCAGGCCAGCATGCTGATGGCCAGCTCGGGGATCATAGGGAGATACAGGCAGACACGGTCGCCTTTTTTTACTCCCAACCCTTTGAGAACATTGGCGAATTTGCAGACTTCCTCGTACATCTGCTGATAGGTGATGGCCCGGTCTTCGCCGGGTTCGTTGCCTTCCCACTGGATCGCGACCTTGTTGGCCCGGGTCTTGAGATTCTTGTCGAGGCAGTTATAGGAAACGTTCAGCTTCCCGCCTTCGAAGAACTTCACGTAGATATCGCCCTTCTTGATATCGAAGTTGTAGTCCATGACCTTGTCGAAGGGCTTGAACCATTCCACATACTCTTTGGCAATCTCTGACCAGAAACCATTCGGATCTTCAATGGAACGCTTCCAGAGCTTGTCGTAGGCTTCCCGGCCACTGATGAAGGCCATCTTCTTGACCTTCTCCGGTACGGGATAAATCTCTTTCAACTGAACCTTCTCTTCTGCCATACTGTTTTGTTACCTCCCTAAATTTATTGGATGAGCTTGTCAGGATACTGCTTCGGGCGCCCCGGTCCCGGACGGGATATATCCGCCGGCAATTAACGGTTAAACGCTTGCGAAAACACGACCGGCGGGTCGGAAACCCTAAATAAAACGGCGTTGACAAGGCATAAGTCGAGATGACCATGAGGTCCCGACTTGACGCGACTTGCAGTATATCAATATGTACCTCATGTCAAGAGATATTTTGGCATTTTGGCGCGCTCGGACGGCAACGGTCCCGATCTTTTCCCCTTCCCGCCCCGCGTGTCAAAATTACAACTCATTCTCCCGATCCAGGCCGGCGGTGTGTCAATTTTACCCCACCGGGATGGGGAGTTTAAGACGGGCATTAGATCCTGGTTTATATCTGATTTATTTGTTGTCGGCCCGCAGCCGTCCGGAACCGGAAAGTGCCGCGGCGCTCTTCAGCCGCCGCATCATCGCGCGGATCCGAGGCGGTCCTTATTTTTTTTGGAATTAGGGCATAATAATTGCTTGACGTTTCATAAACGACAATTTTGTCGAATCCGCCGGTCGGCGGCGGCAATTTTTGTCGAAAAGGTCTTGACATCCCCCTCCGGGGGTGTTAGGTTGCCAGCCGATATCAGGGAGAGGAGGGATGCCCGGCAAGCGAATAAATTGCGATAAATAGTGGATTTGAGCGGAAAAAGCAATGGAATCTCCCGGGAAATGCCCGTTTCTCCGGGAGGAGAAAATCGACAAAACTCTCTCATCAGGAGGAAACAAATGAGAAAATTATGGGTAATTTTACTGTCCCTCGGGCTGATCATGGCCTTCGCCATGCCCGCCGCGGCGGTAGATGTAAAGTTCAGCGGTAATTACTACGCCTTAGGCGGGTACATAGACAACCACTCGCTGCTGGACAAGAATGAGGCACCGGGGGCCGCTTCCTGGGGTGCCCAGGATGCATCGCAGGCCAATTACATCAACCGTGATGCCCGGACCTTCCGTGGTCCCTACGCCTGGTATGCCCAACGGTTTCGGACCAGCATCGAGTTCCAGGTTGTGGAAGGCCTGAAACTCGTCACCCGCTTTGACGCCCTGGAAAAGCACTGGGGCGACCAGGCCTGGGCCGGGGGCACCGGTGAGACCCAGTCCCGGACCCAGACTCCCCTGGGATCTCCCGATCCCAATGGCGTGAGACGCGGCGCCAACGTTCCCAAGGCGCAGGAAAATATCGAGTGGGAACGGGCCTATCTGGATTTCAATGTTCCTTTCGGTAAGTTCCAGGTCGGTTACATGCAGTTCCTCATGTGGGGTACCGACTTCCTCAACACTCCCCTCTCCGCCGGCGGCATTCGCTACTTCTTCAGCCAGGGTCCCTGGATGACGGTAGCCGCCATCGAAAAGAGGGGCGAAATGGTCGGTTTGAACGCCGGTAACATCGGCGTGGCCAACGACGCCGACAAGGACGTCTATGACCTGGGCGTCATCTACAAGCTGAAGAGAGGCGAAGTGGGCCTCCTCTATCAGTACAACCGCAACTCCATTAGCAAGTGGGAACAGGGCAACGGCTTCACGACCTCCATCATGGGTGTGTATCCCTACACCAAGCTGACCTTCGGCAACTTCTTCATCGAGGCCGAGGGTGTTTACGGCTGGGGCGACCTCCGTTCGTATGAGAGCACCACCAGGGCAGCAACAGTCGGCGCCCCGGCAGCGGGTAGAGACCTCCAGAACATCACCCTTTCCGCTCTGGGCGCCTTCGTCCATGCCAAGTACAACTGGAAGCCCGCCTACTTCGGCGCCCAGTTCGTCTATCTGAGCGGCGACGACAACGACAGCCCGGACAAGGTGTCCGGCTCCATCGCCGGGGCCCTCCAGGCCAACTACGGCTTCGACCGCGCCCTGATCCTCTGGAACTCCGTCTACGGCGACAACCTCGGGAACCTCCGAGGAAATGTGGCCGGCGTAACCGCGAACCGCAGAACCGGCTCCAGCTACCAGATCAACCAGTTCATGGACAACGTCTGGTTTTATCAGATCTATGCCGGGATCAAACCCACCCCGAAGTTGGACTTCAAGGCCGCCTTGTCGATCGCCAGCGCGGACAAGAAACCCAAGAGCGACGTGGGTGCCGTGGGATCCATCGGTTACTATGGAACGAGGGTTCAGGAATTCGATTCCAACAAGTACGGTACGGAACTCGACATCACCGGTTCCTACAAGATCTATGACAACCTTACCTACATGGTGGGCTTCGGCTACCTGTGGGTCGGCGACTACTTCAAGGGCTACGATGTCAATGCCAAGACGAGGGACAACTACCTCCTTACCCATCGGCTAACCTTGAACTTCTAAGTCGTCTAACCGACAGCAACTGGCAGTGCCGGCCCCGGAGAGCTAATCTCCGGGGCCTTTTTTACCCTGCGCATAGACAACACCCGCTAGACACAATTTGCATCCAAACAAAGCAAGGGTCTTTGGCCTCTCTCAAAAAACATTTGCCAACCCCTTAATTCTCGCGTATATTACCCCCAGAGCAAATATGAAGGCGGAAATCATCAAAGGGGTTGCCGGTCTGTTTGTTGCACAGGCCGCCGTTATCGCCGTGCTGGTAAAACTCCTCAAAACCTTCTCGTATCGTAATAATATATATTTTCAAGAGGTTATATAATGCCCCTGTACGATTTTGAATGCCGCGAATGCGGACACAAATTCGAGGCCTTCCGCAAGATGCGGGAGGCAGCGGACGATTTGACCTGCCCGGAATGCGGCGCCGGTAACCCCCAGAAACTCGTCACCGCCTTCCAGACCAACGCCTGGTCCAGTTTCCTCGACGCCATGGAAAAGCGGGTCAACCCTCAGAAATTCAAATAGAACGAACCCTGCCAGCAGGCCGGCATCATTCACGGCGGCGTGAAGATCAGGGGGCACGGAGCGACTGATTCCCGCCTCTTTCCGTCCGGAAACGGATTAGAGACTCGGCTGCTGCAGCGGCGCGGGTCAGGTGGGCAAAGAATCAGCAATTTCGAGGAGGCATCACCATCCAGAGGATCTATGGAAACCTGAATGGGCTCGGGGCGGAGCAGCTTAGGCGCATCGGGCTCTTTTACCGGCGTCGCCTCCCCCCGGATACGGTCCTGACCCAGGAGATGGCCCGGCAGTTGACGGAACTGTCGCGGCATGTCAACCGTCAGCTCGGATTACTGATCACCCGCCGCGGCGAGATCGCCTATGTCATCGTGGGCGATCACCAGGGGATCGTCATCCCCAATCTCGACGGCTTCCGCGCCTCCTCGATGCGCTTCAAGGGATTGCGCCTGGTCCATACCCATCTCCACGGCGAGAAGCTTACCGACGACGATTTCACGGACCTGGCCCTCCTGCGCCTCGACATGATCTCCGCCGTGGAGGCCCTCCCCGACGGTCTCCCCGGCATCGTCCACAGCGCCCATCTCATCCCGGAAAACAACGAGGGCAAGTTCTGGGCCTGCCTGGAATCCCGTCGTCCCGCCGAGATCGGGATCGACTTCTCCGCATTCATCGCCGCCCTGGAAGGGGAATTCGTCCGGCGCCAGAAGACCCGGAAGGTCGAGGCCGCCGATCGGGGGATCCTGATCCGGGTTGAAACCGATCCCATGGCCGACGCCCCCCTCTCCCTGGCGGAGCTGAAGGAACTGGCCCGTTCCAGCGGCGTCGAGATCTTCGACACCGTGATCCAGTATCGCAACGTCCGGGACCCCCGCTACGTCCTGGGCCGGGGCAAGCTGGCGGACGTGGTCATCAAGGCCCTCCAGATGGGGGCGAACCTCCTCATCTTCGATCACGAGCTGACCCCGGGACAGGTCCGTTCCCTGGCGGATTTCACCGAAATGAAAATCATCGACCGGACCCAGGTGATTCTCGACATCTTCGCGCAACGGGCTCACAGCCGGGAGGGCAAGATCCAGGTGGAGCTGGCCCAGTTGAAATACCTCCTGCCGCGCCTCGCCACCAAGCATACCGCCATGTCCCGTCTTACCGGCGGCATCGGCGCCCGGGGGCCGGGAGAGACGAAGCTCGAAATCAACCGCCGCCGCGTCCGGGAACGGATCCATTTTCTGGAGAAGGCCCGGGGGGGCATCGAGAAGGCCCGGGGGCAGCGACGGATCAAACGGGAAAAGACCGGCCTGCCCGTCATCTCTATCGTCGGCTATACCAATGCCGGCAAATCGACCCTCCTCAACATCCTGACCCATAGCGATGTCTTCACCGAGGACCGCCTCTTCGCCACCCTGGATCCGAAAAGCTCCCGCCTCCGCTTCCCCAAGGATACGGAGGCGGTGATCACCGATACCGTGGGCTTCATCCGCGATCTCCCCCCGGACCTCTTCGCCGCCTTTCGGGCCACCCTGGACGAGCTCCAGGAAGCCCACGTCCTGCTGCACGTCGTGGACGCGGCCAATCCGGATTGCGAGAGCCACATCACCGCGGTGGAAAAGATCCTCGTGGAACTGGCGATCAACGACAAACCCACCGTGATGGTTTTCAACAAGGAGGACCGCGTGGCCGACCGGGAGCTCCTTGCCACCCTTTGCCGGCGTTACGGGGCCGTAGCCGTTTCCGCCCTGGACAAGAACACGCTGCCGCCCCTGATCGCCAGGCTGGCGACGGTGGTCAAAAAACTGGACCAGCGATGAGCTATCCCACAGGAATCCATAATCTTTCCCGGCCCCAAAAGAAAGCTCTCTTGATCTGCCTGGGGATTGTCCTCCTGACCCTGGCGGTTTACGGGCAGGTCGGCGGTCACGCCTTCATCGACTTCGACGACTACGAGTACATCACGGAAAACCCCCAGGTAAGAACCGGCCTCACGCTCGACAATATCGTCTGGGCCTTCACCTCCCATCATTCCCACAACTGGCACCCCCTCACCTGGATCTCTCATATGGTGGACGTAGAGCTCTTCGGCCTGAATCCGGGAGGGCACCACCTGGTCAATGTCGTCCTCCACATCGTCAATTCCCTGTTGCTCATGGCACTGCTTTGGCGCCTTACCGGCGCCCTCTGGCCGAGCGCCTTCACGGCCGCCCTTTTCGCCCTGCACCCCCTCCATGTGGAATCCGTGGCTTGGGTAGCCGAGCGCAAGGACATCCTGAGTTGTTTCTTCTGGCTTATGACCATATGCATGTATATCCGTTACGTCGTCCGGCCGGACTGGCGGCGCTACCTGCCCATGGCGGCGGTCTTTGCCCTGGGGCTGACGGCCAAACAGATGCTGGTCACCCTGCCCTTCGTCCTGCTGCTCCTCGATTTTTGGCCTCTCGGGAGGATGACCCGGCCTTCCCGGGCCGGAACCGGCGGGGATAAGAGGCCGGGGCCCCTCGCCGGCGGACGGGGGGGAAAAAACGGAGCCACGCGGGTCCTGTCTGAGCACGCAGGCCATCTTGACGACAAAACGGGGGCAACGCCGACAGGGAAAA
>Ga0209201_1003302_pt1 | contig 14309 bp, 9 predicted proteins | sample AD_UKC055_MetaG_FD_184411 | JGI IMG/M metagenome (GOLD analysis project Ga0209201, IMG submission 184411) | Active sludge microbial communities of municipal wastewater-treating anaerobic digesters from USA - AD_UKC055_MetaG (SPAdes) (version 2) | ecosystem: Engineered > Bioreactor > Anaerobic >...
ATCATACGTTTCTTTGGTCTACCGTTTTCTCGGTGAGATTCGACGATCTTGAGAATCGTACGACCGGTCTTTTTGTCAGAGATAGTGGCCAGGAACATAGTGCCTCCTATGAGGAGAGTATAGCACACTTTAATTGGCGCACAATGGCCTACTACTTAATTCTTCAAATATTTTTAAAAAATATTCCCTTCAGATTGTGCTGAAAGGAATTATTTCCCCTACTCCCTTATGTCAACTGGAAAAGTATGGAGGCATATAAACAAAAAATGAGAAAGCTCTCTAGCCTTTTGTTCTTACCAACAAAATCGAATTTGCTATAGACTTTGCTCATAGAACTAGCAATCATTGCCGAAACTATACTATAGAGAAGAAATTTATGACAATTTTATAGCAAATATTCCTGCTATGAAAGCTAGGAAGTGATATAATTAAAATTGGTTTGATATAGTTTTCGATAAATTAATTAGATATGAAGGAGGCGTCTTTTACAAAGAAATCTTGCTTTTCATGTTTACTCAATCTTGATATAGTTATATCATTGAAGAAAAGACCGAAATATCCGAGGAGGGTAGTAATGAAATTTGTGAAAAGGTTTCTCCCTCTGCTGGCTATAGTGGCACTTGTGCTAGCTTCATGCGCCACCCAAGCCGGTCAGGTACCAAAGGGAGCAGAAACTCCCCCGTCCGTAGCTGAAAGCGAGCCACAACAGCCTCAAGTTCAGCCAGAGGCTGAAGTTGAAAAGCCTTCTGTAGAGAAATCTGAGCTGCAAAGTCTATTCGAACAAGCAAATGATCTAAAAGACGAGGCAATTAAATTCGGCCTAGACTCAATACTTTCCGACAAATTCCAAGAAGCAAACAAAAAACACGATACTGTATCCGCAAAATACAAGGACCTCGTCGAAGCACCAGCTCAATACGATGGAGCAAAGGCATATCCTCTAAAGGACGAACTTGCCGAAGTCGTTTCGACATGGGACGAGCTCATTCAGGAAGGCAATCTGATATGCCCAGAAATGGTCAAAATGGAGAAAAATGGAGCAGAACTGATGCGCTCCATAGCTATGGATGCCGATGCGCCAATGATGGCCTCTGCCCAGTATGATATCGGCCTGCAGTATTGCGCTCAAGCTGAAATATATGCCGATGACTCCCGCTTTTTGGACGCTATTGATTCCTACAAACTTGCCTCTGCTGCATTCGAAAATTCAGCTATAGCTGCAGAAGTCAATAAGCTTAGGGAAAACATCGAAAATAATGGCTATTCGAGTTACGAAAGCATCCAAATGTACTTAGTCATGGGCGAAGAAAAATACAAAGAAGCGCAGGATCTATGGCAGAAAGGCAGTATCGAGGATATTGCAGCATCTACCTCAGTGCTAAAAGAAGCCAAAGAGTACTATTATGAAGTGAACTCCAAAGGTTCAAATTTTAAGGCACTCGAAGCCAAAGACAAGGCTATAGCAGCCCAAGATGAAGCTATAAAGGTAAACGCTGACCTAAATGCTCCTGACGAATATCAAAACGCCCTTGATTTATTTGCGGAAGCAGAGAAAAACATGGAAGAGGCCGACTATATCAGTGCCTATTCCAACTATATCGATGCAGCTACAGTCTTCGAAGCCGCACGCGATATTTCGCAAGCCATGGCCTTTGATACCGCCAGCGCCATTGCAGAAGCCGAAGCCAGATTTGCAGAAGCAAAAGACAGGGCTTCTGAGCTTGGACTGGAAGATAATATTTATCTGATCGAAGCCAGTCTGCATCTCGATAATGCAAAAGCTCTTGAGAGGGAATTGAAATATAGCGCTGCAATATTCGAGACCAATGAGGTATCTAACTATATAGGTTTATCAGATTCCTTCGTCCAGCAAGAAGCAGAGATACGCGAAAAGGCTCGCCTCGATCAGCTTGAGAAAGACAAAGCTGCGTCAGAAAAGGCAATTGCAGACGCAAAAGCTCGCATAGCCTGGGCTGATCAAGTGGACCTTAAATCGGATTATCCAAAGCAATATGAAAGCGCCTCTAATGCTATGGCAGCAGCCGAAAAGGCCTATCAAATAGAGAAATATGCTGCTGCTAAAACCCTTGCAGAAGAGGTCTCAACGACTTTGTCCGATGATTTCCAAAAACAAGTTCTCGCTGCTAGGGAGCTAGCTAAGATAAAAGCTGCAGAAGCCGAAGAAGCAAGCCGCTTAAAAGCTGCTGCAAAGCAAGCCGCAGATGCAGCGATTGCTGATGCCGAAAGCAGAATGGCATGGGCTAATGAGAATCAGATTCGAGCTGACTATGAACAAGAATACAAGAATGCGAGTGTTGCTATGGTTAGCGCCTATGTAGCCTATGGAAATGAAGACTATCTGCTCTCAAAACAAAAAGCAGAAGAAGTTTCGAGTATTTTCTCAAATGATTTTCAAGCTCAAGTAGCGGCGGACCGGGCTGCAAAAGAACAACTAGCAAAGGATAAAGCAGCTGCCGAGGAGGTCATGCCAAAGGCGCGAGATCGCATGGTATGGGCTGATCTAAACAACATCAAAGCTGACTATTCAGCGGTTTACAATTCTGCACATTCTGCGATGGAAGCCGCTGAAAAAGCTTATCAGTTAGAGAAATACGCTGCTGCTACCCAATTGGCTAACGAGGTCCTCTCGACGCTCTCCTCTGAATTTGAGGCTAAAGTAGCTAGCGAAAGAGAAGCCAAGGAAATGGCAATCGAAATCCAAAAGGCTTCAAAAGCAGCCGAAGCTTTGGGTATTGCTCATAGCAGAATGGCATGGGCGGTTCAGGTTGATCTCGCCTCTGATTATCCCGACGAATACCGCGATGCTGACACTTCTATGCAAGCAGCAGACAAAGCCTATAGTGAAAAAGCCTACGATGCCTCTGTAGCGCTTGCCAATGATGTTGTCCGTATCATCTCCGATGATTTCCAAAAACAAGTTCTCGCTGCTAGGGAGCTAGCTAAGATAAAAGCTGCAGAAGCCGAAGAAGCAAGCCGCTTAAAAGCTGCTGCAAAGCAAGCCGCAGATGCAGCGATTGCTGATGCCGAAAGCAGAATGGCATGGGCTAATGAGAATCAGATTCGAGCTGACTATGAACAAGAATACAAGAATGCGAGTGTTGCTATGGTTAGCGCCTATGTAGCCTATGGAAATGAAGACTATCTGCTCTCAAAACAAAAAGCAGAAGAAGTTTCGAGTATTTTCTCAAATGATTTTCAAGCTCAAGTAGCGGCGGACCGGGCTGCAAAAGAACAACTAGCAAAGGATAAAGCAGCTGCCGAGGAGGTCATGCCAAAGGCGCGAGATCGCATGGTATGGGCTGATCTAAACAACATCAAAGCTGACTATTCAGCGGTTTACAATTCTGCACATTCTGCGATGGAAGCCGCTGAAAAAGCTTATCAGTTAGAGAAATACGCTGCTGCTACCCAATTGGCTAACGAGGTCCTCTCGACGCTCTCCTCTGAATTTGAGGCTAAAGTAGCTAGCGAAAGAGAAGCCAAGGAAATGGCAATCGAAATCCAAAAGGCTTCAAAAGCAGCCGAAGCTTTGGGTATTGCTCATAGCAGAATGGCATGGGCGGTTCAGGTTGATCTCGCCTCTGATTATCCCGACGAATACCGCGATGCTGACACTTCTATGCAAGCAGCAGACAAAGCCTATAGTGAAAAAGCCTACGATGCCTCTGTAGCGCTTGCCAATGATGTTGTCCGTATCATCTCCGATGATCTGATGGCAGAGGTGAATGCCTTGAGAGCAGCCGCAGAACAGCTTGCTGCAGATAAAGCAATGGCCGATGAGATAATGCCAAAGGCGCGAGATCGCATGGTATGGGCTGATCTAAACAACATCAAAGCTGATTATTCAGCGGTTTACAATTCAGCACATTCTGCGATGGAAGCCGCTGAAAAAGCTTATCAGGTAGAGAAATATGCTGCTGCTACCAAGCTAGCCGATGAGGTCCTCTCAACACTTTCGCCCGATTTTGAGGCCAAGGTGGCCGCCGATCGTGCCGAAAAGACGCGGCTTGCTGCTGAAGCAAAGGCTAAAGAAGAAGCCGAAAAAGAAGCCCAGGAACTCGTCGCTCAAAATAAAAAATATGCAGAGACAGCTATTTCTGATGCAAAGAGCCGCTATGATTGGGCAGCCTCTAAGAATGCCGCTAACAACTATCCAGATCTCTTCAAAGAAGGAGGAGATTTGCTAGCCGACGCTCAAACCGCATTTAATGCTCTCGATTATGTACGTGCAAAGGATCTCGCTGCACAGGCTTATTGGACCCTTATGGAAATTGGCGAATTTGCTCCTCTGCCGGCAACATATAAGGTAAGGCTCATTCCCGAACGCAGAGATTGCCTCTGGAGAATTGCTGAGTATCCATTCGTCTACAATAATCCATATAAGTGGCCAGTCCTGTACGAGGCGAACAAGAAGACCTTCAAAGATCCTTCTAATCCGAATCTCATATTCCCAGATCAAGTGTTAACAATTCCTAGCATAAAGGGAGAAGTGCGCAAGGGAGCATGGGATCCGAAAAAAACCTATCAACCGCTCTCTAAGTAAGTGCTTAGACAATAAAATTGGGCCGCCCATTCGGGCGGCCTTTTTTTATAATAAATCTATGGAACCGGGATCTAGAAATAGAATGCCCTAAGATAAGCTATCATATCCAAGTGGTCGGAGGCGGCAATAGTCTCTCTAATGGCATGCATGGCCAGCAAGGGATGGCCTACATCCACTGTAGGGACGCCTGTTCGGCTTGCCGTGATAGGACCTATCGTCTTTCCTGGCTGAATATCGGCACGGGCCATATAGAGTTGGGTTTTTATACCTGCTTTGCTAGCTATCGTATGACCAATTTGCCGAGAAGTGAAATCTGTTGCATAATTCATGTTGGCATTGGATTTTAGAGCAATACCCCTGCCTAAGAGCGGCGTATAGAAGTCATCAAATTTATCCGGATAGCCAGGATGCCATGCTTGCGCTCCATCTATTGAAACACAGGCTGAACAAGCTAGTGCTCTATATAAATCCTGACCAAAACTGCGTGAAGCAAGTGTAATTCTGGCAAGAACATCACGCAGGTAGGAGGATTGAGCTCCTCCAACGGTCATCGAACCTATTTCTTCTGCATCGAAAAAACATGCAACCTGTGTTGATGCTTGGGCTTGTACACTTATAAAAGCTTCTATCAATGCGGCACAGCCAGCAAGATCATCTAGCCTTGGTGCATTGATGAGCGAATTATCGAAAAAGCGAGAAGGTTCGGTGTCATAGAGCCTAAGATCGGATGAGATGATTGTTTTAGGGTCTACTCCGAGCTCTTGAGAAATACGCATCATGATTTCTGAATAGGAAGCGCTTGCAGTCTCGTTTTCTTTTTCAGATTCGCTTTCGGATTCAGACTCTTTTCTCTTGAGAGTCGCTAAACCAAAAAGAGCTGGCAGTTGCTGGTTTAGATTGTATTCAAAACCCTTGTTGATGTCTCGGTTCAAATGGATAGCAAGATTTGGGATGACTGCAATAGGTTCATGACTTATATAAAAGCGCTGGTGTATATCTTTGTTTTCCAGCACTGCGAGAGCCCCAGCCACTCCAAGCGGTCTATCGAGCCAACCTGATAGAATTGGCGAGCCATAGGATTCCAGCGCAAGCCGGAGATAGCCCCTAGACTGAAGTTCTTTTTCTGGACGAATCTTGAGCGCAGGGCTATCGGTATGGGCTCCAGCGATAAGAAATCCGGATTCAGAAGGTGGTTTTAAACCCATTCTAAAAGCAACAAGAGAGCAGCTTCCTCGAACTACATAGTAAGAAACCCCGGGCTCGAGCTGCCATATTTCTCGCTCATCCAATTTAATGGCTCCATGTGCTTCAAGAATACCTGTAAGGTTATCTATAGCCTGAAAAGGTGTTGGCGATGCGTCAACAAAATCCATTAAGTTCTTTATCGTCTGTTCCATCCAATGACTCCTTTCCCAAATTCTTCTCTACCGAATTTTCCTTTACCGAACTCTCTGCGGTAGAAACAGCTATTAGCTCTCCTAATGAGGCTTTCCATCGATCACAGTCCAACAAAAGACGAAATAGTTCTTCCCTCAATTGCTTGATATTTGCTCTAAGCTCCTGATCTTGATAAAGAAGCTCGTACTCTAGTATTCTCTGTGCACGACCAAGACCAAGTTTTTTATCCAGCGCTAGATGCTTGAGCCTTGCAATGAGAACCACTTCTGAGAGCGAGTAATTTCTGCGGCCGGATTTCGTTCTGCTAGGCATTAAAAGAGGTACCTCTTGTTCCCAGAAACGCAGAGTGGACGCAGGAATCGATAACATTCGCTCCAATTGTCCAATGCTCAGGTATATCATTGATCAGCTCCGCAGTCTGTCTCTGCGTGAAGCACGCAGCTCCACCTGAATCGGAACACCATCGAGGCCAAAATCGAACCGTATCTTGTTTTTTAGGAAACTCTTGTAAGATTCTGGTACCGCCTCTGGGCGCGTTACGAAGAAGATAAAACGCTGAGGATTTACCGAACTCTGCACTGCATAGCGCAATTTGAAATGAGTGCTTGGTCCTGCCGGAGGTGGAGTCTCCTGTATCCATTCCGCGACTGCTTGGTTTAGGCGCGAAGTCTCGATAACCTTGTTTGCCTTAGCATACAAAGAGACCACCGTAGACATAAGCTTATCGAGTCCCTTTCCTTCTTTAGCGGAAATCGCCACGACGGGAGCATATGCCATTTGCCCGAAAAAAAATCGTAGCCGATCGCGAGTAGCTTCGAACGCATTCTTTATATCAGGCATCTTATCCCATTTGCTCAGCGCAAACACCACTGGTCGGCCCGCTTCCACCGCAAAAGCGGCAATCTTTTTATCCTGGTCAGAAAGACCTTCTTCTGCATCTATTAGGAGCACCACTACATCCGCCTGGCTCACAATGCGGATAGATCGGGTTACCGAATAATACTCGACATTGTCTGTAACTTTCTTCTTTCTTCGGATTCCTGCGGTATCGAGCACGACAATGCCCCTGCCCCTATACTGAAAGCGATCTTTTACTATGTCACGAGTTGTTCCTGGCTCTGGAGAAACAATGCTCCGCTCATAGCCGACTAGGGCATTGAGCAATGTCGATTTCCCAGTGTTTGGCTTACCCATTATTGCTAAATGTATGTCGGCTTTTTCTACTTCTACTTGCTGAATGTTCGAGAAATCCAAGCGCGCCACTATGGCTTCTGCAAGCATGTCTATGTTTCTATTATGTTCCGCCGAGATAAATAACATCTGCCCGAGGCCCCAGCGAGCATGCTCCCATACCAGGGCATCGCGCTCGGGACTATCGGCTTTGTTTACGACAAGCAATAGCTTTTTGGCATAAGGCCTAAGAAATGCAGCGAATTCTTCATCTTCCGGTGTGATCTGCGTAATATCTACAATGAATATTATTAGATCCGCTCTCTGAATATAGGCTAGAGCTCTAGCCACTACAAGCTCATCCAGGCCTTCACGCTCAAGCTTGAAGCCTCCAGTGTCGACCAGGCATATCCTTTTGTTGGTCCCCAATAGCTCGCATTCTTCTTCGATAGGATCTCGTGTTACTCCAGGCTTCGCATCGGTTATTGCCTTCCGCTTGCCGATCAATCGATTGAAAAGCGTAGATTTGCCTACATTAGGCCTCCCTGCAAGAACCACAAGAGGCAAGTTTTCGTAGCGAATGTTTGGTGAAGACTCTTCTTTATCTTTTGATTGTGATAAAGCGCCTTTTTGTTGCAAGTCTATCTCAAGAGGCTCTACAGTCTGTTTTTTTTTGCTCATAAGAATAATTATAGATTGAGCCTAGAATTCAGCAAGGCAGTAACCTGCGATGCTGTATTCATGGATAGCGCTTGCTGAGCCAGGGAGGAAGCTTCTTCCATCGTTATGGACATCAGCGCTCTCTTAACCGCTGGGATAGCAGAGGCTGACATAGAGAGACTTCTTAAGCCCAATCCTACTAGGAGCACCGCGCTAGCTGGATCTGCTGCCATCTCTCCACAGAGACTCACGCCGATATTTGCCTTCTTACTAGATTTTATTGTCATACTGATAAGGCGCAACACTGCTATATCGAACGGATTATTCAAATAAGCTACTTTTTGATTACCCCTATCAACAGCCAGCGTGTATTGACTTAGATCGTTTGTTCCTATCGAGAAGAAATCACAAGATCTTGAGAGTACATCAGAACAGATAGCTGCAGATGGTACCTCGATCATGATTCCAGTCTCTATGTCTTCATCTATCTTATAACCCTGCGATATGCATTCTTCCTTCGCCTTGTCGAGAAGAGCTTGAGCACGGATCAGTTCATCTATTGTGCTAATCATAGGGAACATGATATTCACTTTCCCCTGATCTGAGGCACGAAGAATAGCTCTGAGCTGTGTTATAAAGAGATCGGTCTTTTCAAGACAAAAACGTATAGCCCTCCATCCCAGCAGAGGATTTTTTTCGCCCATAACTCCAAGTTCTGGCAATACTTTGTCTCCACCAATATCGAGCGTGCGTATAGTAACGGGCTTACCATTCATGGATCTAGCCACCTGGGCATAAGCATTATACTGCTCTTCTTCTCCTGGTATATGACCACCAAGAAAGAAAAATTCAGAGCGAAACAGTCCAATTCCCTCAGCGCCATATTCAATAGCGTTTGTGACTTCTTCAGGCATTCCGATGTTAGCTAGGAGCATGATGCCCGTACCATCTTTCGTGTGCGCTGGGATATCTCTTAGTTCTTTATTCTCTTTTTCCTGCTTGAGACGAGCAGCGCGCGCTGCTTTCTCGCTCCGAATAATCGAATCGTCGGGCTCAATAACAACGGTTCCACTGTCTCCATCGACATAGACCGCTTGGCCTTGTTTTACTTGCTGGACAAAGCCTGGACCTACACCTAGTACGGCGGGTATTTCGAAGGCTCTTGCAAGTATAGCCGCATGACTAGTCCGGCTTCCTGTCTCTGTTACTATGCCGCGAACCATGCTGCGCGACATCATAACCATTTCCGAAGGCAAAAGGTCCTTGGCAATGAGAATTATCTCGGTTTGGATATCGGAAAGCGAAATCCTCTCTTTTTTTAGAAGATGACCTAACAAGCGCCTTACGACATCGTGAATATCGGATACTTTTTCCTGTTTAAGTGGATCTTGCGATGAAGAAAGCTTATTGACCATCTCACTCTCAAAAGAGAGAACCGCTGCTTCTACATTGAACTGCTTTTCTTTAAGCGATAGCTCTATTTGCTCAAGCAGTACTGGATCGTCCAGCATCATAATATGCGCATCGAAAATGGCTGCTTGTTCTTCGCCCGCTTCTTTCTTTGCTCTATCTCTCAGCGCTTCTATTTCCTTTTTAGCCAGCAAAGATGCTTCATGGAAACGAGCCATTTCACTCTGCACATCCTCGGCGGATATATGGTACTGAGGTATTATGCCAGAATCATCTATATACACAAAGGCAGGAGCGATTGCCACGCCAGGAGAAACACCTATTCCTTTTATTATCAGCATGATGAAACAATGTATCAGATATTTCTATATGCGTCAAATAAGATGCTCCCAAGGCTTCGATGTGTCTCATTTCGAGATCATGAGGATATCAAGGCAGGTAATTCAGCGGATTGACTAGAACCCCATTCTTTATAACCTCAAAGTGCACATGAGGACCTGTACTATATCCAGTTGTACCAATCCTACCAAGAGTCCGACCTTGAGAGATATACTGGCCTTCCTGAACCAGAATTTCGGACATATGGCCATATAATGTCTTCCACCCGCCTGAATGGGACATCATTACATATTTACCAAGAATTGGCGAATAGCCTGTTTCGACCACCTTACCTTCCATCGGAGCAGCTATTGGCGAGCCATAGGGCGCTGCTATATCAACAGCGTTGTGGAAAGATCTCCTTCCTGTAAAGGGATCTTTGCGCCAGCCAAACCAGGAGGTGAGACGACCTCTCACTGGCCATTGGAAGAGCGTCCCAGCAATTTCTCGCAATGTGGCGGCCGGTAGTTTGACATCCGGAAGAAATAGAGGCTTACCTGCCGGAATCGTCTCAGAAAGCAGGCCATTTGTATCTATAAGACGATCGATATTGATATTATATGATTCCGCAATTTCCTGAATTGTTGTCGGCTTTGAGGCAGTATATATAATGCCAGATTCACTCGGTATCTTGAGTAGCTGACCAGGCTTTAGTGATTTGGCTGATTTAAAATTATTTATGCTGATAAGTGTATCTAGAGTCAGATCAAAATGCTCTGCTATCTCAGAGAGTGTATCGCCTTTCTTGACTTCATAGACAGAATACTTGACCAATTTATCTTCTGGTTCTGGCATAACAATCTCATTGCTTTTTGCAAAGTCACTGACGTCGGAACCTCCACGCGCAGTCATAGGTCCTGGAGCTGGTCTGAAGCTAGACCCAAGCAGCATAAGCATACATCCAACGGAAAACATCAGCTTACCTAAGTTTGATCCCCGTCCGATATAGTATACCCAGTTGCTTTGATCCAACTTTATTCGCATTCTAATCCAGAACCTCTCCCTATGATGATCAAATATTATAAGGGCATTCAATTGAATTAGGCAAGTACGATTTTTTCGAATCGATTTGCCTTGATAGAAGCTCGTGCTTTATCTATACTCTGGTCTCAGGAATATTGCATGAACTCAGAGAGAGCGGATGTTGCATTAATCAGATGTGATGACTATGAATCTAAGAAACTGGATAGAGCGATTGAAACATGTGCGGAGATTGCAGGTTTCCCTGATATAAAAGATAAGATTATCCTCATAAAGCCGAATGTTTTAAATGCATCACCTGCCTCTAAGGCCGTTACAACGAATCCCGCTTTTGTCGAGGCAGTCGTTCGATTTGTAAAGTCTAGAGGCGCAAAGGAAATTCTAGTAGGAGATTCTCCAGGATGGCAACCAGTTTTGCTTGCTGCAAAGACTTCTGGAATTTACGACGCGGTCCAGCAGAGCGGCGGCACATGGGTTGATTTTCGCGAGGTTTCTCCTCATCCTGTCGTAGATGGCAAAAAGCTCAAGAACATCCCACTCACGGCTCTACTCGAGAAGGTTGATTTAGTCATAAATCTTCCAAAGCTGAAGAATCACAGTCTTACGACATATACTGGTGCAATCAAAAACCTCTTTGGACTTATCCCTGGGACAGCGAAGAGCGCAATGCATCTTCAATATCCTGCTGTCATCGATTTTGGTGAGATGCTTGTGGATCTGGCTTTGTCTATTCCTAATTGTTTTACTTTTATGGATGCAATCATCGCTATGGATGGGCAAGGCCCTGGTTCGGGAACGCCCTACTCGCTTGGCATTGTACTTGCATCTATGAGTGTTGCAAAGCTGGACTGGATTGCATCTCAGTGTGTGGGTTATGATCCTAAGAATATATCATATATTCTAGATTCCATGCAGAGAACACTTGGAAGCGCAAATGTTCCAGAGCCTTCAACATACCCATTAAGAGTTTCAGAAGTAGAACATAGCGGTTTTAAGCGGCTTCCTTACACAAGCAAGCTTGGTAAGAGACTCAGTTCAATACCAAGGGGTCTTCGTTCTTTTGCTGCTAAGTTTATACACCTTAGACCAATATTTCATAAGAATAAGTGCATAGGCTGTAGTGCATGCATCACGATATGTCCAGCAAAGGTGCTTGTGCTAGATAGAAAAAATGGCTCAAACATCATCAGAATCAATGACAAACTCTGCATCACATGTTTTTGCTGCCATGAGGTTTGCCCAGCTAAAGCAATAAGTGTAGGACGTGCACCGATACGCATTGTGCATAGGCGCTTGCCTGTCAATTAATATCTAGGCTGTATCCATGGCTACCAGAGCCAGCAAAGGAGGTAAAAGAGTGGCTCATTTCAGTCTTGATGATTTGATTCACTTTGGAAACTTATCCGATTTCGAAATTATGGATCTGCCCGCTCCCATGGAAAAGAATGGCCATTTGGTTCTTCGAGCCGATGCGATTCGCGAGTGTGCCCGAATCGCATTTACTAAAATCGCTTATCTTATGCCAAAAACCCAGTATGATGCTTTTGTCAATATCATCGAAGATCCTGCAGCTAGCGAGCGAGAGCGATTTGTCGCAGCTTGTCTTCTAGAAAACGCACTGATTTCTGGAAAAGGAAGATATCCGATATGCCAAGATACTGGCACAGCACTTGTCTATGGATGGCGCGGTAACCAGGTAGAAATAGAGGAAAATATTGGCTTAGAAGAATTACTTGCCCAGGGCTCGGCAGAAGCCTGGTTGCAGGAAAAATTACGTAATTCTCAGATGGGCTCTTTTAACATGATAAAAGAATGCAATACAAAGGACAATTTGCCTGCAGGCATCCAAATCCGTTCCATAAAAGGAAAAATGCTCAAGCTCTCCTTTGTTGCCAAGGGCGGGGGTTCAGCTTCTCGCACTTCGCTCAGCATTGAAAGCCCTGCTATTCTAAGAGAAGACAAGCTGGAGAAAGTGCTTCAATCTCGTATCAAGGCATTGGGACCTTCTGGTTGCCCTCCTTATGTGATCGCAATGGTCCTTGGTGGTACAAATCCCTCGCAATCTCTGTATGCCGCGGAACTCGCAGCCATAGGTCTTCTTGATGAGCTTCCTATCTCTGCTCAAGGCGATGGTATGCCCATAAGAGATATACTCTGGGAACAGAAAATGCTGACAATAGCTAAAGATAGTGGATTTGGAGCTCAGTGGGGAGGTTCTCATTTTGCTGTCTCCACAAGAGCTGTAAGGTTATCGCGGCATGCAGCAAATCTACCTTTGGCAATCGCAGTGTCCTGTGCAGCAAATCGGCATGTCTCTGTATTTATAGATAATTCCGGATGGCATATCGAAAAACTCTCGTCTCCTTCACAATGCTTAGAAAAGAAGGTTCAAGATATTATTCAGCGAACAACAGCCAAGACTGAAATAATTGAAATATCGCAAGTGGATAATGGCTGGCTTTCAAGATTAAGGTCATTGCAAGCGGGTTCGATGGCTCTTATCTCGGGGCCTGTACTCTTGGCGCGAGATATGGCTCATGCGCGCCTTCTCTGCATGCTCGAGTTAGATAAAAAACTGCCCGATTGGTTCATCGGCTTACCTGTATTCTATGCTGGGCCAACTGAGGCTAAGCCAGGAGCTGCAACTGGGGCCTTTGGTCCTACTTCTGCTTCGAGGATGGACAGCTATCTTGAAGCCTTTATGAAAGCCGGTGCTTCGATTGTTACAATCGCAAAAGGAAGTCGCAGCGATGAAGCACGTAGAGCTATATCCACTCATAGAGGCGTATACTGCGCTGCCATCGGAGGAGTTGCTGCACTCAATGCAGAGCATCACTTACGTACGCTAGATACAATTCAGTTCGAAGATCTCGGAATGGAGGCAGTTCGTATCGCGGTACTAGATAGACTGCCCATCATTGTAGCCATCGACTCACATGGAAACGATATATATAATCTATAAGCTCGCTTAGGCCTTAATAGAGGCCACAAGTCTATCTGCGAGGTACAAGGCTGTTACCATTAGAGCATGCCTTAGTTCCCCTTCTCCAATACGACTTCGCACTTCGTCCGCAGGCATTAGATAGGCATCGATGATTTCATTTTGATCGAGGTGCTGGTCAACTGCAGGTTTTGGATCCAGCGCCACAAAAACATGGAAATGATTGTCCTGAATTGCAGGATTTGGGAATACGGTGCCTGCATGGAGAATCCGATCTGAAACCCAACCAGTCTCTTCAGCAAGCTCTCTAGCTGCTGCATGAGAAGGTTCTTCTCCATACTCCACCACACCACCTGGAAATTCGAGGCTAAGCTCCTCCGCTCCATGGCGATACTGTCGTACCATTAGAAATGAAGTACCGGCATCTGTTCGCACATATGGAACGATTACTGCCCAATCTTGGGCTCTCATCAAAGAAAAATGGCCTATTCGTCCATCAGGGCCTTGGCTTTCTCTCTCCAATACGCTGAACACATTGCATTCATAGACTTTACGAGTAGATATTTCCATCCACCTACGTCCGCCATTTCCATCGCCTGCAACCATATCATTCTCCGCTAGCATCCTATTCTCGATGGCAAAGATGGGCAAGCTCTCTTTAGTGTGTTGAAATGTGATCACACCGAAAAATGCCCAGACTTTGACATAAGATTAGTTATGCAAAACTAGATATTATTATTCGACTTTTTTGGTTTTGCTTTGCTTGTCTTAATTCTTTTAAAGCCTTATAATCAGTGAAATGAATAT
>Ga0209201_1003303_pt1 | contig 14306 bp, 13 predicted proteins | sample AD_UKC055_MetaG_FD_184411 | JGI IMG/M metagenome (GOLD analysis project Ga0209201, IMG submission 184411) | Active sludge microbial communities of municipal wastewater-treating anaerobic digesters from USA - AD_UKC055_MetaG (SPAdes) (version 2) | ecosystem: Engineered > Bioreactor > Anaerobic >...
CCTTCATCGCACTGACGACCATCTTGCCTGTCTTTTCGTATTCACTCATGAGCCGTTGGTATTGTTTGTTGGTGATCATCTCGCCCGGCTGGAATCTGGCGGGCCACAAGGCCAGCCCTCCAAACCGGTGCGCGATCTTACCGGCTCACTAGTGATTTCTAATTGTCGTCAGTGGTGAATTCTAATTGTCGTTTGAGGGGCGGACGGCGGGCCTGCCCATCCCTGGCGGGGGTGCCGTGCTTGGAAGATGGGGTCGGGAGGGGACAATGCCACACCGTGGTTGCTCAACGGCTGCGCTGGGGCGTTTGCCCGGAAATGGCCGCTCAGAAACTGAGCTGCGGTGCGCCAGGAAGGACGTCACCTCTGAGGGTGAAAGACCCTCAAGTTTGGCATGAAACGAACATGACAAAGTTCAGAACGAAAGAACTGAATGGAAAGGCCTAACCCAGTACCGAGTGTTGCCGGAGGGAAGGACAGGCGGGCATAACGGGCGGTTTGACTTCCTGGGCTTTGAGTTTCGCTGGGAAGCCTGCCGCAAGGGCTTCGCCATCGTCAAACGCCGCACCAGCCGCAAGAAGCTGCGGGGGGCGGTGGAGCGGTTCACCGAATGGATACGGGAGCAGCGAGATCAGCAGCTCGGAGAGCTGATGAAAACTGTGGCCCGAAAGCAACAGGGACATGGGAATTACTATGGCCTCGTAGGCAACTCCAAGAGCCTGAGCGACTACCGGACCCTGACGCTGCGCGAGCTATTCAAATGGCGCAACCGGCGCAGTCAGAGACGGAGTTACACGTGGCGCAGGTTCAATAAGTTGCTCCGGCGCTTTGCCGTGCCGCTGCCCAGGATAGTGGAGCGCGCCCCAACCCCTGGACTGCCGAGCAAGCCGGGGTGGGAACCCCAACCGGCGGAGAGAGTGTGTCTGTTTGGGGACCACTATCGGGCCTGCCGTGCGTGAGCGAGTGGGGGTGAAGAGCCCGCTGCGGGAAAACCGCTCGCCGGGTTCTGTGCGGGGGGCGCCGGGCAACCGGCGTCCCTACCGCAATCCCGCTGCGTTTTGTGTCTCTGCATCTTGCTTGCATCCCGGGGCCGACTCAGTTAATAGTATACGCGTAGCCGATGCCCTGGAGTCATCGGCGGCCGGGCGCACTGTTGCCAACGTAGCTCAGTCGGTAGAGCAGCGCTTTCGTAAAGCGCGGGTCGTCAGTTCGATTCTGACCGTTGGCTCCAGCTTTAACTACGTGTGTAGCAGGGAGTCACTCGCTTCGGACAACACATGATGGCTGACAGTTTTGAGCCGAGTTTGCGTTGTCCCACTGTGTGACCGCCGCGCGGTTGCATCGGACTTGCTGCAGGGATCGGCTCTGAGATGTCCCGCCAACCCGCCAATCCTGCGAGCGGGCGACGCGGGATTTCCGGTCACATCAACGTCTGCCTCTTCCGCATGATCCGCGGTCATGCTATCCCGCTTTCATTTCATCTTCCGTATTTCTCCACCAGTTGCCCGCCCACCGTCGCCAGCCTGGCTCGCAGTACCTCGGGCCTTAGCACTGTGGCGTGCCCGCCCAACCCCAACACCCACCGCTCCGCCTCTTCCAGGCTGTCCAGCCGCAACCGCACCCTCAGCATGCCATCCGGCATCTCGGTTAGATCCTGGCTCGAATGCAGCCGCCGCCCCCGCACATCGTCCGCTGCGAACGCGTCCAGCTCCACCACTACCTCGAAATCGTCTTGCCCCTTGAATAACCCAAGGCTCCCCCGCAGATATTCATTCAAATCGAACTTCTTGGTCACCGTGAACCGTTTTCCCGTCAGTGCTGGCTTCGACAACCGGGCCAGCACAAACGTCCGCATCGCCTTCCGGTCCACGTCGAATGCAAACAGGCACCACTGGTTATCCACGCACGCGATGTGATACGGACGCACGTGCCGCTGCTGCGCCTTCACCTGCCCCCGGTTCCGATACATGAACTTCACCGCCCGCCGTTCGCTCACCGCCCGCATCAGCAGGTTGAAGTTCTTCAACTCCGCATCGCCGGGCGCGAACGGCCGGAACGACAACAGGCCGTCCATGCTTCCCAGGGAGAACCGCACGCTCTGGTCCAACTGCCCCGTTACCTTGCGGAACGTCACCTCCAGCATCCGCTGCCACGGCGTGCCCCGGTACTGCTCAATCGCCTTGCTCGCCACAAACATCGTGAACACGTCCGCCTCCGACATCGGCATCTGCGGGAAGTTCGGCACCGACCTCGTGAAGTAGAACCCGTTCTTCTTCATGTCGAACTCCATCGGCAGATTCAGCCGCGTCTTCATGAAGTCAATATTCCGCTTGATTGTCCGGACGCTCATCTCGAATTCCCGCGCCAGTTTGTGGCTGTTCGGATATTCCTGGTTCTCGATGAGCTGGTGAATCCGCATCATCCGCTCAATCGCCGGCCAGCAATACACGCTCGTTTGTGGTCTTCGCATAAATCAATTCATCTAGCCGCCGAATCTGTGCCGTCCGCGCTCAACCCTTCGCTTTCTTCGCGCGCCCCCGGAACCCGGCACGCAGCACGCACCGCGCACCACGTTTCACGCCCCCTATTTCAACTTTTCTCCCGCCCGCCGTCAACGCCCCGCTCCCACTTTGTTTGTAATCGCGGGTGTCATTCCTTGTCACCCCCCCGCTCTCAAGCCCTCAGCCATTGGCGATTTGCCATGTTTCACCCGGCTCGATTCGCTTAGTCCGCGTCCCGGCCCATTCCAAAACTTTCCTCAAGTTTGTAATGGGGAGTGTCATTATTTGTCACCCCCCCTGTGTTAGACTTCTCGAATGCTGGGTGAGTTCCACCCCGCACGAAAGAAAGGAAAGACATGGAAAGCGCAGTTCAAAGCCGGTTGCAGTCAGTTCAGTTCGGAGAAGCTCAGACCTACAAAAACATCACCGTGCTGCCCCTCATCGCGCCCGCGGATGGCAGGTTCCAATACTGCACCCTCGGGGAGGCCCTCGGCACCTGGGGCGTCGCTATCACCGAGGTCTCGGCCGCCGGATCGGTTCCCGACCTCATGGTGGTCAACCGCGGCAACAAACCAGTGCTGCTCATTGACGGTGAAGAACTCGCCGGCGCCAAACAGAACCGCGTCCTCAACACCTCCATCCTGATAAAGGAAATCTCAGAAACCAGGATACCCGTCAGTTGCACCGAGCAAGGCCGCTGGTCCTACGCCTCCCGGGCGTTTGCAGAGTCCGGGAACGTCATGGCGCACAAGGCTCGCGCCCGCAAGACCCGCTCCGTCCACGAGTCGCTACAGGCCTTCGGCGTCCACAAGTCCGACCAGGGCGAAGTCTGGGACGAAGTCGCTGAACTCCAACGCAAAGCGTGCTGCATGTCCCCCACCTCAGCCATGAGCGACGTCTATAAGGCCCGGGACGAGGACCTCAAGAAGTGCGACGAAATCTTCAAGTCCGTCGCCAACCAGATTGGCTTCGTGGCCTTCATTGGCGGCAAGCCCGCCGGCCTTGACATGGTCTCGCTCACCAGCGCTTACGCCAGGCTCCACCCCAAACTCGTCCGCAGCTACGCGCTTGAAGCCCTCATAGAAGTCCCGCCCTCGACGCCCGGGGGAAAGGGCAAGGGGAAGGCGGCTCCCGAATCCGCACCCGGCACGCCGCACTCCGAACTGGCAAGAGCCTTCCTCGCCGAGATCGCCGCCGCCGAAGAACGCCAATTCGCTTCCGTCGGCCACGGAACCGACTATCGCTATCGCAGCAAGTCCGGCCCCTCAACTCCCACCCCTCGACCCTCAACCATTTGCGGCACCGCTCTCGTGCACGAGAACGAAGTCATCCATGCGGCCTTCTTCCGCCTCGACGACCCCGAGCAACCCGCGCACATGGCCTCATACCGCAACCGCCGCCGTCGTTATGAATAACAACAACGTCACCTCTCGGAATCCGACGCCCGGTGCGAATCCGCCGCCGGGCGCCAACTACTGCTTCGGCATTGACCTGGGCACCTCCAATTCGTCCATTTGCTTTATCAACCCCAAAGGGCGGCATCCGCTCCCATACGTCCATGTCGAAACGGTCAGGGTCCCGCGGGATGCGGCCGGGGATTATTCTCACCGCCTTCCGTCGGTTCTTTTCACCACCGGCAAATCGGTCGTGGCGGGCTTCGAGGCTCAATCCAAATGGAAGAAAGGACGCTTGTGGGAGACCATCTTCCCATCGGCCAAGTCGGAATTGGGCGCGCACCGCTTCTACGATGAATCGGTCAGCGAGAAGCTCGACACCCCCGTCAAAGTTCAGGCCGAGATCCTGCGGCGGCTCATTACCGCCGCCAGGGAGCGCACCGGGGAGGACCCGCGCAAATCACGCGTCGTCATCACCGTCCCCGCTTCATTTGAAATGGGCCAGCGCAAGGACACCCTTGAAGCCGCCAAACGGGCCGGCCTGGACCTGGGAGACGGCGACCTGGTGGACGAGCCAAATGCGGCCTTCCTTGACCTGGTCAACAGCCAGGCCATTGACCGGCTCGACCTTTCCTCGCCCCGGAACATCCTGGTGTTCGACTTTGGCGGCGGCACGTGCGACATCTCGATTCTCCGGGTCCAACGCGATGACCAGCACGCGCCGCTGGCGCTCCTCATCGAAAACCTTGCCATCAGCAACTACGCCCGGCTCGGCGGCGACAACCTCGACCTGCTCCTCGTCCACAAGGTACTCCTGCCAAGGCTCTGCGCCGAGAGCGGCCTCCAGTTTGACACCCTGTCCGAGAGGGACAAGCGCGACTTGCGCTGGAACCTCAAGGAAACGGCCTGCCGCCTTAAGGAGCGCCTGTGCGAAAAGGCTGCCCTCGAGCGGCAGAAGTCCAAACTCGCCAACCCAAAGCAGCCCTGGACCATCGAAGCGTTCGCCCTGTCCGACGCGGGGGTGAGCACCGCCAGGATCAAGGGCGAGCTCAGCTATTTCGAGTTCGAGAACCTCCTCGATCCCTTCGTCGGCCGGCTCACCCATAGCCACATCGAGCTGGCGGACGGCTACTACATGGGCTCTCTCTTCGCCCCGGTGCTGGCCGCCCTCGACAAGGCCCGGTTGAGCCCGGACCAGATTGACGCCGTCCTCCTCAACGGTGGAAGCTGCCGCAACCCGCTGGTCGTCCGCGCCTTCCGCGACCTGGACATCTTTCGCAACGCCGCAATCCTCGACCAGGGAGACCTCGACCTCGCGGTCGCCCGCGGAGCCGCCGTGCGTTGTTTCTACCAGCATTGCCGCGATTACGATCCCATCACCCCGATCGTCAGCGCCGAGCTCGGCCTGATCACCCACGGCGACAACTACGAAGTGCTCGTGCAAGCTGGCACACTGCTGCCCTTCCCGCCGAAAGGGGAGTTCAAGCGGTTCACCGACCGCTTTTGGGTTCCGAAGGAACGGATGTCGAAGATCCACCTGCCCATCTACTCTGGCAAGGACGGCAACCGGCACCTGGTTCAGACCATGTCGTTGGAGGTGCCCAGGGACGCCGCCCGGGGCGAGCGCGTCGTCGTCGAGCTCAAGATTGACCTCAACAAGATCATGCGCTTTCGCGCTTTCCTCGCCGACCGTCCCGCGGTGGCGCTGGACGTGACGCTGGAGAACCCGCTCGCCATCCGCAGCCTGACCCCCGAAAAGAGCGCAGCCCTGGAGGAACGAAAGCGCATCTCCCACAAGCGCCTCCAAAACCCCTACTATCAGCCCTCGACCCAGGACCTCGTCCAACTTGCGAACCTCGATCGGCTGGCCGACGAGCCTGAGCGCGGGCTCGACATTCTGCAGCGCCTCCAGGCGCGCCTGAAAAGGCAAAACGAGCCGTTCCCACCTTCAGGCCACAACATCCTCGGGCTTTGCTACAGCATGCTGAGCCGGAAGAACCAGAGCTATGGCCATTACCGCCAGGCGGCCGAACTCGACCCCGGGGAGAGCGCCTACGCCGCCAACTGCGGTTACGCCCTGGTCCAAATGGGAAGAGCCAAAGAAGCCATTCCCTTCCTCAAGCGCGCGATCACCGCCAATCCGGAGGATGGATACCCCCATGTCGTGCTGGGCGACGCGCTGCGCCGCCTCGGCCGCGAGCAGGAGGCCGGGAAGGAATTTCAGGAGGCGAAGAAAAGGCTGGAAATCCAAATGCGCTTATCCCCGCAATGCGCCCACTTGCTCGGCTGGGCGGAAGGCGTCTGCCGGCGCCTGGGCGAGTATGAGGCCATGGCCGCTTTCAGCCGGCGCCGGCAGGAATCCGCCCGCACCGCTTACCTGGGAGCTTCAACCGACGACCTCGTCGCCGGAATGGACAGTGGCATCCTCTCCTCCGGCGAACTCGCAACCTGAGCCAACCAATGCGCATGAAAAAGCAACCTCGTTCCAAACGCAAAGGCCGGAGCACCAAGCGTCGCGCCAGACCGCGACGCCCCGCGCGTCCCCGGCAAGTTTACCTGGCCATCCGCAAGCTGCTGGACGCAACCAGCCACATCCAGGCCCGCGCGGCCCAAGTGGAAACCGCCCTTGAAGCCTTGCGCGAGCAGGAGCGCGCCAACGCTGTGGCCAACCTGCTGCTCGCGCTGCGAAACAGCCCCGAAGGAGACCTCCTGCGCCCTGACCCCGCCGCGCCGGGCACTGCCGCGGGCAGCACTGCCCAGGCGATCACCGCCGCGCTCGTTGAGGCCTTCTCGATCGTCCCCCTTCGAGACATCGGCGAGCGCATCGCGCTGCGGGACGGGCACCTTCCTGACACGCTGGAGTTGGATCGCCCGCTCGCGCACGAACACGAAGCATGCGTTGCGGTCGAGGTCGTATCCGTTGGCTGGAGCTACGGCAGCCACCCCCTGCTCCCCCCGATCGTCCGCCCTCTCTTCGCCGCAACCCTGCCGGCCGGCGTTGCCGATCCAAAAGGCACCGAATGAACGAAAACATCCCCGGCTGCAGAATCCGCCTCCTGAACCAAACCTTCCCGCCGGAAACCCGGAAACCCCAGGTCCCCGCTCCCGGCGGCTGGCTTGATACCAGTCTCTGCCATGCAAAACTCCCGCTCGCGCGGCGGCCGTCCCCGCGGCTATACTCCCTTCACGGACACCGTCGGCATGCCGGCCCGCTCCCAGTTCCACAACGAACACAGCTACTACGCGACACACTTCCACGAACTCATCCATTCTACCGGTCACCCGAGCAGGCTGAACCGATTCAGCATCTTCGACACCGCTTCGCCGCACGGTGACCACTACGCCAGGGAGGAGTTGGTTGCCGAGCTCGGAGCCGCTTACCTCTGTGCCGAGACCGGCATCGCCAACGAAACGTTGAAGGACTCGGCGGCCTACCTCGCCTCCTGGATCAAAGCGCTGAAGGCGCAAAACGCCACGCTCTTCTGGGCCGCCTCGAACGCGCAGAAGGCCTCCGACTGGATCCTCAACCGCCGCCCGGCCGGGAAAGCCGCCGGAGAACCCCCTGCAAAGCGAACAATGATTGCCAAGTCTTGTTGACAAGCCAGCCACCGGGAGGGCTAACTTCTTTTCCCGTGGCATTGGGCGACGCCATTCAAAACCTCGAACAACTCGAAGAGCGGCTCAGCGAGCCGACCCCGGAGGTCGTGCAGACTTTCAACCGCCTGGAGGGCGACCTCGTCGTGTTGGGCGTCGGCGGCAAGATGGGGCCGAGCCTGGCCCGAATGGCCCGGCGCGCCTCCGACCTCGCGGGCCGCCCCCGCCGCATCCTCGGCGTGGCGCGCTTTTCCGCCCCCGGCCTCGAATCCGCGCTGCGGGACCACGGCATCGAGACCCTCCGCTGCGATCTGCTCGATGAGGCGGCGGTGCGGCGTTTGCCCGATGCGCCGAACGTGCTCTACCTCGCCGGCATGAAGTTCGGCGCGACGGGCCAGGAGCCGCTCACTTGGGCGATGAACACCTGCCTGCCCGCCATAATCTGCCGCCAATACCCGCGCAGCCGGATCGTGGCCTTCTCGACGGGCAATGTCTATGGTCTCGTCCCCGCATCAAGCGGCGGGTCGCTCGAGTCCGATACCCCGGCGCCGGTCGGCGAGTATGCGATGAGCTGCCTGGGCCGCGAACGCGTGTTCGAGCATTTCAGCCGCGCGCAGGGCATCCGGGCGGTGCTGCTCCGCCTCAACTACGCCTGCGACCTGCGCTACGGCGTGCTGGTAGACCTTGCCCAAAAAGTGCTCGCCGGCGCGCCCATTGATCTCGGCATGAGCTGGTTCAACACCCTCTGGCAGGGCGACGCAAACGCCATGACCCTGCGCTGCTTCGACCACGCCGCCTCGCCCCCGCTGCGGCTCAACCTGACCGGCCCGGAGCTGTTGAACGTGCGGCAGACCTGCGAGAAACTGGGCCGGCTGCTGGGCCGGGCGCCCGTGTTTTCAGGGGCCGAATCCCCCACTGCGCTGTTGAGCAACGCCTCCCGGGCGTTCGGCCTGTTGGGCCCGCCGCGGGTCAACGCCGGGCAGTTGCTGGCCTGGGTCGCCGCATGGCTCCAGCAGGGGGGGCCGACGCTGAACAAGCCGACCCACTTCGAGGCGCGCGACGGGAGGTTCTGAGCCGTGTCCCTGCCCTCCGACATCCGGCAAGCCTTGCAGCGCGGGCTGGTCATTCCCGCGTGCCCGCTGGCGCTCAATGCCGGGCGCAAGCTCGACGAGCGCCGCCAACGCGCCCTGCTGCGCTATTACGCCGCGGCGGGCGCGGGCGGCGTGGCGATGGGGGTGCACACGACCCAGTTCGCCATTCGCGACCCGGCCTGCGGCCTCTTCTCGCCGCTGCTGCAGCTCGCGGCGGAAGAATTTGCCCGCGCGGATGCCGGGCGCCGGGAGCGACTGGTTCGCATCGGGGGCATCTGCGGCGAAACGCCGCAAGCCGCGAGCGAGGCGGCCCTGTTGCGCGACCTGGGCTACCACGCCGGCTTGCTGAGCCTGGCGGCGATGAAAGCCGCGAGCGACGACCAGTTGATCGCCCACTGCCGCGCCGTGGCGGATATCCTGCCGGTGGTGGGCTTCTACCTCCAGGCCGCGGTCGGCGGCCGAGCGCTGCCGCTCGCCTTCTGGCGCCGCTTCGCCGAGATCGAGAACGTCGCCGCCATCAAGATCGCCCCCTTCAACCGCTACCAGACGCTGGACGTCGTTCGCGCGGTCGTCGAGGCCGGGCGCGACGACCTCGCGCTCTACACCGGCAACGACGACAATATCGTCCTGGACCTGCTCACGCCTTATCGCCTCAACGCCGGCGGCCGCGCCGTCGAGCGCCGCATCGTGGGCGGCTTGCTGGGGCATTGGGCGGTGTGGACGCGGCAGGCGGCGGAACTCCTCCACGAATGCCATCGCCTGATCGAGGCCGCCAGCCCCATCCCCGCCGACCTCCTCCGCCGCGCCGTCGAGATCACCGACTGCAACGCGGCCTTCTTCGACGCCGCAAATGGGTTTGCCGGCTGCATCGCCGGCCTGCATGAGGTCCTGCGGCGGCAGGGACTGCTGGAAGGCACCTGGTGCCTCGACCCGGCGGAAGGCCTCAGCCCGGGCCAGCGCCAGGAGATTGACCGCGTTTACGCCGCCTACCCGCGCCTCAACGACGATGCCTTCGTCGCCGCGCACCGGGACCATTGGCTGAGCGCCTGAATCGCCGGACAGCTCACCCCGCGTTTCTCACGCCCGCCACGGAATACCCCGCCGGCGCGCGGGTATCCTGCCCGCTTGCACGATGCGAACGATCAAAGCGGCCAGGATGCCCGCGCGCCGCAGGGCGCATGCATGAAAGAGCGTGCGGGGGAGCGCGGACATTCCTGCCCGCCAGCCGGGTTTGTGGGCTTGACGGGCGGACAGGAATGTCCGCGCCCCTTCCTCTTTATGCCCCGGGGGGTCAAAAAGTGCCGGTTAAAGCTTGCAAGGACCGGCGCGGCAGGAAATAACTGCCCGGATGAAAGTCCCATTACTGGATCTCAAAGCGCAGTATGCGGCCATCAAGACCGAACTGGACACTGTGGTGGCCGAGGTGATGGCCTCCCAGCAGCTAATTCTCGGGCCGCAGGTCAAGGCGTGCGAACAGGCGATTGCCCAATACTCAGGCTGCGCTCACGCGGTCGGCGTTTCTTCCGGAACCGACGCCCTGCTCATCTGCCTGATGGCCGAGGGGATCGGCCCGGGCGACGAGGTCATCACCTCGCCCTACACCTTCTTCGCCACCGCCGGCTCCATCGCGCGCGTCGGCGCCACGCCCGTCTTCGTGGATATTGATCCCGCCACCTACAACCTGCACGTGCCGCAGATCGAGGCAAAAATCACCCCCCGCACGCGCGCCATCATGCCCGTGCACCTCTACGGCCAGATGGCCGACATGGACGCCCTGATGCAGGTCGCCCAAAAGCATCAGCTCGTGGTTATCGAGGACGCCGCCCAGGCGGTCGGCGCCGAATTCAAAGGCCGCCGCGCCGGCTCGATCGGCCATTACGGCTGCTTCTCCTTCTTCCCGTCCAAGAACCTCGGCGCGGCCGGCGACGGCGGCATGGTCGTCACCAACGACCCGCAGCGCGCCGACAAGCTGGTGTGCCTGCGGGCGCACGGCTCGCGGCCCAAGTACTACCACAAGATCATCGGCGGCAATTTCCGCCTCGACACCCTCCAGGCCGCGGTCGTCCTGGCCAAGCTGCGGCATCTCGACGCCTGGACTGCCGCCCGCCAGCGCAACGCCCAGCGCTACAACCAGCTCTTCAAAGAAACCGGCCTGCCCATCGCCGACAGCGGCCAATACCGCGCCCGCCCCAAAGACGCGCCCGGCCTCTTCCTGCCCAAAATCACGGCCAGCCGCCACATCTTCAACCAGTACGTCATCCGGACCACCCGCCGGGACGCCTTGCGGGCGGCGCTCCAGGCCAGGGACATCGGCAATGAAATCTATTACCCCGTGCCGCTGCACCTGCAAGAGTGCTTCGCCTACCTCGGCTACCAGACCGGCTCGCTGCCCGAGAGCGAGAGCGCCGCGTGCGAAACCCTCGCCCTGCCCATCTACCCGGAACTCGCCGACGACCAGGCCCGCTACGTCGTCCAGTGCATCGCCGAATTCATGTCCACCCATTGACCTATGAACCCGAAGCCCCCTGCTGATGCCCGCCAGCCCCGCGGCGAGCAAATCCTGCGCGACCCCGCCCAGAACAAAGACGCCGCCTTCACCGCCGCCGAACGCCAGCGGCTTGGCCTGGACGGCCTGCTGCCCCCGGCGGTGCTCACTCTCCAGCAACAAGTCGAGCTGGAGCTGGAGCACTTCCACCAAAAGGCCAGCCCCCTCGAGCAATACATTGGCCTCATGGCCCTGCTCGACCGCAACGAAGTCCTCTTCTACCGCCTCCTGGTCGAGAACCTCGAACGCCTCGCCCCGATCATCTACACCCCCACCGTCGGCCAGGCCTGCCAGCGCTACAGCCACATCTTCCGCCGCCCGCGCGGCTTGTTCCTCTGCCCCGCCGACCGCGGCCACATCGCCGAGCGCCTCGCCCACTTCAGCCACCGCGACATCCGCCTCATCGTCGTCACCGACAACGAGCGCATCCTCGGCCTTGGCGACCAGGGCGCCGGCGGCATGGGCATCTCCATCGGCAAGCTCGTCCTTTACTCCGCCGGCGCCGGCATCCATCCCGCCCTCACCCTGCCCATCAGCCTGGATGTCGGCACCGACAATGCCGCCCTGCTCGAAGACCCGCTCTACTTCGGCTGGCGCCAGCGGCGCCTCCGCGGCCCCGAATACGACGCCTTCGTCGAGGAATTCGTGCAGGCCGTCAAACGCGTCTTCCCCCGCGCGCTCCTCCAGTGGGAGGATTTCAAGAAGGCCAACGCCTTCCGCCTGCTCGACCGCTACGCCGAGCGGCTCCCCAGCTTCAACGACGACATCCAGGGCACCGCCGCCGTCGCCCTGGCCGGCATCCTGACCGGGCTGCGCCTCACCGGCAAAACACTGCGCGAGCAGCGCTTTCTCATGGCCGGCTCCGGTGCCGCGGGCGTCGGCATCGGCCGCCTGGTCCGCACCGCGATGCTCGACGCCGGCCTCACGGAAGCCGAAGCCCGCCAGCGCCAGGTCTTCATTGACTCCGGCGGCCTCGTCTGGGAAGGCCGCGCCGACCTCGAAACCCACAAACGCGAAGTCGCGCTGCGCAAAGACGAGCTGGCCCTGGCCGGGCTGCCCACCCCGCCCCCCGCCACCCTCGAAGCCATCATCCGCGCCGTCCGCCCCACCATCCTCATCGGCACCACCGGCCAGCCCGGCGATTTCACCCCCGCCGCGCTCCGCGCCATGGCCGACCACTGCCAACGGCCCATCATCTTCCCCATGAGCAACCCCACCAGCAAAGCCGAGTGCACCCCCGCCGAAGCCCTCCAACACTCCGACGGCCGCGCCCTGGTGGCCACCGGCTCGCCCTTCGACCCGGTCCTCTTCAACGGCCGCAAGCACGTCATCGGCCAGTGCAACAACGCCTTCGTCTTCCCGGGCGTCGGCCTCGGCGCCCTCATCTGCGAAGCCCGCCGCGTCACCGACTCCATGTTCCTGGCCGCCGCCCAGGCCCTCGCTGAATTCACCACCGCGCATCCCGCCGGCGAAAACTGCCTCTACCCCAGCCTCCAGCAACTCCGAACCGTCAGCCGCCTCATCGCCCTCAAAGTCGCCCAAACCGCCCGCAGCGAGCAACTCGGCCAGAACCTCGATGACGCCGCCCTCCAGGCCGCCATTGACCAACTCTTCTGGACCCCCGACTACCCGCCCGCCGGCTGATGTTCACGCCGTTGCCAACGCTGGCCTTAACTGCGCTGTAGAGAACGCATCGAGCCTCTCCTGTGTCAGCGGCCTCGATCAGTTCCTCCGCAGCCGGTAAGACCGGCTTTCCCCGGTGATGGAGTTAGTTACCTACTGCCGCATCCCGGAAAGAACCGGGACGTTGGTGACTGCGGCCCAGTTCGGACTGCCCAAACTTCCGCTGGCTTGGAGCGCGTAACCACTGGCCATGGCGGTCCAGGAGAGGATGACGTTGGTGCCAGCCTTCTCCGCCGTCAACGGCGGCGGATCAAGCTGGTAGAACCGCATCGCGGCGATGGAAAGCGTCGCATTAGTCGAGGTGCCCGCCAGCACAAGCACAAGCCACGCCGCCAGCCCCCACCGATGATAACTGTTCTTATTCATAGCCACGTCTGCCCCCTGGAAGCGCCGGCATCCTTGCCGGCGTCTTGCCCACTCGCCGGCAGGGATGCCGGCGCTCCCCGGCCCAACTCACTCTTCCATCGCTCCACCACCTCGCGCGGCAGCGAATCATGCAGACGAAAGGTCACCGCCTGCATCATGCCCGGATGATCCCAGTGCGGGATATACCCGCGCGAATACCATCCCCGATGCGGCGCTGGCGATGGGACACTCGTCATGACTCGCGATGTCTCGCGGCTTGCGGGGATATAGGACGGCGTGAGAGCCGGTTTGCCGTCCTCGGGATTGGGATTGGGCGCCAGCCTCGGTCTCATGGGACACAGTTGATACTCTGCACCGGGTGGTTGGCGCCATTATACGAGCCGCTATTGTTGAACCCATAGCCGATGGAAACCGCATAGTTGTACACCGCCAGCCACAGCTCGCGGGCGACCAGGTGCCCGTCCATGAAGAAGGAACTGACATAGACCCAGTGCACCGGCATTTCGCGGCTGCTGCCTTCGTTGAACGTGTCGCCCATCTGGTAAGCGCTGCCGGGGATATAGACCATGCCGGTCGGGGCGGCGGGCGCGGCGCCGTCATCGGCGGTGATGCGGACCTTGCACGAGCTGTTGAACTGGCCGGGCCAGTCGGTGCCGGCATGCCACTGGATGTGCCGGTCGTTGCCCGGCGTCACCCCCGCCCCCACCGCGCCCTGCGTGGTGAACACCGGCACGTTCCACGTCGTGCCGCCGTCGGCGGAGATGGCCACATACACCGTCAGCGGGCTGTTGGCCGACGAGACGTTGTAATAGATGTCCACGTAATGCGTGCCCGACCGCTGCGCGGCGCGCACATTGGAGACGACCGGCGCCGCCGCCCGGGCGCAGAGAGTGGTAAGAACCAGAACAAGGAAAGGCAGAGCTTCTATAAGCAACCTGGTTTTCCCGCGCACAGCCTCTGGAATGCCGCGCCCGGAAGCAAGAACAATTTCTGGTCAGTCTAATTCCCCCCGAATCCTTAGCGAACGCGCGGAGTGACCCAAACTGTGGCCACGACGCACCAAGCGCGAGGAGATAGGAGTCGAGGACAACCCTTTTGAGGCTTGCGGTTGCTTTTGCAGGACCTCCGGGGAGCG
>Ga0209201_1003309_pt1 | contig 14292 bp, 9 predicted proteins | sample AD_UKC055_MetaG_FD_184411 | JGI IMG/M metagenome (GOLD analysis project Ga0209201, IMG submission 184411) | Active sludge microbial communities of municipal wastewater-treating anaerobic digesters from USA - AD_UKC055_MetaG (SPAdes) (version 2) | ecosystem: Engineered > Bioreactor > Anaerobic >...
GGGGCCAGGCCGCAGGTGGATACGGTGATGCGGCGACTGGACATGCCGAGACCGAAATCGGAGATGAATATTTGAATCGCCTTCACGGTATTGTCATAGTTAGCCAGCGGTTCTCCCATACCCATCAAAGGAAAACAAAATGGATTGTGCACAATTGTAGCCTTCCCTAAATTTTGCTTCAGCTATTTCCGCATGTGTTTCCATAATTCAGCCTTCCCCTCCATTTTCAGTTTTTACATGGATCTGACACGACGAGAATAACATTTTTACTTTTATATTCAAACAATTATTAGCCATGACCCATCCTTTGCAAGTCTTTGTTTCCACCACAACTCTTCTTCTTGACAAATTTCAATATAGTTGTATATTACAACCACTATGAAAAAGATCGAACCAAATCATGACGGTCTCATGGATCTATTCATCGGACTTTCCCAGGCAACGCGCTGTTGCCGGCAAGATACAGCCTTTTGCGAGGGCGTTACTTTTCATCAGTTTGTGATTCTGGATGCCGTCAGTAAAAATAAAGGATTGAATATTTCAGATTTACACAGGATTCTTTCCGTGGAAAAAAGCACGACCACCCGGCTGGTCAATCCTCTTATTTCAAAAGGTCTTTTAAAGCGAGAGAAATCAAACCTTGATTCCAGAGTCTTTATGCTGACCCTGACCGAAGACTGAACCCCTCCCCATTGTCAAGACAAAAAATATGCAGAGTTAAGGTGTGTTCGATAAGTCTGCTCGTTGTTTGAAAATCCTTTTTCCTTTACTCATTTCTATCATCATTGCTCAGAGGGGTTATCCATAGCCATCTCGGAGCAGCCCTTCCGCGGAGCATGGCGGAGAGATGGCTGTGGATAACCCCGTCCTTGGCCATTGCTCAATTCTTTAACAAGCTGCAGCCTCTTTTGCTTCCGGCGCTTCTTTGAAATAAACTTCATAAGGCGTCTGATAACCCAAAGATTCGTGGATTCGTTCCGTGTTGTAAAACTGGAAGTATTTCTCTAGGTTACGCCGGGCCTCGAAAACAGTCACATATTGATGAAGATAAACTTCCTCGTATTTGACGCTGCGCCAAAGACGCTCGACAAAAATGTTGTCAAAAGCCCGGCCACGACCGTCCATGCTGATTTGAATGGCTTTTTCCGACAATATTGCAATATATGCGGCGCTGGTAAACTGAACGCCCTGATCGGTGTTCATGATTTCCGGCTGTGAAAATTGAAGAGCCCGCTGCAAGGTTTCTATGCAAAAACCGGCATCCAAGGTAATGGAAATATCCCAGGCCACCACGTAGCGGCTGAACCAGTCCATAATGGCCACCAGATAAATGAATCCCTGTTGCATGCGGATATACGTTATGTCAGTCGCCCAAACCTGATCCGGATGGTCAATTGTTAGATTCTTCAGCAAATACGGATATTTCTTATGTGCCGGGCTGGCCTTGCTTAAATTTGGCTTCGGGTAGATGGCTTCCAGTCCCATTGTCCGCATTAATCGCCGAACTCGCTTCTGATTCACGAAATGACCCTGACGGCGCAGCCAGGCTGTCATCTTGGACACGCCATAAAACGGTCTCCGTGTGTATTGTTCGTCAATCAGGTTCATCAAAAGCTGGTTGTAACTGTCATCCTTCCTGGAGACGTAGTAATACGAAGACCGGGAAAGATTTAACAGCTCACACTGACGGAAAACTTTAATTTTCTTGTGTTTCGGCTCGATCATCGCTTTTTTCCGATTAACTGCAGCTGCTGGGATTTTTTTTTAAGCCATTCCAGCTCTACTTTGAGCTGCCCAATCTGACGGTATAGTTCCGCTGTCATTTCTTCCGTTTCGTCCTCTTTCTTTCGGCGACGCTCGGAAAATACATCCGGCAATTCTTGTAATAATCGCTTCTGCCATTGACCAATTTGATTGACGTGAACGCCATACTCGCTCGAAAGCTGAGCCATGGTTTTTTCACCCTTTACTGCTTCCAGGGCAACTTTGGCTTTAAAGGCCGCATCGTAACTCTTCCGCATTTGCTTTGCCATATCCTCTCTCCTTCTCGGTTATGGCAGACTATCACCCACCTTATTGCTCTGTCCAGTTTTTGGGGAGTATTATACCTTGACTCTGCATGTTTTTTGCCTTGACAATGAGGAGGGGCTAAGTCATAACCTGTTGAAAAATGACATCTTATGGAGGAAGGTGAAATGCCGCTCAGTAATCATTGTGAAAATATCATTTCATTTTACTTGAACAAATGCCTCTCGAGCACCAGTATCACCGCCAAGAAAACCGCGCTTCAGCGGAAACTGGATGACCTCCTGCGATGTGCTGATGATGCGCATGCCATTGATCACCTTCGGTCTGTTTTAGCTCCCCGCCATGAGTTTGGTGCGATCATCGATCAAAAATCAGGCATAGGAAGCTTGTCCAGCGCACCGTCCAATACAAGAATTCAGCTGACAGCTCTGCTTGGAGTATTAAACGGGATGCGTGACAGCAGGCTCAGCCCGGAGGTCTGTGGAAATATCACCTTTGTTTTCGATGAATGCATAGAGCACACATCGAGCGATCCCAAGAAAACCGCGCTGAGAGAAATGAAAGCGCATTTACTAGGTATGGAGAATGATCAGGCGGCGATTCATTACCTGGAAGCGAATATGGCGGCGGATCGGCCGTTTGGCAGAAGCATTGATATCAAAACAGGCATGGGAAGCTTGTCCGGATCTCCTTCTAACAGCCGCACTCAATTGGAACAATTGCGTCTGGCGCTCAATATTCACGCTCCCGTTCAACTTTTGCCAAGACCTCTGGATTCCTGGATGAGTGGCCTGGATGATGATGCGTTATTGAATCAAATCACCATGCCGGGAAGTCATGACGCGGGCGTTTACAATGACCCGCGTGATCTGGCCAACGCTCCCCAAAAAAGAGGTCTGAATCCAACGCCGCTTGCTTGGGCGATATGTCAGAAGTTATCTGTTTACGAACAGTGCAAAGCCGGCGTCCGATACTTTGACATAAGGGTGGCTAAATATGATCAGGCGGTCTGGCACGCCACTCACGACACGGGCGGCATCGGCGCATGGGGTGCTAAAGCGGATAAAATACTTGATGACCTGACAAGATTTATCAGAGAACAGCCGACGGAAGTTCTCTTCCTGAAAGTAACCCACACGACAGATTTATTATACATCCAGCATGAAATTCGCAAACTTTCCCGTTATCTTTATCCAGACGCCAGAACTTTAGAGGCCCGTCATATTTCCATCGCCGAAGAAAAATTGCGCGCCGTGAGAGGCAGAATACTGGTGATCATTGAAAATGACAGCACCTACCAGGGATGGGACCTGGCCAACCATCTGGGCACGGACGGACATCGTTACTTTCCGTTCACCAACATAAAAAAACACGAAAAGGACGCCAACAGCGAGCCGGTGGTGCCGGCTCATTCCACGGAATTGGTCATTTTTGGCGGTAATACCGGAAAAAGCATACAGGATATGGTGCACGGACAACTGGATAAAGCATGTTCCCACACACGAAATCCGTCTAATTGTCTTTTTCAACTGTCCTGGACACAGATGGGCGGCGATATCCGATCCTGGGCGGAAAAGACGGATGGCGAAGGAGGGCCGCATTCGACCCTTCAGAGTCTGGTTGCGTGTTTGCGAGGCGCAGACCAAACGCGCCTGGAAGATAATGCAACGAATACTCACTTCAGAAGCTGGCGCGGCGGAATGTTGGGCAGGCCAAACTTTGTTCATATGGATTTCTCATGCGCGGATAGCAGTAGATTAATCATTGAACTAAACCACCGGTGGCGGCGGGTTGTAGGATAAAAGGGACGCTGCTAACTTAGGAACTTATTCCTTGACGACTAATTAAGATCTTTATATTATTAGATAAATTAACGAGTTCCTAAGTTAACTGCATCCCCTTGAGAGGTGCAAAATGTTTTTAAAACCATTTTTGATTTTGCTTCTGTTTTTCTTTCTGTCGGGACTTCATTATGCACAGGCGGAGTTTTACAGATATACGGACAAAAACGGCAACATCGTGATCACGGATTCCCCGACGACGGAAGCCGAAGATATAAAAGTGATTCATTACGGCAAGAAACGAACTGGCGGGACGTCCGGATTTATCGACATCGAAAGGCAGTTGTACGGGAAATACAATCCCGCGACCGACGTCGAACGGGCGACATTGAGTACCGTCATGATTCGGAGCTCCTTCGGTTACGGGTCGGGTTTTTTTATTTCGGACACCTGTCATATCCTGACCAATAAGCATGTCTTGAGAATTAGTGAAGAGCAAATCAAGAAAACGGATGAGACGCTTGAACGGATGGATCAAGCGGTGAAAAACCATTCGGACTTTCTGGAAGCGGATGAAAACCGATTAAGAAAAGCGAAAGAATGGCTGGATGGGTATCTCCACTCCATAAAGCTTATGCATGATCGGGATGCGCAAGCCCTTGCCATGGAGGATTATAAATTACGCCTGACCCAACACAAATCCTATGAAGAAAAAATCAGGGTACGCAGGGATGAATTTGAAGCGCAAAAACAGAAATATGAGGAAAAACGAGACGCATATATTACCAAGGCCAGGACATCGCATCATGACCGCTCCTTCACCGTCATTCTCAAGGACGGTACGGAGATTGAGGCCGATCTCGTCTCTGTGAGTAAGAATGAGGATTTGGCTCTCCTGAAAATTGTTTCGTGCTCGTCGCCTTCCATTCCCTTTGGTGTTAAAAGCCGGATTATTCAGGGCATGAGGGTTTATGCTATCGGCAGTCCTGTCGGGATAACCGATTCCATGAGTGCCGGTATCGTATCGGGTTACAATAACGATTATATACGAACGGATGCGAAGATATATCCCGGAAACAGTGGCGGACCGCTGATTACGGCAGGAGGCGAAGCCATCGGGATCAACACGATGAAAGCAGTGACACATAAATTTGAAGGCATTGGGTTTGCTATCCCCTTAAGTAAGGCCCTTCATGAATTCAGATCTTACTTGAAGTAAATGATATCAGTTCTGTAAAAAATCATTAAATCCAAGATATTGGAAGTGGCATGCCAAGGGAATTAAATATCCTATTGCTTGTTGCCGTTCTTCAGGTGATTCATCAGCGCGATGACCGCCAACTCCTTTGCCTTGGCCTACACATCGAGCGTTATCTTCCGTCCCACCCAGTATGACGGGAAATCAGCTGGATCGATATAGTCGGCATGCGGTTTCGGCTTGGAGAAGGCTGGGAACACGTCGGGTATAGAGAGAGCTGGCGGACCTCCTGGGTTTACCGATGATTTTGCTATTTTTGCATGTTGCAGATGTCCTGCGGCCAATCGCTGGGTATTTCATTTCAAAGAAATGTTCGTCGGACAAAGATGGGCAAATGATCCGGAATTGTTCCGACAAGCAAATCAGTCTTCCTCCGATATGATCTTTTCAATGTCCGTGTTAATGTGTAAACATCTTCATGTTTGTTATTATTCTGCGTATCCGGATAAACTGCGGCAATCAATCAACGGGAGGGACGTTGTGAATCATATTCCATCCAGATCAGGCGACACCAGCATACCTGAGAATCAGGTGCATGACCATACGTCGTTCTCAGGGAAAAAACTGCTGGCGGAAGGATTGGCAGAAATCATCCATCAGGCGGTCAAGGATAAGCGTAGCTGCCTGATGGAGCATGAAACCAAAGAAATTCTGGAAGGCATCGGCATCAAGACAACCGTTTTTTTCACAGCTCGTTCTGAAGACGAGGCATTGGATTTAAGTGAAAAAATCGGGTTTCCTGCCGTAATGAAAATCGTTTCATCCGATGTTATTCAAAAAAAGGATGCCGACTGTGTAAAGAGTAATTTAAACTCTGCCGAAGATGTGCGCAGAGCATACCGTGAAATCGTCGAAACATCCCAATATCAGAATATTGAAGGCGTAGCCGTTCAGAAACTGGCCACGGGAATCGAATCTATTATTGGTGTAACGCGCGACCCCGGTTTTGGCCCTCTCATCATGTTTGGGCTGGGCGGTGTTTTTGTGGAAGTACTGCGCGATGTTTCCTTCCGTATTCTGCCAATAACGGAAAAGGACGCCTTGGAGATGATCGCGGAAATTCGGGGCGCCGCAATTTTGGAAGGATATCGGGGGGCTGCTGTTGATTTGGAATCGCTCGGTCAACTGCTTTTAAAAATATCTCAACTGGTCATCGAAAATCCTGAAATTCAAGAAATTAATCTCAATCCGCTGTTTTTGTATCCGGACGGTTATCTGGCTGTTGAGGCCCGAATGTTTGTCAGCCCAGCGTCACCCCGGGACAATGTCACGCCGACGGGTCGTGAAAGCCTTCACGATTTCTTTTATCCGAAAAGCATCGCCGTTATCGGCGCATCCAGCGCCAGGGGGAAACTCGGTTATAATGTTTTCTGGAATCTCATCAACCATGATTTCCCCGGGGTGATCTACCCGATTAATCCCGGCATAGAATCCATCAAGGGTCTTAAATCCTTCAAATCCATTCTGGATGTGCAGGAACCAGTGGACATGGCCGTCATTATTGTTCCGGCCGGGGCGGTTGAGGCGGCTGTTGCCGATTGCTGTGCCAAGGGGGTAAGGTATGTGGTGATCGAGTCTGCGGGATTTGCGGAAACCGGAGAAGATGGGAAAAAGGCTCAGGAAAGAATTAAAAAAATCATCCACGAACATGGTGGTCGCGCTCTGGGGCCGAATGGTGCGGGTGTTATCAATACCCACCATAATATGGTGCAGTCCATCGGACAGCTTTCCGAACTGCGCCGGGGCAATGTCGGCCTGATTGCCCAGGCTGGCGTTTATGCCGCCGGCATTCTTACAGGATTGAGCCATGTTATGGATTTCGGCATTGTGGCCACCATCGGCAACAAGATGGACATCAATGAAGCGGATATTCTGGAATACTTAAGCGAAGATGATCATATTTCCGTAATTGCCATGTATATGGAAGACATCAGCAGCGGCAAGCGCTTTGTGGACGTGGCCAGCCGGGCGGCGGTGCGCAAGCCTGTGATTGTTTTAAAAACGGGACGGACGGAAGCCGGCAAAAAGGCCGTATCTTCCCATACCGCATCGCTTGCAGGCAATGATGAAATCAACAATGCGGCCTTTAAGCAGAGCGGCATAATCCGCGCCCTTGATAACGAACATTTATTTGCTCTGACCCGCGCTTTTTCGAAACAGCCTGTTCCCAAAGGCAATGGAGTGATGGTCATCACGTATACCGGTTCACTAGGCGTCGCCGCAACGGATATGCTGTATCTCTCCGGCATGCGTTTGGCTGTGCTGGAGCCGTATTTTCAAAAATGCCTGGAAAACATTCTGCCTCCCTATGCTTGGATCGGTAATCCCGTGGACTGTTCATTCTCCATGAGGCCCGAACAGGTGAAAAACCTGATTGAAATCGGCGTGGAAAGCAATGATGTGCATAGTTTTATTGTGATTATTCAGGGCGAGATGCTGAGTTCCTGCGTGGAAGTCATGAAGAATATCGATTATAAGGCAAAGCCCGTCGCCTGCTGCGTGGCCTTCAAGGAATTTATGATTGATGATGTGGTCAGGATGGAGCAGGCGGGAATTCCCGTTTATGCCACGGCGGAGATGGCGGCGGATGTCCTCAGCAAAATGTATCATTACGGCGTGAGACGCCAGAGCGCTATGGCCGATTCCATCACCCGTCACCTTACCAGATATTCGCTTTCTGTCGATGACCGGCCCGTGCGCCTGCGTCTGATCACCCCCGGGGATATTGGTCTATGGACGGATTTTGTGAACAGTTGTTCAAAAAACTCTCTTTGGCTGAGGTTCTTATCACCTTTTTCCGCCACACCGGAGCGGGCACAGCGTTTCTGCAATTTCGATCCGGAGGAGGAAATTGCTATTGTCGCGGAGATGAAGGATGGCGATAAGTATCAATTTCTCGGTATCGCACGCTTAATCAAAAACAAGCGCTGCGAGGGAGAAGCTGAATACGCCGTGCTCATCTCGGACCTCTGGCAAAATAAATCTCTGGGACATATATTGTCGGAACAATGTATCGAACTGGCTAAAAAAGAAGGCTACAAAACCATTCGTGCGGAAACGCTTCAGCAAAATTACTCCATGCTGCGGATTTTCCGACGCTGCGATTTTGTATTGGATTCCAAAGATGAGAACATGGTTTCCATGGCGCTGAAGTTATCATGATTCATGGTCAAGACGGGATGAAACGTTGCAGCATTTCTCTTGACATCAATCCTTCCATCTCAATCCCTGTCGCCGAAGCATAATGATGTCGAAGTGAAAAAGTCCATATTTTGTCAGATTTTCTCCTACATCGAATTCGGACGGAGACGGATACTCTCAACTGCGATCTTGTAGTATTCAATAAATGCTTTTTATGGGTGAGCGGCGTCCGGTATCGGTCGTTCCGGGGTTATGGCCGGATAGTCAGATGTATGCGTCCGGCTGAAAAGCGGTAATTTATAAACACAGGAGATAATCATTATGCAAGTACCTATGTTGGTTACACATTTTCTGGATCGGGGCGTCAGGCTGTATGGCCCCAAGACCTGTATCGTCGATGGAGAAAAACGATTTACTTACAACCAGTTCAATGAAAGAGTCAACCGTCTTTCGAATGCTCTAATTGCTGAAGGAGTCAAACAAGGTGACCGTGTTGCCTACATTGGACCCAACGGGCACCGTATCCTTGAGTCCTATTACGGCATCACCCAAATCGGCGCTATCCTCCTTTGCATCAACATCCGGTTGAGTCCGGAAGAGATCGCCTTCATTTTGAATCATGCCGGAGCCAAAGTGGTCTGCGTGGACTGGGAGTATGCAAATCTGCTTGTGCCGGTCGTCGACAAACTGGAGACGGTTACGCACTTTATGTTGTTCACCGACGGCCATCGTCCGGAGGGCATCGACTGGCCTGACTATGATACTTTGTTAAACGAGGCCTCTATAGAAAGGCCGGTCCGGCCCCAAATGGATGAAAACAATGTCGCTGAACTGTTCTATACAAGCGGCACGACGTCCCGTCCCAAGGGCGTTATGATGACGCACCGCAATATCTATGCGAATGCCATCAACTATATTCATATGCTGAGTGTGACCGATGCCGACACGCAGTTGCACAGCGTGCCACTGTTTCATGTGAACGGCTGGGGGGCGCCCCATGGTATTACCGGCTCAGGCGCGACCCACGTGATTGTCAGGGATTTCCGCGCGCAACAGGTGCTTGAAGCGATCCAGAACGAAAAAGTGACGATCGGAGCCATGGTGCCTGCCATGGTTACGACGCTGCTGAATTATCCCGAAGCCGGTCAGTATGACACCTCCGCGTGGGAACGGATGATTATCGGCGGAGCACCGGTGCCGATCACCATTCTGCGGGAAGCGCAGGAAAAATTCGGCGTCAAATGTTATCAGGCTTATGGCATGACGGAAACCTGTCCAATGTTGACGCTGTCAACCCTGAAAGACCATATGAAGAAACTGCCGTTTGAAGAGCAGCTTATCTATCGCGCGAAGACCGGCAAACCCGTCTTCGGCGTGGAATTGAGGGTGGTTGATGAAGACGGTAGGGACGTGGAGCCTGACGGCGAGGCTGTCGGAGAAATCATTGTTCGCGGCAACAACGTCATGAAGGGTTTCTGGAACGATCCGGAGGAAACCGCCAAAATCATCGTCGATGGTTGGCTTCATACCGGCGACATCGCCAATATCGACAGGGAAGGCTTTGTTCAGATCGTCGATCGCGGCAAGGACATGATTATCAGCGGAGGCGAAAACGTTGCCTCCGCTGAAGTGGAAATGGCTGTCCACCAGTATCCTGCCGTCATGGAATGCGCCGTGGTCGGTGTTCCCGATCCCAAATGGGGCGAATCCGTCAAGGCGCTGGTCGTCCTTAAGCCAAACATGCAGGCTACCGGGAAACAGATCATTGATCACTGCGCTTCGCTGCTGTCCAAGTTCAAGTTGCCGCGAACTGTGGATTTTGTGGGAGAACTGCCGAAGACCGGCACCGGCAAGATCCTGAAGCGTGAATTGCGGGCAAAATACTGGGCGGATCACGAGAAGAAAATCGGCGGCTAGTCTTTTTCGTGAATGGATTGACGTTTTCATCTTTCGTGGCGCCTGCCCCGGCGTTTTTTCTGGCGTGTCTTTGCGGCGGAACGTAACGGATGCCTGGAGGCAACCTGCTAATAATTGTCTTGATTATTCTTTTTAAATCAGTATCACTTTACCTGAAGGACATTCCAAAATGAACTGTTGAACAGGTGACGGATGACTGGCGGAAAAATAGAAAAAAAAGAATTGAACAAACCGAAAAAACATCTCCGGACGGAGTCGGATGGAATCAAAATGCCCGCTTCGCTCAGGGCGTTCGGGGAAGATATTTACAACCTTCTGGCGCACAGTTCTCAGATTGGTTTTTATATCATGCAGGACGGACATTTTAAACTTATCAATTCACATATTCGGGACTATACTGGCTGCACCGAGGAAGAAATGCTCAAGATGGATCCTGCCTCGTTCATTCTGCCTGAGGACCGCCGCAAGGCGGCTGAGAACTCGGTGATGATGCTCAAGAAACAACGCTTTTCTCCCTATGAATTTCGCATCGTTACCAAAGACGGAAGGATCAAGTGGATCATGGAATCCGTGATGCCCATAAAATTCATGGGCAAAGGGGCTATTCTGGGCAACTCCATGGATATCACCGAACGTAAGGAAGCAAGCCGCCGGCTGGAAGAACTGGAAGCCCTGGAATCCTCTATTCTCGACGCCATCCCCCAGGCGGTGGTCGGCCTGCACGAGCGGCGCATTAATTTTGCCAACCATGCCGTCAAAGTCATTTTCGGCTGGCACCGTGAGGAGTTGATCGGTAAAAGTATTGGCATGATTTATCGCAATGAGGAAGAATCTGATAAAATCGCTTCTGCCTTTTATTCGACGCTCGAACATCAGCGGACGTATGAAACCGAGTTTCCCTGCTTACGAAAGGACGGTCAGGAAATTTGCTGCCGGATGAAGGCTTCACGCATCGGAGAAAACCTCCGGGAAAAACGCATTGTGGTCACTTACGAAGATATCACGGCGGAAAAGAAAGCGCAGGAGGATCTAAAGCGTTCAAGGGAGGAATTGCGGAATCTGTCCATTCATCTTCAATCGGTGCGTGAAGAAGAGAGCACGCGTGTTGCGCGCAAGATTCACGATGAACTTGGACAGTCGCTTACTGCTCTGCAAATGGACCTGTCCTGGCTTGTAAACCATCTTCCGGCCGGCAGTAAAGACATTTGCCATAAAACACAAAGCATGTCGGAACTGGTGGAATCAACCATTGAAAGCGTCCACAACATCACGACAGAACTTCGTCCCAGTCTGCTCGATGATTTAGGTCTGCCGACAGCCATTGAATGGCAGGCGTCAGACTTTCAGAAGCGATCCGGCATCCGCTGCCGGGTGCATATTCATTGCCCTGACCAGGTCATTGATCAGGAACTGGCAACGACTATATTCCGCATTTTTCAGGAAACGCTTACCAATATTGCGAGGCATGCCCAAGCTACGCAATGCAAGGTGAACCTTACCCAAACCGAAACGGAATTGCATCTGGAGGTGACGGACAACGGTATCGGTATCAACCAGTGGCAAATTGACGATCCCCGATCCTTCGGCATGATCGGCATGCGTGAACGCGCCCATCTGTGGGGCGGCACGGTTCATATTCGGAACGTCCAACCCACCGGAACCAAAGTGAGAGTTCTGATCCCGGTAAACAAAGGAGAAAGAAGGCATGATACGCATATTAGTTGCCGATGATCACGCCGTGGTTCGGCAGGGGGTAATGCAGATTCTGGCGGATGTGCGGGATATGCTGGTGAAAGACGAGGCGCAAAACAGTACAGAGACGCTGGAGAAGGTTCTCAAATATGAATATGACGTGGTCCTGCTGGATATTTCCATGCCGGGCCGCAGCGGTCTGGAAGTTTTGGAGGATATCAAAAACCAGCGGCCGAAATTGGCCGTATTGATCCTGAGTATGCACCCGGAAGAACAATATGCAGTGCGAGCGCTTCGCGCAGGCGCATCGGGCTATCTTACCAAAGCCAGCGCACCGCAGGAGCTTATCGGTGCCATCCGCAAGGTTGCACAGGGTGGAAAATACGTCACTGCTTCCCTGGCGGAAAAACTGGCCGACGAACTTGAAGTGAATGCCGAAAAACCTCCTCACGAACGGCTTTCCAATCGGGAACATCAGGTGATGATCCTGCTCGCTTCGGGAAAATCCGTTTCCGATATTGCCGATGAACTCTGCCTGAGTGTGAAAACGATCAGCACTTACCGTGCACGCGTTCTGTCCAAGATGAGCCTGAAAAAGAATGCCGAACTGACGCTTTACGCCGTTCACAACCAACTCATCCATTAGTCCTTTTGAAATCCGCCCGTATTCATAACGGAAAGAAAATGCCGTTTCTCTTTTCCGGAGAAACGGCATTTTGAAAGGGGGGGATATCCTGTACGGAGTACTTTTTGTAACGTTCTCTGCACGACAGATGTTTTAGCCAAGCGTCTTTCGATTGTTCACCAAATCATCAACCACAGCCGGATCGGCCAGAGTGGATGTATCGCCAAAGTCACCAAACTTTTGCGCGGCAACGTTTCTCAAAACTCGGCGCATAATCTTGCCGGACCTCGTCTTGGGAAGACCATCCGCCCATTGTATCTGGTCGGGTGAAGCAATCGGACCGACGACTTTACGGACATGGGCGACCAGAGCCTTTTTGAGATCGTCCGTCTTGGCCACATTATTATTCAATGTGACATAGGCGAAGATGCCCTGGCCTTTGATGTCGTGGGGGAAACCGACAACCGCCGCTTCGGCGACATCCGGATGAGACGTGAGCGCCGCTTCAACTTCCGCTGTGCCCAGCCGGTGGCCGGATACGTTGATCACATCATCGACACGGCCGGTGATCTTGTAGTCACCGTCGGCATCGCGCTCGGCGCCGTCGCCGGAGAAGTAATTGCCCGGGAACTGTACGAAATAATTTTCGACAAACCGGCCTTCCTTGTCATCCCATAAACCGCGGGCGATGCCGGGCCAGGAACTTTTAATGCAGAGAGCGCCGGTTCCGGGTCCCTTGATTTCTTTTCCTTCTTCATCGAACAAAGCCGGAACTACGCCGAAGAACGGAACCATGGCTTTGGCCGGTTTAATGTCGATTGCACCAGGCAGAGGCAGGATCATATGTCCGCCGGTTTCCGTCTGCCACCAGGTATCGGATATCGTACAATGGCCGGCGCCGATTTTATCGTAATACCATTTCCACGCTTCGGGATTGAGCGGTTCACCGACCGACCCCAGGACGCGCAGAGAGGAAATATCGTGCGCATCGACCCACTTGTCTCCTTCTTTGGCAATCGAGCGGATCGCCGTCGGGGCGGTATAGAAATTGTTGACATTGTATTTTTCGACAACAGCCCAGAATCGTCCGAAGTCCGGATAGTTGGGAACCCCCTCGAAAAGAATGCTCGAGTGTCCATTGCAAAGCGGGCCGTAAACAATATAACTGTGCCCGGTAACCCAGCCGATGTCAGCGGTGCACCAGTAGGTATCTTCTTCATGGACATCAAAAGCCAGTTGCTGGGTCATGGAGGCATACAGTAAATAACCGGCCTGGGTATGTACCACTCCCTTGGGCTGTCCGGTCGAACCGGATGTGTAAAGGATGAACAGCGGATCTTCCGCATCCATTTCTTCCGGTTTGCAGTATTTGTCCGCCGTGGCCATCAAGGTTTCATACCAGACATCCCGTCCTTCCTTCATGGCCACTTCCGTGCCGGTTCGTTTGACAACAACCACGGTTTTTACTCCCGGGCACTGATCCACGGCTTTGTCACAGGTGCCTTTCTGCGGAACGGCCTTGGCGCCACGGTAAGTGCCGTCGCAGGTAATAACAACTTTTGCGCCGCAGTTATTGATGCGGTCTCTGAGTGCTTCCGCCGAAAACCCGCCGAAAACAATGGCATGAATCGCGCCGATGCGAGCGCAGGCCAGCATGACGATGGACAGTTCGGCAATCATCGGCAGAAAGATGGTAACACGGTCGCCTTTTTTGACGCCTAGCCCCTTCAGAACATTGGCGCACTTGTTCACTTCGCGATACATGTCGTAATAGGTATAAACTTTCCAGTCATTGGGATCATTGCCTTCGAAAATGATCGCGGCCTTGTTTTTCTTGGTGGCCAGATGAC
>Ga0209201_1003313_pt1 | contig 14268 bp, 11 predicted proteins | sample AD_UKC055_MetaG_FD_184411 | JGI IMG/M metagenome (GOLD analysis project Ga0209201, IMG submission 184411) | Active sludge microbial communities of municipal wastewater-treating anaerobic digesters from USA - AD_UKC055_MetaG (SPAdes) (version 2) | ecosystem: Engineered > Bioreactor > Anaerobic >...
ATTTCAGAAGGCTCTTGCCCTGTCAGTTTTGACAGATCCCAAACGTGCTTCGCGGCATCCGTTTCGGGTTGATCCAAAAAATACATCATGACCGTCAGCCGCGTCCAGAGGTTGCTCCACTCCTCCAGCGCGGTGTTGGAATGCTTCAGGCGCAGGGCAAACTCCCGCAGCATCGCCAGCGCCACATCGCGACTTTCCTGAATCAGATTTTGAAAAGTGGTGTCACGAATTACGGCCAGATGGCTGTCTTCCAGGGCGCGCGCTGTTGCGGTGCGCTGGACATCAATCAGGGCGGCCATCTCGCCAAAATACTGTCCCGGCCCCATCTCGGCCAGCGTTTTCCTCACCTGCCCGTTTACCCGCTCCAGGCAGACCCGCCCGGACAGAACATAAAACATCTCCCGGCCGGCATCGCCTTCGTTAAAGATTATTTCATCCGCTTCGCAGGCTCTACCGAATTTTCGAAAAAGGCGTTCGTCAACCTTCAACAGGGAAATATGCGGTTTCAGTAAAGCGCGTTCCAGAAGAAGGCCATCTCGACGCTCGTAGGAAGACAGCACTTCCGCGCAAAACAAAAAGATCAGGGCCACATAAAAAACCCAAATCACTAAAATCACAATCGTTTCCATTGACCCGAAAATCACATTGTAGCGTGTGTAATTGGCCACGTACCAGGTAAAAAACTGCTTGGCAATTTCCACCAGCAGCGCAAAAACGAAACTGCCCGCCAGAATCACCCGAAAACGGATTTTGGCAGTCGGAACAATCCGGTAAACTGCCGTGATTAAAGAGACTACGATCAGAAAAGGAATAATATACCGAAGGATGATATGCGCCGGCATGGTCAAAGAAATTTCGATCTCTCCGGGAAGCTTCAACGGTTGTTTTGCAAGAAGCGCCGTTACATAACTGAGGATCACGCTTAAGCCGCCGATCACCCAAGCCATTGGAATCATGGACAAAGCCATCAGTTTGGAAATAAAATAATTTCGTTTCTGCTGCGAACGGAAAATGATATTCAGGGCAGATTCAACGGCATTGAAAATCGCCGCGGAAAGCCAAACAAGACCAACCACGCCGATCCACCCCAGAATTTGACCTTTCCCCTCAATTTTTCCCAACTGCCGGAGAATCTCCTCCGAAAAATAGGGATGAAAGTTCTGAACGCCTGCGACAATGTCCTTTTGAATCGTCGGATTGGAGCTGAAGAAAGATCCAGCGGCAAGCATCGTCAAGATGAAGAGCGGAATAACGGAAAGAATGGCATACAGAGCGATGGCCGCCGCCTGGTTTGCATCTCCGTTATTGCTGAAATTATTGACGGCATCCGACAAAACATCCCATAAATCCGCGCCTTTCATCTTGATGGATTCTTTGCGCTTACCAAGCCTGGCCCTTTTTTCTTCTTGTTCATTCATCATATGATTATGCCTGATTCACTTGCCCCGCCAACGGTCATTGTTCACTCGATCCTGAGATTGACTTCGTGTTGATAAAAAACATCCACAACTTCTTGACTAATGTAGTCACATGTATATCATTTCAATGATTTCCGATATTACAACGAATCATCTTCAATGCAAGTACAAACTTCACGTCCGTGACCGTCAGAAATTTTCCCAAAAGATAAATAAACTTTCTCATCAAGATCATTTGGAAGTCTTTATATGACGAACCCCATGAAGGGCTTGACAATCCGCAATTCATGGCCAATATAGCACCGCAATGTGCATATAATTGTAATCTCAATAAATTAAATCACATAGATTTGGAGGTCATATGGAAGGAGTCAGGGAAACCCATCAATTTCAAACCGAAGTCCAGCAGCTGATGAATATCATTATTCACTCTTTGTATTCGCATCGGGAAATCTTTCTGCGAGAGCTGATTTCCAACGCATCGGATGCCATTGACAAGCTCCGCTTCAGAGCCCAGACAGAACCGGAAATTCTAGGCAGCGACACGGATCTGAAAATCAAAATCACCGCTGATAAAAAGAATCAAACACTGGAAATATCGGACAACGGCATTGGCATGACCCATGATGAAATTATTGAAAATATCGGAACCATTGCCAAAAGCGGAACGGCAAACTTTCTGGAAGCCGTCGGAGCATCCAGCAAACCAGGAACGATAACGCCTGAATTGATCGGCCAGTTCGGCGTCGGCTTTTACAGCGCCTTTATTGTTGCTGAAAAGGTCACTTTGATTACACGGGCGGCAGGAAGCGATCTGGCAACAAAATGGGAATCCGCCGGAGACGGAACCTATACGATTGAACCGGCAGAAAAGAAAACACGGGGTACATCCATTCTCCTGAATCTGAAAAAAACAGAAAATGACGAACAGGACTTCACTGACGAATGGGTTCTCCGGGGCATCGTCAAGAAGCATTCCGACTTTGTCTCCTATCCCATCGTCATGGATGTGGAAAAGACGGAACCGATTTTGGACAAGGACGGAAAACCCGAAAAAGACAAAACAGAAAAAATCATTCGGGAAGAAACGCTCAATTCCATGAAAGCCATTTGGACAAAAGATAAAAAGGAAGTCACGGAAGAAGAGCACAATGAGTTTTACAGCCACATCAGCCACGATTGGAATCCGCCCCTTACCCATTTGCATGTGAAACTGGAAGGGAAAACGGAATTCAACGCTTTGCTTTACATTCCTTCAAAGGCCCCCTTCGATTTATTCAGTCACGAGCAAAAACACGGTATTCAACTTTACTCCCGTCGCGTCTTCATTATGGAAAACTGCAAGGAACTGATGCCCCAGTATCTGGCCTTTGTCAAAGGCGTGGTGGATGCCCCGGATCTGAACCTGAACGTCAGCCGTGAAATCCTCCAGCAAGACGCCCTGGTCCGGAGCATTCGGAAGAATCTGGTCAAGAAAATTTTGGATCTCCTTTCAGGAATGGAACAGGAAAAATTTACCACTTTCTTCACTGAGTTCGGGCATATTTTCAAAGCCGGCATTTCCCAAGACTATGACAATAAAGACAAAATCGCGTCCCTATTGCGCTATAAATCAACGCAGTCGGACGGTAAATACACGTCGCTTTCCGACTATGTCAACCGGATGAAACCGGATCAAAAGGAAATTTACTACATCACCGGAGAAAACCTGACCGCGCTGGCCAACAGCCCTCACCTAGAACAGCTTAAGGAAAAGGACATTGAAGTACTGCTGATGACAGACCCAATTGACGAGTGGGTCATTCGCGATCTCCATGAGTTTGAAAAGAAAACCTTTAAGAGCGCGGAAAAAGGCGATCTCGATCTGGAAAAAATGGATGACGGCAAAAAAGAAGCATTCAATGCCCTCTTTGAGTTCATCAAAACCAGCCTTTCTGAAAAAGTGAAAGATGTAAAACCTTCCACCCATTTGAAAGATTCGGTAGCCTGCCTTTCCGGCGATCAATACGACATGAGCGCTTACATGGAAAAAATCCTCAAAGCAGGCGGCGTGCAGTCACCCCAAACCAAACGGGTGCTGGAGCTCAACATGGAACATCCCCTTCTTGCCAAAATCAGGTCTATTTACGAAAAAGATAAAGAATCCAATATATTAAAAGATTACACCGATTTGCTTTTTGACATGGCGGTCATCTCCGAAGGTGGCAAACTGGACAATCCTTCCCGTTTCAGCAAATTGATCGGCGATCTCATGGCTGGAGCCATCATAAGCGAATAATGAAAACGTAAAGATCATTTCAATCAAAAAATGGAGGTAAATTATGAATCGATTTTTGAAGTATGCATCACTGGTTTTTATTAGTCTGTTTTTAGCTGTTTCCTTGGCACAGGCCCAAACCGTTATATCTTCAGGAACCCTCCTTGAGGGTTTTGTGCAGGACCAGAAAAGCAAAAACTTTCCGACGCTTGTTACGATTGGAACGGTCGATTCTGTAACCGGAAATTTTTCCGGCGAAATCTCCTGGCCGTCTCTGAATTCTGTTCATCGTATTGAAGGAAGAGTAACCGGCAATACTCTCGTTTTTAAGGAAGTGTCCCATATCAAAAGAGGCGGTGCACATTTGAACTGTGAATATGCACTTGTTCTTGACGGAAGTTCTCTTGATGGACGGTGGGTTGAACCGGGTCGTGACCGAGGAATTGTAAAATTAAACATAAAATAAGCAAGTTTTTGGCAAGGGCAGATCGATAACTGTTCATATGAAGCAATTACTGGGTCAGGACCAACCGGAAACCAAGGTTGCTGCCCTTTTGGGTTGGGCTGCGCCTGCCGCGATATGATGTACGAGCCGAAGGTGCGTGGTAATACCAACTGCCTCCACGAGGAACACGGTCCGAACCGAAGGATGCCCCTTCAGGATTATTTTTAGGACTTTGTGAATAATACTTTTCACCGTATCGGTCTGCACACCACTCCCAGACATTGCCGCTCATATCATACAGGCCCAATCCATTGGGCTGTTTCTGACCAACCGGATGAGTTTTTCGGCCTGAATTTTTGTTATACCATGCATAGTTTCCCAAGGACAATTCGCTGCTGGTTCCCGCCCACTTCTCGCCTTTCCCCCCGCTTCTGGCTGCATATTCCCACTCGGCCTCGGTGGGCAGACGGTAACTTTTTCCGTTTCGGGCATTGAACCTGCGGATAAATTCCTGAACGTCGGTCCAGGACACATTTTCAACAGGACAGTTTCCGCCGCAGTTTGGAAAACGAGCAGGGTTATTTCCCATAACCGCTTTCCACTGACCTTGCGTCACTTCGTATTGCCCCATGTAAAAATCACTCACACATACTTCGTGAACCGGCTTTTCATCACTTTCGCCGTCTCCAAACGTGTCTCCCATCTGAAAGCACCCGCCTTTGATGAAGAGCATCTGCATGCCGGTAATCGGGTCTTTTAATGCGTCCTGCGTTGTGGTTAGCTCCCATTCCACCGAACCATGCAAGCCTCGTGGAAAATCCTTCAAAATATTCCAGCTAATTCTTTTTTTTGCACCTGTTTTCACCTTGCCGACATCCCCTTCGACATGAAGTTCCGAAGCCTGATAGATTCGTCCTTCAACCGTAAACGTCAGATGAACCTGAACATCGTTTTCCCTGCCATCCAAGTCATAGGTAAGAACCAGGCAGTTTCCCTCCTGGCGAGCATTTTCATTTTTGAGTTCCGCGGCAAAGGAAGTCGGAGTATAAGCCGTCAGAACCAGCATAATGATCGATGCCAAAAAAATCCATCGGCACCCTCCTGGAAAATGGAGAATAATGTCTGGCAAACCTTGAAAGTTCCTCAACATTTCATGGAAATGAGAAGAGGGAAACTTTTGAATTTTGCTTTCCTTTTTCATTTTCAACCTCGAAATCCGAGCTGGGTCAGACAAGATCATTTTTTGATTTCTTTTCTATTCAATCACCTTAAATCAAAGAAACGTAACCAGATCAAAGAAATGTAAAAATCCTTCTATGGGGAAGCTTGCTTTTGTATATTGATTCTCCTTCGGAGCGCGTCTGCATCCTCTCCAAAAAGGCTGTTTTGCAATTCCTGTATGGCCAGTGCTTTTTTTTCATCACTGAGCGAAAAATCGTTCAAAATGGCCTTCTCCTTGGCATAATAATCGGATTCCCTTAATCTTTCGTGTTCCATTTCCCGGTCAACCTGTTCAAGTTTGGCCATCTGTTCAGCGGTGAAATATTTCTCCCTGAACTCCTTGATTTTCCTCAATTTCTCATATTCCGTCAATTGCTGAAGATCTTTTTGGTAAATTTCCTGCTTTTCTTGATATACTTCATACCTTTCAGAATCGGTTTGCGGGGCATCTTCCAGACGGACAGCGTCCGCACCCCACATTTCCTCTTTCAAATGGCTGATTCTTCTTTCTTTCTCGGCTCCATAAAGATTGGGATCGTTCTTGATACCGTTTTTTCGAATAGTATATTCATGGGCCTTGACTTCCGCACCCCACATGGCATCCGCAATCTCTTTACCGAAAATATCTCTTCGATAATCCTGCACGGATTGAAGATAGCGTAATAATTCTTCCGCTGTTTTCGGTTGGCCCCAGGCTTTTGCTTTTTCGTGAATTTGAATTTCATAATCAAGAAATTTCCGGTAAAGCGCGAACATCTCCTGCGCCTGAAGGGGCGGAAATTTGGAATAGAGATAGGCTTTCACCGCCTTGAGATGATCATCCATACTGGTAAATTCGATTTGGGTTTCCAGAAATTTGAAAAAACGCACTGTATAGGCATTGACGATTTCTCTGGAAAAATATTCCCGGGGGTCTTCCTCAGCCGATTGAGCCGGAAATCCTTTGATAAACATTTTGACATCCGATATGGGAATATTTTGCTTCATGCTGATAATATGTTCCGCGTCGGCATCATCCGAAAAGTATCCGGACAAACGCGGATAGAAAACATAGACAACCAGACAAGTAACAACAATCGTCACTACTGCCAGAACAATCTTCTTTTTCATATGTGTAATTCTATCTTTTCCAACATAAAAAAACAAGCCGTATTCCTCTGGAATTCATTGAGGTGATACGGCTTGTCTAAAAATAATCTTGTGGAAATGAGAATTAAAACCCTCTGTTCTTCAGGTCTGCGGCAATATTGGTAAAATGGGTCGGAGCGTCGTATCCGGGTGTCGGCAGGCTTAAAAGACCTACTTCCGACAAATGATTGACTCCAAACCAGCCAGTCAAAGTTCCCCGGTAATTACCCCATTTAGCTGAGGAAACAGAAACCAAGCCATCATTGGCACCTTCAACCGGCTTCACCGCCAGCCACAGCGGAGTCATAATTTGCCCTCCGATGATGGTTTTGCAGTCTGAACCGTAGCTCTGATAATAAACTCCGGCCATGTCGGGAACATTCGGATTAAAAACGGTTTTCATCCACCAGGTTGTTTCCTGAATTCCATTGATTTCACTGTCCGTTCCGGGAACACCAAATAAAAATCCATACACGAAATCAAGAAGACCCGCGATGGCATTGGTCAATCCCGTGGTTGCACCAAAGTTCATGATCGCGTCGGCAACCGGACTCCCTCTGTGAGGGCTGCTCATGCTGGTGTAACTGGCGACATAAGGAGCCATGCCGAGATTGGTAATTGCATATCGGGTATAAAGCCCACCGTCGGAATGACCGATGAGATTAATCTTTTTTGCGCCGGTGATGGCCAGGATTTCTTTAACTTTTGCTTTCCATTCCAAAGCTTTGTATTCTTTGGATTGCATGGGATTGCCGCTGGTAATGAAAACCTGCGCTCCGTTCTCTCTTAAGGTCTTTGGAATTTTTCCCCAATAGTCGGTAATTCCCATTACCTCGGCGTTTGCACCCATGCCATGCGAAAGAACAATCGGGTATTTTGTTGCCGCCTTTGTTCCGGCCTGTGCAGAAAACATCGGTAATGCAAGAAGAAGAGCAACCATTACGAGCATCATTTTTTTCATAACAACCTCCTAGAGAACTATTTCATTTGACTTTCTACGGCTCATTCCAAAATAAGATTTATATCTGGAATGCTCTCTACATGAGCATTTCACATGCCATTGTTCATAAAATGACCGAGATATGTTTTAAGTATTGAATATATAGAACTAGTTTTTATTCGGCGAGCTGAAACAATAATATCTCAATTGGGGCAAAGCGCCTCATTAAAAAATCACAAAATAAATTATAACGTAAAATTAATATTTTATGATAATGGGAATATATACCCCATCTTGAGGCATAGATAAACAACTTCTCATGACTCATTAATGCCAAATTTTTGCATTTTCATAAAAAGAGTCTTTCGGTTAATGCCCAGGGCCGATGCGGTTCGGCCCCGGTGCCAATGATGTTCCGACAAGGCATTGATAATATGCTCTCTTTCCAAAGCCTTCAGGTTCAGAGTCGAATCCGCAAGCCTGATCTCAACTGGCTTGCGGAGAAACTGCTTTTCTCCCGCAATGACAACCTGTGGGGCTGATTCTGCTTTGAGAGATTCCCCGCTTTCCGGCAACCCTTCTTCGAGATGCACAGAACGAACAGCCGGCCCGCCAACAAAATCCAGCCTTTTCAGCGTCAGGTAACGATGCAGCACGTTTTGAAGCTCACGAACATTTCCCGGCCAGCCATAGTTCAACAAGGCTTCGGTTACGTGTCCAGGCAAAGGGGGAGAGTTCTTATCGTAAAGGTGAAGAAAATGATCAATGAGGAGCTGCATATCCTCTTTCCTTTCCCGCAATGGGGGAAGGTAAATGGGAAGAATATGAATGCGGTAAAAAAAATCTTCCCGCATGATTCCCTGTTTCACCAGATCCCTGAGATTCCGATTCGTTGCCGCAATAATACGCACATCGGCATTTTTTCTGGCGCTGCTTCCAACAGGCGTATAGCCGCCGCCGGCAATAGCCCGCAAAAGCTTTACCTGCATATTCAGCCCAATTTCACCAACCTCATCCAGAAACAGAGTTCCGCCATCCGCCTCGTCAAGATAGCCAGGCTTATCCGTATTGGCCCCTGTGAACGCACCTTTTTTATAGCCAAAAAATTCACTTTCCATCAGCGTTTCCGGGATGGCGCCGCAGTGAACCGTGACAAAGTCATTTTTGCTTCTTTCTCCCGTGGCATGGATCGCCTTGGCCACCAACTCTTTACCCGTTCCCGATTCACCGTAAATAATAACATGAGCCTGGGTAGCCGCCGCTTGAAGAATAAATTCGTAAACCTCCTGCATACTTTGGCTCTTGCCGATAATATCACAAAACCGATAGCGTTCCCGGATGGAAGAACGAAGGCGGATATTCTCTTTCTGTAAATGTTGCTGGTTTTCCAGCATGGCGAGTTCAGCCTGTTTTCGGGACGTAATGTCTGTAAAGGAAGCAATGAACTGGCCTGCTCCGGGAATGTGTCCGAGCCGCATCAGAACATCAAATTGTTCTCCGTTGCGATGGGCGATCCGGCACTCATACTCAACCGGTTTGTTTTCCTCGTGGCGGGAAAAACAGGCCATAAGTGCATCACGGTCTTCCGCGGCCAGAAAGTCGGCAAAATTCATCCGGCCCTCAATCTCCTCTTTTTTGTATCCGGACATATCCACAAACCGGTCATTGACCATGAAGATCAACAGGGAATCCTCCATGATGACCATCGGAAGCCCGGCATTTTCAAAAACACTACGGTAGCGCTCCTCGCTTTTTTTTAACGCCTGTTCCGCAAGTTTACGTTCGGTAATATCTCTGCCTTCTCCAAGAATGGAAAGGGGGCGGCCATCCTTATCCAGAATCAGGCTGAAGGTAATTTCAGACCAGACTAGACACCCGCCCTTACAGATGGTCTCCACTTCCAGGGTACGTTTCAAAAAATAATCCGGAGGAGATTTCAGTGTCATGGGTAATTGTCGTGATCGAAAATCGGTCACCGCAGGATAGGAGGCAGGCGTGAGCAGCTTTTCCAGCGAACTCTGCTTGAGTTCCTCAAGAGTGTAACCCCATAATTTTTCCACAGAGGGGCTGATGTAGATCCACTGCAAGTTCAAATCCATCAGCCACACCTGATCTTTCATGTGGTCGGCCAAAAGACGGTATCGCGATTCGCTTTGTTTCAGCAGGTCTTCGGTTTGCTTGCGTTTGGTAATGTCCCGGAGATTAATAATGGCGGCTTCCACAACATTGTCACGAACCAGGTTCGATCCTATCGCCTCGAAAATCCGCCAGCTTCCGTCCTTGCACCGGATGCGTATTTCAACGCTGCTGACAAAATAACGGGGATTCCGAAATCCTTCATGGAATATTTCCGTCAGGACAACTACGTCATCGGGGTCAATATAGTCAAACAGATGAGTGCCAAAAAGCTCATCCGTTTTGTATCCCAATATTTTTTCAAAAGCCTGATTTTTATAAATAATCAACAAATCTCGATTCAAAAGAAGAATAATATCTGTGGATTGTTCAGCTAACGCACGGAATTGCTGCTCTTTTTTGTATAATTTGCGCTCAATCTCTTTACGCTCGGTGATATCGCGAATAATACCTCGAAATCCCACCGGTTGGCCCGAGACATCTTTTAAAAGCGTTGCGGAGGCCTCAACATACCGTCTCGACCCGTCTTTTCTGACCATTTGCCAGTCGAAGGCCTTGGCCGGTTCACCGGTCTGAAAAACCTTGTGAAACATTGCAAAAACATCGTCAGCGGTTTTCTCATCAATAAACTTTCGGTGGTTTACACCCAGAAGCTCCTCCCGGGTGCACCCGCCGAGTTTGCACAAAGCATTGTTGAAAAAAGTGAAATTGCCGTCCAGATCCACTTCGTAATAACTGTCTTCAATATTTTCGAGAATATCTCGATACTTCTCATCGCTATAACAACGCAATTCCCCCCCTGGTCCGAACTGTTCGGCCGATTTTTGATACTCGTTTGGATTATCAGACATCTTGTCCCGCTTTCCCTTGTTCATTTTCACGAAACACGCGGCAAATCGCACAGAAGACCGTCCCATTTCAAGCAAAAATCGGGATCGCTCCACTGGATAAAATATATGAAGAATGATTTAATGAGTCAATGTAATTCTGATATTTGGTAAAGATATCTTAAAGGGTTTTCACTTTATCGGGCAAAGGGAATGCATTCTGCTGGACGCCTTTGTCTCACAGTTCCCAAGAAGAACTTTCTTTTGATCACCCAAAAACCCAACAAACCGGAAGCGAAAAGGAGCAGGGTTCCCGGCAAAGGCACGGGTGCTGGATTTCTATTGTATTTTCTCAAGTCGGGAATAATGGGCATCCAGAACTTCAACTGACCATCTTTAAATTGCAAGCTGTAGGCGGCTGTAATCATGTGACCGGTATAAACAAGGTAATCAAGCTTAAAAACGGTTGTGGGAATATTGCCGGTAAAATTGAGATTCCAGTACACCGTGTCCGTAGTCGGAGGTCCGCTGGTTGTAGCATAGGTGGGATTGACTACCGAAGCCGTCCAACCCGGCGCCGAGATGTTTGTTAACCCCTGAGATGTCCAAGTGCTGCTATTTTTTGACGTAATAAAAAAATCAACTTTCGTAAAATTGGAATGAAAGCCCAGCACATTGGTTCCATCCTCGCCCAATCTCACCGACCAGTCAGCGTTTGCCGATGATAAAAACATCGCGAAGAACGCAAAAATCATAATGAAGGTTAAACTTCTTTTCATTTCAATGCCTTTAACACTAAAAAACATTCATTCACTGTAAGTCTAATGATTAAACATGAGAGTGTCAAGATGATTTATGAACGGTATCAAACTCTTAAACAAGACGAACAGATTGATTATTCAAGGAAGATGCTGTAAATGCCTGATCATTGTGATTAACCGACTAAAAGCTATTTATTACTGGTTACCTTTTTTGTGTGCGATACCGTCTATGTAATTTAGAGGGCGGAGCTGTATCCGATAACCTGAAAAACGGTTTAAACTATGCAAGAGTCTTATAAAATTATTAACCATATGACCGTCACATCCCTAGCCAGTCAGGGGATTTCTTCACTGGGTAATTTTTTAACCGTTGTTCTTCTGGCAAAAGCACTTACCCCTGATGATTTCGGGTTATACATGATGTTCAGTACCGCTTTTATGATTGTGAGCGGCATTTCCGCCTCTCTGGTAAAAATGCCTTTAAAAGTCCTTGGGGCAGGCATTACAGAAAAGGATGCATCATCATATTTTTCCAGTCAATTATCACTTCAAATAATATTTGTTTTTTTTATATTGCTGGCAGGTGGTATATTTTTACTCACCAAACCTTTGTTTAGTTTAGGTCTGGCCGCTGCGTTCTTTTTCTACTTGATGTCGGCGGATTTGCAGGATTTTATGAGATCTGCAAATATGACCCGTTTTAAGTGGAAAAAACTTTTTACAGCCGACATAATTACTCATGTTTGCCGCATTACATTGATACTGATGTTACTATGGATGAAAAATGTCTCTTTAATACATGTTTTACTAATCATTGGCATCACTTACCTTGCCGGATTTCTCATCAGTCCCCTGGGAGGCGTGCATTATCAAATAAACTTGCACAACATTGCAAATATCTGGCGCATTAACTGGAAATTTGGAAAGTGGCTGTTGCTCGAAACTATTTTATACACGGTGTCCACGCAGATATACATCTATTTTATTGCCCTAGGAGTGGATATTTTCTCCGCCGGAGCTTTTGCGGCAGCACAAACCTTATTAAACAGTTTTAATGTCGTGCAAATCGGTCTCATGAATTATGCAATTCCTGTAGCCAGAAAATATCTTATTGAAACTGGTTATAACGAATGGCGCCGCTGGTTAATGAACGTAGGAATCATTTTATTCAGTGTATCATTAATATTTTGCGCGGTAATATCAATCTTTGCTAAACCGCTGTTATCAATTTTATTCAAGCCAATCTATGGAAAATTCTATTATCTGGTTCCCATATTAAGCATAGCAATCATATTGGTAAGCATTAATACCGTGCTAAGCGCCGCGTTTAGGACGGCCGAATTTCCCGAAGCCGGTTTTTGGGGAAAGCTGGTATCCGCAATAGTAACAATTGGTCTGGGGTACCCAATGATCCTGAAGTGGGGCATCATTGGCGCCGGCCTTGGCATCGTATTCACGCAGATCTGCTGGATCATAGTAAATCTCAGTTATGTTTTCTTTACGAATACTCTCCGCGAAAAAAGAATCTCATCAAGAATCATTAAAATTAATAACATAAGTAATTATTAGATATGTTACGTGCAGCACTGGTCATCCTGATAATATCTCTTGTTTTTAAAGATGTAAGTCAACTTGGTGACCCTTACATTTTAAGAGGAATTGCTCAACTTAACTGTTTACTCATTGGTTGCATCTACTTGATCGCACACACAAATCCACAGATTATTTTTCGTTACTGGCCAATATTCGGATACCTGTTCAGCCTGTTATTATCATGCCTGTTTGCAAGCGACATCTTGTTCGTATTTCTTCAGATAGCATCAATAACTTCAGTCATGTTATTTTCTATCGCATATTATGAAAGTAACATCTCATTGGGAACAACCAGGAATCGTACTTTGATACATTTAACTATTTTCGCATATTTTATTGTATTACTAGTAAGTATCATGGCAATATTTATTTGGCCAAATATCGCATATGAACACTTATTAGTAGGAAACATGGCCGGCTACCAAACTCGCTTCCGGGGGCTGTTTTCAAAATCAGGAATGATGGGCGCTTGTGCCGGCTTGCTCATTGGATTAGCTTGGTTCGGCATTACAACGTGGTGGCGTAAAATTATCCTAATTATACCTGCACTAGTATGTCTTTTGATGACACAATCGCGCACTTTTTGGATTGCATCCATAATAGCAAGCACAGTTACCATATGGTTTTACTATAGCTTGCGCAACAAATTAGTACTCATATGCATTATGCTTATCACTGGCATTATCGGGTGGGGTATTATTGGAAACATTGACTTTAATTCTAAACACATCCGGCACACAGTAAGGTCTGAATCGCTTACCGGTTTAACAGGCCGGGTAAATTTATGGCAGCAGTCCTGGCAAAGATTTACCCACAGGCCATTCCTTGGCTATGGGCTCACCCTCGGCTCTGAGGCAATCATTGAAAAGCAATCAAACCCATATGTTTTCAATTCAGATAAAAGCAACAAAAGAGAAACATCAAAAACGACATTACACAATGGCTATGTACAATCTATTTTTGACAGTGGTCTCGTAGGCACAATATTCTATGCATTCATCATATTATTGTCATTTTGTAGTTTTGTTCACAAAGATACCAATAGAGAGTTTCCGGCCGAGTTTTACGCACTTGTTTTTCTGATTGTCGCAAATTGTGGCGAAAGCATAATTTATGGTGCTTCATCATACCACACCATGTTATTCTGGATTCTGGCCGTTTTTGCTTTAAGCTTGAGAAAAACAAAACTTCAATAGCGTTAGTGTAAAAGTCTCGGATGGCTGTTGGCCTTCCATAGGTTCGTGCCTTCACTTAAATCCAATGCATGGCTGAAGTTTATCCCTAAATATCACAGTATGCCAGCACTGTCACCAAAAGGAAATCATATGACTTATGCAATCAATATCGCCACCGCTTTCTTTCATGCAGATGGGAAAGCACCTAACGGGTGGGCCTTAAGAGATGAGACAAAATTCGCTATGTACTATCTGTGTATGGCAGTATTTGAACCCCTCCCCATTGTCAAGACAAAAAATATGCAGAGTTAAGGTGTGTTCGATAAGTCTGCTCGTTGTTTGAAAATCCTTTTTCCTTTACTCATTT
>Ga0209201_1003316_pt1 | contig 14264 bp, 26 predicted proteins | sample AD_UKC055_MetaG_FD_184411 | JGI IMG/M metagenome (GOLD analysis project Ga0209201, IMG submission 184411) | Active sludge microbial communities of municipal wastewater-treating anaerobic digesters from USA - AD_UKC055_MetaG (SPAdes) (version 2) | ecosystem: Engineered > Bioreactor > Anaerobic >...
GCATCCAGTCCTCGAAATCATCGTCGCATACTCCGTTTTCCAGGTCGTCCAAACGCTTTACGTGCATCGGAACGGCGGGTTTGGGCGCGACGTTTGCAACAGTCGGCATCGCAATCGAGACCTGCAAGGCAATCCCGGCCGCAATCACGCAGTCGTCCATCTTGCCGTCCTCGTGGGCCAGCCGTCCGTTCTCATGGCGTATGAACGTCGCCGACTCCTCCAGCAAACACCTGCACGGGACCGTCTGGAAAATCTCCCGGTAGTGCCTTTTTAACTCATCGGCAAGAATCTGCTTGGCTTCCTCGGTTTCGAGCCAGCCGTATTCCTTGACGAACTCGCCATGGATTTTGCCCGGTCGTTGCCGGTAGAACAGGTTCGGGTACATCTCGCCTTGAAGGTGGATAACGGTCGTGATCCCGGCGCCGTTGCGCTCCGGGCCTATCATCGCGTAATTGTAGTAGACGCCGAGTTTTATCAATTCCTTCGCCCACACGTCGGCAGGGATCCGATTCGAGCGCAACCGCGCAACGAATTCGTTCAAGAACCGGTCGTACACGTAGGCGACCGAATACGTGTTTCCCAATCCTTCCGAAACGTCGGAGCCTATCGCGTACCGGCTTGCCCAATCGCGTTCCGGGCGCCTCCACACTTCGAGGATTCCCGCTGGGTCCGGGTGAAACTTCATTCCGCCGTTCGTTTCATCCAGCGTCAGAACGCCGCGCTCCCCGGGACGGCCTTGCTCGAACCGCGCAATCGTGTTCCCGAAATAACTTCCTCCCAAACTCGACAGTGCTTCCTGCACCGTCGTCGGGTACTGCATCGAAATGTCCTCGTCATCCAACCCCGCGCGTTTTTGCATCTCCAGGAAATCATCGCCTCTTCCCGGTACGCACTTCCAGTCCAGGAACGCCAGCACGAACTCGTTGAGTTTTGCAAGCGCCGAAACGCACAAGTCCCGCGTCCACGACCAGCCGGGCATGGTCTTCGACGGGTTTGAAATGATGATTGCCTGCCCGTGCGCGTGCTCGAGTGTCGGCTTCGCCGAACCCCATATCTGCTTGCAGTACCGATTGAGTGCCGTCTCATCCATCACCAGGAGCGAAATGGTTTTGCTCTGCCCGGCATCCGGCGTTGACGGAACGGACTTGATCGTTGAATTGAGCCCGTCTATCTTGACGTTTCCGCGCTCGTCTTTCGTCTCGTAGCCAAACGACAATTCCGTGTTGTTTCGGACCCGCACCGCCGGTTTCATCCAGACCGGCAACCGGTCGAACATGAATTTCACGCGGTCCAAAAACTCGATGGCCAAGTCTTCTTTGGCCGATATCACGATCACCAGCTCGTGATACCGAAACATCGCCCTCCAGAGCACGTAGGCCGCAACCAGCCACGTCAAGCCCAACTGCCTTGCCTTCAGAACCGCAAGATACGTCGCCCTTAAAATAAGGGACACCACCTGTTTCTGCCCGGGCCACAACTTGAACGGGACCGCCTCCGACGATCCGCCGGGTTTGCGGTCCTGGATAAAGCAGTGCGCGTCAACGAAGTGCTCGAACCCGTAAACGCACCGCTCATATTCAACGGCACGCTCCATCACTTCAGGCGTCGCTTCCACAGGACCCCTTTCCATCGTCCTTTTTCTGCTTCAGAAGCGCGGCAAGCAACGCCTCGGGCTGAAATCCGTCGATCACGTGCTTCGTCTCGGACATAACGGGATTGGCGGCATCCCCCTTCAGGGTCACGCTGTCCTGTCTTGGCGCTTTCGGCACCATGAAATCCGCAACGTCCATGATGCGGTCAAGATTGTCGCATTGCATCGCCCACAACGCCATTTTGCCCGTCACGTTCGCCTCGCAGCAATCCCGCACGGTCCTTGCCGCCCACTTGCGCGTGAACTTCCCTTCCGGTTGCACATCGCCGAAACAAATCGAGAACGCCATGGCCTCGTCGGGAGTCAGGTGCTTTCTGACGATCTCGGCATGGGCCTTTCGGTCCAGCATGCGAGCCATGCGGGATTGAACGGCTTCCCCCGTTTTACAACCGTCCTGTTTTTTCGCGCCGTTTGCCATCGCCGTTTCCCGTCAATGCGTTCCACGCCGCCTCGATTCCGACCGTTTTAACAAGGCGCCTGATTTCCTTATCGTTCCCGCCCGTAATCCGCCTTTTGCGGTCGATTGCCGCAATCAGCCGGTCCTCGTTCAAACGATAATCGCACATCGAAGCGCCTCGTTCATTTCTTGGCCGCCTTGGTTCGCATCTTCTTCAATGTTTGGGCCAACCGCGCCCGCCGTCCGATGGTGCCGGGCTCCTTGGCCTTCTCGGCAACCCATTCGGGATTGATTCCACCGTCCGACGTGTACTGACCGGAGCGCTTCGCCGTCTTCGTCAACGCCCCGGGCTTCTCGATTGCTTTTTGAATCCACTTTTCGGCCATGGCTACTTTCCCCTTCCGCCCTTGCGTCCGCCGCCCTTACCGCCCTTACCGCCGCCTTTGCATCCCATCGTCTCATCCCCTTTTAGCTCCGTCAGTCCGCCGTGTCCTTCAAGGCGAACCGTATCGCATCCGCCTCCCAGGTATCGTGAAACCTCCGGAACACCGCCCGGATCACCTGCCTTACCGTCGTCCCTTCCGGTATCGTCGGCAACGAAAACGATTCCAGTAGCGCGTTAAGTTTTGCCCGTCTCGCCTCCGTGATGGCCTTATCAAGGTCTTCTTCCTGGCTGTCCCGCTGCACCACGCCAATCGGATACACGTTCGCAAGCCCGGCAACAGTGGACAGTTGAACGCCGGTTCCCGACACCATGTAAGCGCCGTAACTCCCGCGATACCCACAGTAGAGATAGCCCTCGACGGGATTCGTCACGAAATCGACGTTCGGTTTCCCGCCGGACCTCTCGATTATTCCGAAGGCGATCAACTCCATGATCCTCCCATGCCGGACCGTTCCGACATGCCGGAGGTTACGGTCTCGCTCCGGCGCTCACCCGGACCTGTCCCCGTTACCGGCAAGAACAGGTCCGAATCATCCCCAACGCATCAGTACTTGGTCAAAAACGAATACTGCCCTTCGGTTCCACGCGCATAGACCATTACGTTATCGAACCCGTTTCCGGTGTCCGACGTGAACAATCCGGCCCGAGTACCGGACGGCAATCCAGCACTCGTGCCGGACCCAATGAACACGTGATTGTAATAGAGCCGATACTCCGTGCCGTCCGTTATCACGCACAGGTTCGCGCCCGCAGAGTACGCCGCCGCCGCATTGACCAGAGTCTCGTCAACACCGGCCACCTTTTTCACCAGGACGGCGTTCGTTCCGTTGTGGTAGGCGTACAGGTGATTCGATGCATCGACGTACCGCGCGACGATTCCGGCATTGCCCGCGCTCCGGGTAACCGCCGCAATCACGTGCGCGTTCGCCGTGCTGAGATTGACCGTCGCAACGCCGATTCCTCCGGACAGCGCCGAACACACGGCCTTGTTCGAGGAGACGGCCCATGTTCCTACCGAATCGGTCCACGCAATACCGGACCCGCCCGCGCCCAACCCACCGGAAACACCCTCCGCATGGCCTAGCCCATCCGTTGAACCGAGCGCCCCGTCTGCCCGATTAAACCCATCGGACGCGAGAGGCGTCGGCAGCCACAGGGACGACGGGACACGGATATAGTTGATCACATACGCCGTGTCGTACTGGATTGCGGCGGTGGGATAGACCGGGTCCGACGCACTTACGTTCGCAACGTACATCAGTGTCGGCACTGTATACGCGTCGCCCCACAAGAAGAAAAACGAGCCCGCCGCCCGCAATGCGGCGAGCGTGGTATACTCGGTGGAATCTTCCAATACCCCGCACCGGCGCGTGACGGTATCGAGCGCGTATAACGTCTTGTCCGCGGCAAGCGACGATCTTTGAAGGAAGAACCCCGCGTCCTTGGGCAAGGTCAACCCATCGGACCCAAACCCTATCCGGAAGGAGCAGTTGTCCGCTCCAGGCGTCGTGAACTGCGAGCAGATCATCCGCCCGGGGACGCGGGGAACCGCAACGGGGATAGAATAGATCGGATCGTTTGCCGCCGTATATCCGCCGAACTGGAGCTCACCGCCGGATATCGACAGCAGATTGGCCGTGTCTGCCACGTAGCGCGTGCCCGGCCCGGGATCACAGTTCGTGCCGTTGACGGAACCGGCGGAAAGAGCGGTCGTGAATTCGTCGCGGAGCACATAGCTCAAACCTGAACTTGTCCTCATGATCATTCGCCCGTGAGCGGGCCGGATCGTTTTGCCGTGCATATTGCGGATCATGGACACGCGGTCACCCTCCTTACAGCGTCCACAAACATTCTAACGGTCCGGTTCCTGAACTTGCTTGCGCGTAACCGAATATCGCCCCGGCATCTCCGACGAAATCAAACGCGGTCGGGTCCGTCAGGGTGATATACGCGGTCCCCGCCGCCGTGTCCGAGAGTTTGAACGCGACGCCGGTACGGTCCCTGATCACCACGGCCTTGCACGAGATACCGGCGGGGACCGGAATCGCCGTCCACGTCCCTGTTGCAATCGTGATCTCGGAAATTTTGATTCCTTGGCACGCGACGATAGGTTTATCGTTTCCGTCCGTTAAAAAGGGCTTTTGAGCCATTCCTGAAATCTCCCTTTAAAGGAGTGAAGGGCTTTCGCCTACTTCCCCGTCCCGCTCACGTTCGCATCCTTGACGATCCGCCCGGCGACAGCTACCATGACTGCAATCAGCAAATCTCTCCACCTGGGGGACTCACCGGATTGGAGCATCGGAAGGATCGCAATCACAGCGGCACTCACGTAGCCGATCAAGCTGGTTCGCCAGCTAGCCCCGAAGATTGCATTCATTTCATCATCCCCTTTTTGGCCAAGTCGATCCCCCGGCACAGTCCGTCAATGGCCTGAAGCGTCCCTTCGCACGTCTCGCTGAGCTCGTCTTGCACTTCGAGCAGACCGACGAGGTTGTTAAGCGTTAGAACCACTATTGCCGCGTCGGTACTGTTCGCGCGTTTCCAGACGATTCCGATCAATTCCTGGAATTCTCGCTGTATCGCGGCCGGATCGGTCACGTCGGTCCTCAACGCGCACACCGCCTCAAGGACCGGCCGCGCATCGGGCACCAATCGGTAAGCGGCATAGCCCGCGTCCATCGCCACGGTATCCAAGAGCCGCGTCTGCGTTTCGGTAAGCGCCGTGCATCCGGCAACGACGCACAGCGCCGTCATCAAAACAATCGTCATCACGATCCATTTTTTCATCGCTTACTCTCCTCATTTCAGCCAGTGTGCAGCCAGCGCATCGAATATCGGCCGGCCGATCACGGCGACCACCGTGAGACCTCCGCCAATCCAGGCAATCCGCGTTTCGAGCCGTGAAATTTTCGAGTTGAGCAAATCCAATTTGTCGAACATCGTCTCCGTCGTTTTCGCCTGGTCGGCCACGTGCGCGTGGAACCTGTCATCGAGGCGCCTCTCGAATTGAGCATGGGAAGGACATACACTCAAACCTCTAGTTTGTGGCGCCATTGCTCCACCTCCACAGATTTGAACGCACGATCTATCCGATGCCGTTTCCCCTGTTTCCCAACCGTCAAGCTGCCGATTATCGTCACAGCCTGTCACTCCTGTCGGTAGGGGGTGATCGGTCAGGTCCGGTCGGACATTACCGGTGTCCGGCCGGACCGCTCTCCAGCCTTAAAAGACGAATAGCCTCAGCTGCGGCCTGCAATACGGCGGCGGTCATGGATTCACACCTTCCGAACTGACGGAAACCACCGTGAATTCACGGTCGGTCGCTACCTCAACGCGATACTTGGCCAGAACCCGGGCATCCTCAATCGATTCGGCGCGGATCGTCAGCCTGTCCTTCCACCCGTCCCGGGCGTGCCGGTATTCCACCAGGTAATCGCGCACAACTCGAAACTCCCTCAAAACGGGGCATAGTCAGGTATAGGAAGCCCCATGATCGTCGCTTGTAGGGCAAATTAGAAGGGTGAAAGTTTGGTGAACATATCAAAGGCGCACCACTGGAGCCCGAACGGGGCCTCAACGACGCCAAACAGACCACAGACGACCCGGACCGCAACGCACGGGGCGCGCCCATCACGACCGTTCCGGAATACAAAAAGCCCCGTCAGGAGAGAACGGGGCATCGTCTTCTTTGAGGCTCCAAACCGTTACGGGGCGCTGTTTTGCGGTCCACGGCCGCCTGGAGCATGCTTTGCGCCCTCATGATACCTTTCACGTTCGCTTGATGCTACTACCCCACCGTGAAATGCCACTAGAAACAATGCAAGTAGGTATTTTCAGCAATTAACATGCTGTTTTTATTGCAATTGTGCGCTTTGACCCCAAAATTTCAACGCTAATTTTATTCAAATACTTGACATCACTATATAAAAAAACTTCATTATTCGACGAACCCTGTCATGGCTGGAGAACCTACAGTGAGAGGCTGACGCCCATGGATAGGGAAAAAGCTCTTGCGTGGGCTGAGCAGTACCTGACCACCGAGGAGATTGAGGCGGAATTCGCGGGGGAGATCCAAGACGCATAAGCGTCACCGGTCTGGCCTACATGCACAAGTCCCCCGTCACGATTTGGCGGGGGACTTTTTTTTCTTATATACTCTTTTGATTCTGTTGAGTTTTTTCAATCGATTGCGTATTTCTCCGACGGAAAGTTTTTTTGGCAAAGCTCCACTCATCCATTTATCGATCTGTTTTTTGCTTGAAATCAAGCGGCCTTCTATTTTCCAGGCAGGAAACCCATGCCGTCTATAACGGTCCAGGCACCACGATGAAAACCCCGTATAGGCCGTGATTTCCTTAATCCCGTCCAGCCAGTCGTCATTGCGTTTGATGTTTGCTGTGATTACGGATCGTCTTTTGGTATGATGCCGCGGCTCCGGGCGTTTTCTTGCAGGTCTATCACGAGTCTCTTGACAATACTTTTTAATTTCCTCTCTGAGTATCCCAAAATCGAAGCGAAATTTTTCCATTCCTCAAGCTCCATGGTACAATAATTCCAGAGTAACGGCTGCTGCCACTCGGGCAACGAAAGAAAACACCACCCCATTTCATCGACGTCGTTTCCTGCCGATCCATGAAACCTTGGAACGCTGATCCCGGCGAAGTCAGGCCGCGTCAACCGCGCCAGGATACCGGGTTTGTACCCGTTGCACGATCGACGCGCAATCCATGCAAACAGCAAAGCCCAAGTTTTCGGATCGATGTAATGCGCCATCACAGTTCCTCGATTTCGATTTCCCATCGTGCCGGGGATCCGTAATACTTCCCCGTAAAAGACGAGTATTCCACGATTTGCTTGTCGTCTTTCCAGAAGATACCCGTCGCGCAATCCTTGAAGTGCTTAATGAGGTTGTCGAGATCCGGCCTCCCGGTCGGTCTGATGTCCTGGCAGAGCGCCATGGCTTTCCATTTTTTCGATTTAGATTCGGGGATCGGGAGGAACGCTTTGACGCCGAGACGAAGCGGTCCTTCAAGAGGAACTGCCGGCCGATGCTCATAGAGCAGAACAATCAAACGATCTTCTTCCTGTTTCTGAGAAGGCGATTTGAAGGTGAAGGCGCGACCGTGACGAGCGCAGGACCGAGCACGCTGCTGGGCTTTGGGCGGAATGACGACCTCGAAAACCAATCGGCGACACTCTTTCATTCCATTTTCTCCTCTTGCAAACCGAGCTCGATATGCGCTGCCTCTTCTTCGCGGCGCCTGAGCAATCCTTTCACCGACGGCCACAATCGTTTCATGGAACGAATGCGGTCCGGGATTTCGTTCCACGATCCACAGGAAACGAACTCTTGAATCTCACGCATTTCGCGTCTTCTGTCTCCGGACATTGAGGTGCCGCGGTTGAACACCAGGGAGAGAAGCGCTTCTTTGACGCACTGAGGAGCAATCTCGATTCCAGGGAATGCACTTTGCGTCAATCTCCAATAGCGTTGCACGGTGTGCACCTGGAATTGCACGACGGCCGTATCGAACGGGATCTCGATGTGCTTGACCGATTCAAGTGCTTTTGCCGCCGCAAACCGCTTGAGACCGCACGTTGCTTTCAGGGCCCGGGAATTCTCTTCTTTAAGGTACGCCGTCCATTCCATTTCGAACGCATCTGGCGAGTTCTGCCCGCAGTCCCATCCGATCCCGATGGTGATTCCGCTCATGGTGTTGTGCGGATCGGGAACGACCGGGAAACGACAATACTTGTCGTAGTATTTTCGTCCGCCTCCAACCTCACCGTTCAGAATCAACTGGAGTCCCTTGTCCGAGAGTTTGAAATCAGCCATAGTCTATGCCTCCCTTTCGGCCATTGTTTCAGCGAGAAACATGTATTCGTATTCCTTGAAGGGAACCGTTTGTGCGCAAACGGACACCGTTCTTTCGCGCAACAGCGCCTCAAGCAGCACGAGATAGTTGACGGCATCCCCGATTTTTTCATCGATCATACCTTCCGGGACGGACTTTTCGTTTTCCACGGCATCCACGATATCGAGGACGGACACCAGGTGTTTGCTCCACATTCCCAGCAACGCCCGGACGCTGGAGCACCCCAATACGGCAGCCGCGCGTCTGAAATTGTGAAGCCGATCGGCATCGGAGGCGTACTCGTCGGCTTTCGCCGCCAAGGTGAACCGCATCTTGCGAATGCGCTCTTCAAGAATTTTCTGAAACGTTTCGTTTTTCATCGTCGTGTTGCTCCTTTCATTTTGCGGTCGATGAGCTCCTGCCAGTACCGCATTCCGGTTTCGATGTTCTTGAGGGACCGGTCGCGGACCGCATTGTCTTGCGATGCTGAACCGATGCGGAACTGTTCCGCGACCGCTTCTTCGGTTCTGCGGATCATCGGATCCGTTGCAAGCCAGAGTTTGATAAAATCCCTGGCATCTACATCGCCAACATCATTGAATGAGGTTGCTATAGTTTCATGAGCCTGTTCCACAAATGATGCCGCCAACCTCTCAAACCCTTGTCCCAATTGCTTTCGTGCCATTTCCATCGGGTCCATTGGTCACCTCGTCGCGCTACGGCAAACTACAGTTCGTCTACAGTATTCACTAGTAATTTTTTCTATATATTTTATATATTTACTACAGCAACTACAGCAACTACAGTCGCGTGCGCACGTAAGAAAAAAATAATGATGTACGTGCAGTGCACATTTTTTCGTAACTTTTGTCGTGAAAATATTTCTGGCGATTTTCATGCTGTAGTTTCTATTGCATCTGTAGTGAGGCCGCTCTGGAAACCATTCTACGATTTTTCTTGCTGTAGTTTTGCTATAGCAAGAAACCCATTCGCCACTACAGATGAACATTTTGCGATTCATCAATTGTCCCAATCAAACGTTTGTCCCATAATGTTTTCAAAGTGTTTTCTGCACTCATCGAGGGGATCAAAGATGAGGGTTACGGCTCTACACCAATTTCCGTTCACTTCCATGTTGCGTTGCACTCGATGAATTCGCGGACACACCTCCCTCAATTCTTTGCCGAAAACCGAATCTGGCGCAGGATGACGGTTTCCGATTCGATTGGCGAACTGAATATACTCCTCGTAGAACCTGGAGCTGAGAATCACCGTCTCCCACTCCGACACGCCATCAACCGGAGTTCCGGCGCGCAACCGCTCGAACCAGAATTTGTGACTGGTCTTCATTGTCCGCATTTTCTGATCTATGAGCGCGGCGGTTTTCGGGAATTCCTTCAGGTTGCATCCAGAGATGTCGAGATTGAGCAGGTCGTGGAGCATCGCCTCACGACCTCCCGAATCCATCTGATCGAAGATGCGCTTGAAATACTGGTGGTCCTGCATGTGCGCATCGTTGACGTCGAGCACGCAGAACCTGCGCTCCTCCATCCCGGCCGGAACAACCCAGTCATTGTTGGAAGCTATGACGAGCCGAAGATGAGACTGAACCATGAACGCGTCCTTGCCTTTCGGTTCGACCGTCAGGTATTTTTCGGTGACCAGTCCCTTGAGAACACCTTCCGCGGCCTTGTCCCCCGCCCAAATGCCTTCGTCGCAGAACACGAGAAGCGCGTCTTTGAGATGATTGTTGAACCGGCCGACGAGCTGATTCGAATTCGTGACATGCAGGTAGTGCGTTCCGAGAATCTGGCCGATCTGACCGACAAAACATCCCTTTCCGGTGCCCTGCTTGCCTCGAAGCACAAGGGCGACTCCCGGACGTTCGCCTCCCGGAGACTGGAACAGGTGAGCCATCCACGCGACTAGGTAATTGAAAATCTCCTGGTCGTGACCGGCTATGACCGAAAAAATGTGGTCTTTAAACGCGGACCAATCCCCTTCTTTCGGCTGGACGGTGAATCCTCGATACAGGTTGTAGTAACCGTTGTTCTCGCGGCCGGGGGTGAAAACGATTCCCTGATACTGCCTGCGTTGAGGCGACTCGAACCACAAATTGCCGATGCTCGTTGTTTTGGTGCGACCGTTTTCGGTGATGACTGGATAGCGTTCATTGGCATGAAAGGATTTGAAATCGAAGATGGACGAAAATGCGATGTCTTTTCGGTTGAAGGTGGGATCCTCGAATTCCTTCATGACGGCGCATTTCCCGCCGACCATGATGACCGCATGGGACTCGTTGATTTGGGCGATTCGCTCCTCTATGACGCCCCGTAAAGCAACGACGGCCCCGTCCGCTTCCATCTCCTTGCGGAATCTTTCAAGGTCGGCTCGGGCGTCCTCGTAACGCTTTGAGTCCCCGTTCTTGCAGGTTTCGACATGGGTTTCCAGGCGCGAAAGTTGTCGGGAAACCTCTGCGGCGACTTCCGTGTCCTCACGAGGACATTTCGACAGTCGGACCATGCGGTCGATGACTTCGGGATGTCCCTGCTTGAGAAGATCGTTTACGTCCTTGCATCCCGCCGGCGCGATGCTCCAGTCCACAATTCGCACCTTGCCGGGGAATGCCCGCAACGCCCGGCACGTAGCTTTGATCCCCGCCGGATCGTTGTCGAAGAAAAGGACCGGAGTCCCGCCGAGTTGACCGACGCTCTTCCATTGTGAGGCCGAATAGATCGATACGACCTCCAGGGAAAGCCCGGGGCATGCTGCATAGACGGATAGGGCGTCGATCACGGCCTCGGTCACGACGCAGTAATCCGAACCGGAGCCGAACCGAAAGAAGCCGTTTCGGGCATTGGTGCCCTTGGCAAACTTTTTGGGAGCCCCGTCAATGGGAACGAACTGGATCCCGAGCAGTTTCTTCTTTGCGGCATCCGTTACCGGGAAGGCTATCGCCTTGCGTTTCGCATCGAATCCGAGCATTCCCTGCTTTTGAAGGGACGCCGAAAATTCTTTGGGCAATGCCCGACGCGACCAGTAAAGGGCGGCGTCCTCCGGCATCGGTGCCGCAATTAGGCTTTTCCATCGCTCAACGTGGCTTACCGTCCCGGACGCATCTTTGACCGTCCCGGATGCCGATCGTGCCTTGTGGGCCATCCTGCGCGTTCCTGGAACATTTCCGTCGGATATGCCCAACTCGGAGCACAGCGCAGCGATGGCTGCTTTCTTCCCGAGTCCCGTTCCGGCCTCGTAAAGATCGATTGCGTCCCAGGATTTTCCCTCGGCGTGGCAGTGGGCTTTCTCCATACTGACTTGGCAGGAAGGGTCCGAATCGCCGTGAAAGGGACACACGGAATTGCCGTGTTCTCGAAAGTGGTCCGGGAAAAAGCGTCTGAACAATTCCCGGCAATCGGCGCGAGATTTGATTTCGGCAATCCGATCCGTTTTCATCTGTTGCTCAGAGCCTCCCGAGCGCGTTTTTGCGCCCATCCCTTTTTGCTGCCGACGCTTACCTTGCGCGAATAGCATGCCCTGCAGGTGTGCGTGTAAAGGACGACCCCAATCTTGTACGGTCTGAATTTTTTCCCGCATTCGCACATCCCGACGGGCCGTTTGGGCGCCGGATGGGTTTTCCGATATTCACGCATGCGTTCGTTGTTCACGGTATTCAGGCATGCCTTGCAGCGCGATGCGTTGCAGTCGTAAAAATCTTTCCGCAGTTTGGAACAGCCGCACACCTTACCGGTCCACGGATCGTTTGGCCTGAGTTGCGAAAAACTTTTCGGTTTCTTTGGTTGCGGGGTCGTGTCCAGAGGAGGCTTGAGGGATTCGCTTATTTCTTCCGTGGTTGCCTTTCGGCATGTCCACCCCATCCAATCGAGCCATGCAACATGATCCAGGCAATAATCGATATCGAGACGATTGGTTTGTTCGGGATTGTCGTATTTGGGGCATTCGAAACATTGATGCGGTCGGTGAATATGATTGAGGCGCTCAAGGACGCATCCGTTGAGGATGATTTTTTCGGTTTTCATCCGATGGGACATCAGACGCGCCGCCTTGATTCTGTTCATGATGGGTTCCATAATTACTTGCTTTATTTGAATTAATTTTTTTCGAGAGAAAAATTATTTCCTAATTTGATCGTTTTCGCCGTCCGAGAGAGCCTGTTCCCAATACTCGGGAGTGTCGCTTTCGATGAGGAGGTAAACGCGAATGGCTTTTTCGACCCATGCCGCAAACGACATATCTTTTCGGATGGCCGCCAGCATGGCCTTTTCGGCGATGGACGGCCGCAGGCTGACGGATTTGGGTTCCTTGTTCTCGCTGAGATATTTCATAGTGTCCTTTCGTATTGGCTGGAGGAAGAGAGCCCGGTCTTTCGCGCCGGGCGTGCGACCGTCTGTTGTTGACCCGGAACGGCACCGGGGTGACCTTATGAATTGCTTGGAGGATCCGGAAGAAGATCTTCCAGCGGGATTTGCATTTCCCGCGCATATGCGGCTGCTGCACGCAGCGACATTTTCCCACCGCGCATATGGCGCCAAAGAGTGGATGGATGTATCCCAAGCCTCTCCGCGAGGGCGGTTTGGGTTATCTTTCGAGCTTTGATGTGATCTTTGAGATTTTTCATAACACTGCCATTATTGCATGGATGCAATCCGAGAAACAGGAAAAAATGCACCGATGCAATGTGATTTGTGGCAGGATTGCGGCATACAACAAGGGTTCATGGGAAATTCGCGATTTCATTTTGGAAATTAGAGAGGAAGCGGTATTATGAAAAATAGCAAACGCCATAAAGCGGATGTAACGACCGAGGCATTTTTGGATTATCTTGCGGATCTCTGTAACGACTTGGCAAAATCCGGAGAGAGTAATGAACAAATTGCCGCTCGCGCAAAAGTTGACACGACAACGGTGTGGCGTTGGCGACAGAAGGCCACAATGCCCCAATTGGACAAAATGATCGCTGCGATCGAACTCTTGGGAGGCGACATAATGATTCCGGCTCAACGTTCAGGCGGTTCGGAATTGGCTATCATTATTACGGAATTGCAGGCGGACGAAGAATTGAAAGCAGCTCTGGTCGCGGTTCTGCAAGCCGGGCCGGAAGTACGGAAAAAATTCCTCGATGATGCTAAGTTTCTCGGTTCTCTCAGCAAGCCCGCTTAATTCCTCAGATTCATCCAAATTTTCCCCAAGTTATTGAATTCAGTTGCGATAAAATTTTGCACGCATGCAATATTATGATTGCATGGCTGCAATAAATGCACTATGATTATCCCAGAGTCGGACAACGCCGCTTCGTTCCGCTGTCCCCCACCCTTCGCAGGAGGGTACGGCATTAAGGACCGAAGTGGACATTTGAAAATCATCAACCCCAGTAGGGCGGGCCTTCGGGCTTAAAGAGCGTCCAGGGAAACCCGGAAAATTTACCCGAGTTGAACAGTTAACCCACAACATCCCACCTCCGTCCCATCAAGGGAGGGAACCATGCTATGCGAACGTTGCAATACCCCGTTTCGCCCGGAAATTCTGGTGACGAACCATCGGATCGTATCGGTCCAAGTTTGTCCCAACTGTCGAACAGTCAACGACAAAACCCACAAGAGACATCAGACCATCGGGAACGATGCCCCGTTTGCGGTCGTGATTACGACGGACGATCCGCGCCGCTGCGTTGTGCTGGATGCGGAGCCTGCCTCCGGTGCGTTTGACCGCGGACGCGGAGAGGAGGCGGCGGCATGAGCGCGACAACCTACTACCTCGTCGTTCTTGCCGGTGGAGCGGTTTGGTTCCTAGTCGCCTTCCTAGTCGGGAAAGTGATCGGTAAGTGGCTTGCGAACCGAGAGAACCAACTCGATATCGAAGCGGCGCTCCATAGAGAGGAGACATGGAAATGAAATGCCC
>Ga0209201_1003321_pt1 | contig 14252 bp, 9 predicted proteins | sample AD_UKC055_MetaG_FD_184411 | JGI IMG/M metagenome (GOLD analysis project Ga0209201, IMG submission 184411) | Active sludge microbial communities of municipal wastewater-treating anaerobic digesters from USA - AD_UKC055_MetaG (SPAdes) (version 2) | ecosystem: Engineered > Bioreactor > Anaerobic >...
GGTCAAATCACAGTGGTTTCTGCGGGACCCGAAACGCCGACAGCCACTCCCGTAGAGACTCCAACAGCTGCGCCGACCGATACCCCCACAATGACGCCGCGACCCACAGAATCGCCGACCGCGACGCCAATGGAATCTCCGACCGCAACCCCGGAAAGCCCGACCGCGACGCCAATTGAATCGCCGACGGCAACCCCGGTAGAGAGTCCGACTGCCACACCGGTTGCGACCGATACCCCCACGATGACACCGCGACCCACAGAATCGCCGACCGCGACGCCGATGGAAACCCCAACGGCAACCCCGGTGGAATCTCCGACAGCAACCCCAGTGGAGAGTCCGACTGCTACACCGGTGGAAACTGCGACGGCCACGCCGGTTGCGACCAATACCCCCACGATGACACCGCGACCCACGGAATCGCCGACCGCGACGCCGATGGAAACCCCAACGGCAACCCCGGTGGAATCTCCGACCGCAACCCCAGTGGAGAGTCCGACTGCTACACCGGTGGAAACTGCGACGGCCACACCGGTTCCGACCCATACCCCCACGGTAACGCCGCGACCCACGGAATCACCGACCGCGACACCGATGGAAACCCCCACGGCGACCCCGGTGGAGACGGCCACGGCAACCCCGGTTGAAACGCCGACAGCCATTCCAACGTCAACGCCGACGCTGGTTCCGACTCCAACGCTTGTTCCGACACCGACCCTGCCGCCGACAGCGACACCGACGCCCGGTATCGCGCTGTTCGTTCCGTTCTCCACGGAAGGCTTGATTTGGGCAGCGGGTTATACGGTCAATATCGACTTCACCTATACGAATGGTGGCCCGTTGACAGTGACTATCGGTGACTTCGGTGGCGAGTTGGATCCGGCTGGAACATTGACTCTGCCGGATGGTCGCCAGGTCTCCGATGACGATGGCGGCGAGGGTGATGATGCCATGATCGCTCTGGAGAATGCTCCAGCCGGAAAGTATCGTCTGGTCGTTCGCGGCCAGAGTGGAACCTTCGGTCGCTTCTCGGTCTCGGCTGTTCCCGAGGTGGTTGGCGAACCGATTACAATGATCTCGTTTGGGCAACGGGTAGAAGGTCAGATTGCAAACCTGACCGAGATCCACCTCTATACTTTCTATGCCCAGGTTGGCGACTTCATCAAGGTGGCGTTGACCGATTCGGGAAGCGCACTCGATCCGTTCCTGACATTGCAGGGTCCGGATGGATTTACCTCCGTGATGGACAATGACAGCGGACCGGATGATGATTGCCTGATTATTGTCGGCCCGGCCACCATCGCCGGTATTTACACCATCGGCGTAAGCGCCGCACCTGGGACGGCAGGCGTGGGACAGTATGTGTTGATGCTTGCCTCTAATGTCATCAACGAGCGCCTGATCGCTTCGGGTGAGATGATCTCAGGCAGTATCACACTGGCCGGACAGGTCGATCGCTACGTGTTCACCAATTCCGGTGGAGGTGAGATCACCTTCTACCTGGATGATTTCGATCCGTTGTTCAATGCCGGCGGTACGCTTGATCCGTTCCTGAGGCTGCTGAACGGCGCCGGGGAGCAGGTAGCCACCGACAACAACAGGGGTCTGAATGATGATGCCTGCATTACCACGACCCTGACAGCCGGAACGATCGAGGTCAGTGGCGGCCCGGATATGACGGCAGGTCCATACCGTCTTGAGTACCGCGCCGGTGCGTATGTTCCGCCCACTCTGAAAGCCGGAAGCGGCAATGAGACTTGGGTGTATGCGGGTGAGTCCGAGTGGTTTACCTTCGCGGGTACTGCAGGCCAGTTGGTCACAATCGGTGTGGACGACTTCAAGGGATCGCTTGATCCTGCTGTTCGCCTGTACGGCCCGGATGGTACGCTTCTCGCGACAAGCCTGAATGCCTTCACGGCGCCGGAGGATGATGCCCAGATCAGGCTCTTCCAGATTCCGGCGACGGGTGTCTACAAGGTGGAGATCTTTGGCGAGAAACAGACACAAGGAAAGGCCAGAATTACTTTCCAGAAGTTGTAAGTCGCCATTGATTCAATGAAGAATGCAGCGGCGGGATTTCAATGAAATCCCGCCGCTGTTGGTTTAATGACCTGGATTCCGGCCTTTGCCGGATCGGATTGTCTGAACCCTGATTCGCCTGATTGAAGGATTACCCTGATTCCTTTTTCTTCATCCTATAATCGTACGAATCACGGTTCAGATTTTTTCGTGGATTTCCGGCCCTTGCCGGAGCAGGCAGGATGAATGAGGGTGGGGCTGCCGCGCCGCTGTCTTACTTCTCCCCAATTTTCTCCAGCGGCTGTACGTTTCCGTATGTCGGCTTGGGGCATTCGACAGGTGCGAGCCATTCCGCCGCGTTTCCGATGACCTGTAAGACTTGAGGATTGTGATAAATCGGATAGGTCTCGTGGCCGGGACGAAAATAGAACACCTTGCCGCGCGACCGGTAATAGACACACCCGCTTCGGAACACCTCTCCGCCCTCGAACCAGCTCACGAAAACCAGCACGTCCGGCGGTGGAACGTCAAACCGTTCGCCGTACATCTCGGTATGTTCCAGTTCGATATATTCGCCCAGACCTTTGACAATGGGATGGCTCGGTTCGATTACCCACAGGCGCTCTTTTTCGGCGGCCTCGCGCCATTTGAGTTCGCAGGTCGTTCCCATCAATTTGCGGAAAATCTTCGAAAAATGCGCGGAATGCAGCGCGATCAGGCCCATGCCGTCCAATACGCGCTTGTGGACTCTTTCGACAACTTCGTCCTTCACGGCATCGTGCGCCGTGTGTCCCCACCAGATCAGCACATCCGTATCCGCCAGCGCCGCCTCGGTCAGGCCGTGGTCCGGCTCATCCAGTGTCGCCGTGCAGACTTTCATCCCGCGACGGTCTCGCAGGTAATCGGCAATTGCGCCATGAATGCCTTTCGGATAAATGGCGGCGATTTCCGGGGATACTTTCTCATGCCGGTATTCATTCCATACCGTAACTCGAATCGGATCGCTCACTTCATTGTTCCCTTTCTATCGACTCAACCAAACAGTTTCTTTGTGAATGCGACGTTGGCCTGGGTGTCGGGAAGGAACTGCTTGTCCCGCCCGCTGGTCTCCAGGACATACCACTTGCTGTATCCGATTTCCTTGAACGCCTTCGCGCAGGCGGCCATATCGACCTGGGCATCCGGAACTCCAAATACGCGGGTTTTCGAGTCTTTCAGGTGGACCTCGCAAATCCGGTCCTTGCCGAGCAGGTGGATCTCCGCGGGCACATCGTAGCCGCCTCCCGTCGAATTGCCGACATCGTAGTAAACCTGAATCATCGGGGAACCGCCTGCACGGTCAATAATGTCCAGATTCTGGGCCGCCGACAGGGTATTCTCCAACCCGAGAATCACCCCGGCATCCTCTGCGCGGGGAACAATCTGCCGAAGAAAATCCACAAGCCGCCGAACCTTCAATGTATCCAATTCCCACTCTTTCCATACAGGATCTTTGCGGATGTTCCGATATCCCTCGCCGGTTCCGTAGTATCCGCCGGGATAGGGAAGTCGCAGGTCGCCCTCTCCGAAAAAAGCGAGCAATGTACAGGAGCTTCCCAGCGCTTTGGCCGCCTCAATGGCGTCCAGGACATACATCGCAGATTGCGGTTCCGACGCCAGTGGGATGGCGTTTAGAATCCCCCCGGCGGCCACCGAGCAGAACTCGATGCCGTATTCCTTGCCCAGCGCCAGATACCGATCCCGGACTTCCGGCTTGCGCAGTGGAATATTGTTGGCGTTCAAGCCGACACTGACCTGAATCCCATCCAGGTGGGCTTCTTTGGCTTTCGGGATCAGTTCAGGATTGCACGATCCCCCCAGGTTCCAGTCGCACATTCCGACTTTGACACCGGCGGGACCTTCCGCGGCGTGCGTTTGTTGAAGCGCCGTAAGGAAACCGGATGCAAGCATTCCTGCGCCGATTCCTTTGAGTACGGTACGTCGAGTGATTTCCATGGTTTTATCTCCTTGGTTTTTGACGCGAAGATTTCAGAACCGTTGCGTGGAGGTTTGACGGTCAATGCAAGAGCATACAGGAGTCCCGAAAGGACGTGAACGGGGGATGAAAATGCGGCGTTATTCAACCGAATATGGCCTGGATTCCGGCTTCCGCCGGAATGACGGCAAGAGGCGATAATGAAATAGGAGCGGGGGCATCTTGCCCCCGACGGTGTTTCCCCCTCTCCCGCCGGGAGAGGGCCGGGGTGAGGGTTTTTCTCACCCTTTGTCAATCCTCACGCTTCTCCGGCAACGGCATCTTCCCTTGCTCCCGAATTACGTCACGGATGCCATGTCGAACCGCAAGGCGGATCAGGTAGTAGAGAACGCAGCAGGGAATGAAGAGCATGAGGGGGTAGATAACCAGCAAGAATACGATCTCATAGATGCCCGGGGGTTGGAACATCCCAGGCAATAGAAGGCAAAGAACCTCGGCGAGCTTCATGGTTTTCTCCCTTCACGCTTATTCCTGATATCGACCGAATCATGCCGCAGGCGGCATGATGGTACTACAAGCTTATTGCCCCGCGTGTCAATCCTCACGCTTCTCAGAGAGCAGTTTCTTGCCCTCTTCTCGGATAATCTTGCGGATTTCGTTACGGATCGCGTTGTTAATCAGGTAGCAGGCACCAAGGAAAATCAAGATAAATAGCGTCCACTGGAGCAACACGTACAACACAAAGGACATATTTTCCATTGCCTTTTCCCTTCAATTTCTCCGGAACATGACCAAATCATACTACAGGCGGCGGCATAATGCAACTACTAATTTCTACCCCATCATTTCCCGTAAATGCTCCCGGCACAGCCAGGCAATCGCTTCATCGGTCACATTCGGGATGAAACGATACTGGAAGCGGTAATCGAGGTTGCCGTTATCGAGAGCAGCACGGACATTCCGTGTGCCGGGAGTTGCAACGGATAATGTCTCATCCGACCGCACATCCAGTTCGGCATGAAGGCAATCGAGAAATCCCAGGCAGCCCGACTCCCGCCCCGTTCGAGATTGCTTGGTCATGGCAAAGAAAGAAAACTCGTGGCGCGACCGGCCCCGCGCGGGGTGCATCGATTGAAAACTCTCCACGATCTCATCCGTGTTTTCTTTCAGGAACTGGCTGCTCGACTGAGGCACGATTATCGAGCCGGATTCCTCTGTGGTAATCGCAAGGCCGGTTGGAAAACCGATCTGTTCCAAGCGGTTTTTACTGTTTCCCGAAACACGAAGAAAGAAATCCAGAGTTGGAAATGCCTCCGACAAGAGGAACTCAATTTCGACCAGGGTTTCCTTGTCGTCTCCCAGCGGACCCTCCAGCGTGAGGGAAGAATAATCATCCTCAATCCCAGAGCGGACAAAAGAAGATTTGTGCCGGAATTGGACTCCGCGTTTTCCTTTCTTGCCCAGCAGGTAGGTCTTGTGCGGCAAGGTCTCCTCCTGCATGGAAAAAACCAGTCGGCCCGATTCGGGAATGTACGGGTCCATTTTCCAAATAACACCGGTCACCAGATCGCGTACTCGAAATCGACCTGTTACCAGGTTGACATCCACCGCGAGAGCCTGGTTGTTCAGGCGGATGGTCGGCGCATCCTGGCCGGATGGCTGTTGTTCTTTCACAGGTTCATTCATACTTATAGTGTACTTGTGTCAGGCTATCCGGGAAACCCAGCGGACGGTATTCCGATTCCTGAATTGGGCAGGGATGTCCCCGGAAGGGCGAGTTTGAGGAAACGAGGTATGATTCGATGAAACAGGCTAAATGGGCGCTGATTCTCGTGCTGGTGTGTGCCGGAGTTTTCTCCTGTGGTCGCAAAGCCGCCGAGAAAACAGAAGGGCCGCTGATCGGGGTCATGCCGAAACTGGTGGGCATCCCCTATTTCAATGCTTGCGAGATCGGGGTAAAAAAGGCCGCAGAGGAACTCGGACTTACCGTGGAATACGATGGTCCCATTATTAACGATCCGGCTCGGCAGTCCGAGATGATCGATATCTGGATTGCGCGCGGATTCAATGTGATTGCCGTTGCCCCCAATGATCCGGATGCCGTCGCACCGGCCCTCCGAAAAGCGCGGGAGCGCGGTATCAAGGTTCTGGCCTGGGATGCCGATGCCGCCCGGGACAGCCGCGACTTTTTTATCAACCAGGCCACATACAACGATATCGGGAAGGCGTTGATCGATGTGATGGCCGAGGGGATCGGTGGTGCGGGAGAGACCGCCATTATCACCGGCTCTCTGACCGCGCAGAATCAAAACGCCTGGATCGAACGGATGCGCGAGCATATTCGGAAATACCCCGGCATGTCCATTGTGGACATTCGGGCATCCGAGGAAGACCACCAGATGGCATTTGAGCGCTCGCAGGATGTTATGAAAGCGTACCCCAACCTGAAAGGCCTGTTCGGGATCACCTCGGTTTCGCTCCCCGGTGCGGCGGAAGCGGTCAAACAATCCGGCATGACCGGCAAGGTCTTTGTTACCGGACTCTCCCTGCCCGAACAGATGCGCGAATACGTGAAAACCGGGGTCTGTCAGAAATTCATTCTCTGGAACCCGGTGGACTTGGGGTATCTCACAGTCCATGCGGCGAAACTTCTGTATGAGGGCAAACTGGCTCCCGGGACGATTCAGGCCGGACGGCTCGGCACAATTACAGTTAACGAGGATGAGGTCTTGCTCGGCCCGCCGCTGATCTTCACGAAAGACAATATAGACAAGTTTAATTTTTAGGGTGACCGTTCTGTCACCCTCTTCCCTCCCCCTGCGAGGCGCAACGAGAAACCCGGTCAGCTTTCCAGCGCTTCGCGGACCCGTTTTGCCAAACTGTAAATGGAAAACGGCTTTTCGATAAACCGCACACCTTCCTCCAGCACTCCACGAGGCGAAATAATATCGGCTGTGTAGCCGGACATAAACAGGCACTTGAGACCGGGTTTGAGAGACAAAAGGTGTTTGGCTAACACTCTCCCGTTCATCTGCGGCATCACGACATCGGTAACAAGTAGATGAATGGTTCCGGTGTGATGCTCGACCAGTTGAATCGCCTGTTGAGGAGAGCCGGCGCTTAGAACCGTATACCCCAGACGTTCAAGGATATCGGCGGCCATGCTCAAAATGGCCTCATCGTCTTCCACGATAAGCACTGTTTCTTTTCCTCCCGGCGGCGTTTGAAGGGAGGGGGCCGCCGATTCAACAGCGCTGTCTTTCTCATAGTGAGGCAGGTAGATTTTAAAGGTTGTCCCGCGCCCCGGCTCACTATACACCTCGATAAAGCCGTCGTTCTGTTTCACGGTTCCATACACGGTGGCCAGCCCCAGACCGGTTCCCTCGCCTACTTCTTTGGTCGTAAAGAAAGGCTCGAAGACATGGGACAGCGTTTCCTTATCCATGCCGCAGCCGGTATCGCTGACAGTCAAAAGTATGTACTTGCCGGGCTTCGTACCTTCATGGGTCGCGCAATAGGCTTCATCGAAAACGAACTGGCTGGTTTCGATGGTAATCCGACCGACACCCCTGATGGCATCGCGGGCATTGACGGTTAGATTGGCGAGGATCTGGTCAATTTGGGACGGATCTATTTTCACGTTGCAGGGGGTATCTGCGGGCAACCAGGTCAGCTCGATGTTCTCCCCGATCAGTCGCCGAAGCATTTTCAACATGCCCGTCACGGCATCATTCAGGTCCAGGATACGGGGGTTGACAGTTTGTTTGCGCGCAAAGGCAAGCAACTGGCGGGTAAGATTGGCGGAACGCTGTGCGGCTTTCTGGATGCCCCGAAGACTGCTGTAAAGCGGATGTTCTGGATTCACCTGATCCAGCGCCATGTCCGTATATCCGAAAATGGCCTGAAGCATGTTGTTGAAGTCGTGAGCCACCCCTCCAGCCAGGCGTCCGACGGATTCCATTTTCTGCGCCTGAAACAGCTGGGCTTGCAACTTCTCCGTTTCTTTTTCCGCCTCTTTGCGCTCCGTAATGTCCAACTGTAATCCGACACACTTGATCGGTTTGCCCGACTCATCCGTTATGAAACGTAAACGGGCCTGCCAAATCCGTTCCTGACCATCGGGGCGAACGATGCGAAACTCGATGGGCCAGGTTTCCCTCTCTTCCAGCATCTTCCGGATTTCTTCGTTCACACGCGCCTGGTCGTCGGGATGGACCAGTCCCCGCACGATGCGATCCATCCGACTGGCGAATGCCCCCTGCGAGGCTCCCGCCAGCGCAAGCGCATTCCGGGAGTACTCCACACGATCGGTTTGCAAGTCCCAGACGAACGATCCCATACCCGCCATCTCCTGCGCATCGCTCAACATCGTTTCACCTTCGAGCAGGGCATTGAGCAGTTGATCCCGTTCTGCGAGCGTCCGAGCCAGTTTGACGTTACCGTAGCTCAAACGAGAGATCATTACGGTGAACTTCGTATAGAACGCCATAACCGCATCGACTGTCTCTCGGTTCCAGCGTGGAACTCTGTCCAGCGCGGCAAGATACTCCTTCTCATCAAATCCATATTGACGTGCCTTGCTGCGGAATAGTTCTATATCCAGCGCTTCCCCCTCGAACAAGAACTGTCCAAGAAACAGATTTCCCACATGATTGCCCCCGACAACAATGGGTGTAGACACGTCCCACAAACCGTTCTTGCACTGGTAGAGCTTATAGGTCCCCTCCGGTACGCCTTTTGTCAGAGCGGTGTCACTCTCAATGCAATTCCGCAGGGTCTCCGGGTGAATCCGATGATACTTTGTGCAGATATCCTGCCAACCGGAAGATACCAGAACTCTTCCTTGAACATCGATGATCGCCGTGGAGAACCGTGTAACCCGATAGAATTCCTCCATCACCGCTTGAAGCGCCTCAACATCGAGAATATCGCTCAGTTCCAGCGTTCCGATGTCGCCTTCGGGATCAAGAATGGCCGCCAGTTTTCTTCTGACCCGCGCCTCACTTTTGTGCAGTGCAATCCGGGCCTGCTCGCTCTCGGTAATATCCCGAATGCACTCAATGGCCCCCACCACATCACCGTGGCTGTTATACAGAGGTTTGGCAATAATCCAGAGAGCGAGTGTTTCCCCCCGTATCTGAACATCGGCTTGCGCCAGAAGGATATCGCCTTCTCGCCTGACGAAGTGGTATCGTTTCTTAATATCTTCGTTGGGTTCTAATATCAGATCAATCAGAATCGGTCTCCGAATCCCATAGAACGGCAGCGCGTATTCGTAGTCGCCTTTCCCCAGAATGTCTTTGGCTTTAACTCCGGTCATCTCTTCAATTGCCCGATTCCACGCCACCACGGTTCTATTTGTATCGATGACGAATGTCGCGTCCGGCAAGAAGTTAAAAATATCCAATAGCTGTCGTTGCGAATCCCGGAGAGCCTCTTCCGCCCGTTTGCGCCTGTCGATATCCACACTGAATTCGGCAACCAACCGGCGTCCGTTCTGATCCTGGAACGGAATCCGGTGCACCTCGAAAATGCGCTTGTTCTCCGGTGTCAAAGGTCCCTCCTCGACAAGAACCTGCCCTGTTTCCAGGGCACGGGCAGCCAGGCAGTCCTCGCACGGCTTGTCCTGCCCCATGAAATACTCATAACACTTTCGACCGGTCGGATCGCCCCGATCCCTCTGCCAGCCCGGATCGACATACTGAAGGTTATGTTCGGAATCGATGATGATGATCCTTGTCCCTGTAACATCCAGGATGGTGTGAAACCTTTGCTGTGCTTCCTGCAGTTCCGCCGTGCGCACCGATACCTGTCTCTCCAGTTCCGCGCGACGATTGCTCAGGAAGAGGCCGAAGACAGTCAGCACCACCGTAATAAACATTCCCATGAGGCCCGCCACCCATCCGGCCCGCGCCGGATTCGCCTCGAAAAACGTCGGCGTCGGATAAACCACCAGGAGATAGGTGTCGTTGAAAACCAACAGCGGGTAAATCATCGAAAAATCCGTATACTTTGGTTGCGGTATTTCCCCGGGGACCCGATGAATCTCAGCATGTTTGCGCAATGAGGAAGCCAGGAACCGGGGCGGAATGCCCGGCTGCGCCTCCAGCAAGTCCACAATCGTGTGTACATCCTCACGGTCGAACGGATTCAGAACACGAGTCAGCATGTCCTGCGGACAGATCACCCCAAGGACAAATCCGCGCAGAGAGGAAGACGCCGTGTCGGAACTTGCCTCCCCGCTCACCTTGGACGACTGAGAATAAATGGGATAAAAAAGAAACAGCGTCTTGAGTCCCCCGGTCGCCTGGAACGACTCCGTGGATTCTATGATGACGGGTAGTCCGGTCCCGGCGGCCTCCTCCATGGCGGTGCGATAGCGTGGATCGGAGCGGAAATCACAGCCCAGTACACGCTCATTCCCCTGCATCGGTTCCACATATAAAACCGGGTAATAAAAATCCCGTCCCGGTGCAGGCAGGAATTCGCCATTGTCTCCCTTCTCATAAATAACAAATTCCGGAAATCCTTCCTCCCGGATTTCCCTTTCCCAATTCTCTCTGGAATGTGCAGGAACAACGGGAATCCACATAAGGGCTTGGAGATTCCGGTTTCGCACAAGCAAACGAGTATAGGAGTGAAACGCCCGACGATCGACATGCTCATCAGCCTCGAAAAAACCGCTGATTTGAGTCATGCAGGCTCGGATTTCATCGAGGGCTCCCCGAACATTGACCATCTCCGCAAAGGCCAGCGGCTTGAACACCTCCCTTCTGGAACTCACCTGATCCTGGTGAAGCGCCCACGCCGCGATTCCTGTCAACAGAATGCCCAATGCGGCAGTCAGGCACGCTTCCGTGTAATGCAACCGATGCCTGGCCGGAAACCGATCCCGCAAAAACAGCGTCGCAATGCCACCCAGGAGAGTCAATCCAAGCGCCAGAGTGAAAAGAATGGGAGTGCGTCGCGCATTGTCAATCGCTCGCTGCCATTCCCCGGCTTCAACATCTATCCCGATAACGAGAAGAACCTCATTCGTATCGGGATCAAGCACCGGCGCCTGCGCGGAAACAAAGGTCCCGTATTCATCCGTCACAGGGCCTTGCACCGACGGGATTCCGGTTTCGAAGATTTGAAAATCCAATTCGGAGGGTTCTTTATAGACCGTTCCCGGCGGAGAGGCCCATGGATCACCTTCATCGAGGCTTTCCGGCCCAAAGACAATGTTTCCATCGCGCAGGGCCATGCTGTAAAGACTGCGGAATCCGATCGCCTCTGCGTATGCCTTCATTTGGCTGCACAGACGCCGATAAACAGGATTCGTTTTATCCGCTTCCGAGAAAGACAGAGATTTCACCCATTCGGGATTGATCACCCGAGCGATAGCCTCCGCTTGGGTAAGCAGGTCTCCACGCATGGCGCCATCCACGACTTTTTCCCGCCAGTCGGCCACCCACCGACCTCCGATCACTGTTGCGAACATCGCAAGCAGGAATGCAACGACCAACCGTTTCGGAATAGAGTTCATTTCGATACTCCTACCTGGGCGGATTCGCGGGACCATATCCCCACTTATATTACCACATTCCGATGCCCCGCCCGGAATGGACGAGTACTCCCAAAGTCAAAAAAAACGATTTAAAGATTTCTTGGAAAGTGGAGAGCCTCAACGGAGAAGAACGGGAAAGCGCCACGGAAGTTCTGAGCAAAGAAACTCGCAAATGATAGAGTGTGCCCGAAACAACCTCAAATACCGGGTGGCTTACAAAACAACACGGTTCCGGTCCGATGGATCTCTTTCAAAAGAGGGATTATGGTACGGGCCGGAACGTAAAGGAATCTTGCCGGAAAGACTTTCTTGCTGTAAAGCATAATCTCGTGAAGAAAATGTAGGACAAAACGGGGAAAGGCAGGATCGTTCGATGGATGAGAACCGATCATTGACGAATTGCCGGTTGGCTTTCAGCCCTTTTGCGCTTTGCCTTCTTTCCGCGCTCACGATGTCGTACGGGTGGGGGTTTCGCGGCGAGTACGGGCATGAGGCCGGAGCTATGGTTGCCGCCGCCCTGATGGCGATAGCGTTATGCCTCGCCTCGGGCCGCCCGGACTGGTATAAGCGTTGCGCCGTGGTGGGCTTCTTCAGCGCGGTGGGCTGGGCATTCGGCGGTCAATTCAGCTATATGGAGCATTCGGTTTTTTATGCCCACTCCGACTCATTTCCGGATGTCCTGTATTCTTACGGTGTTTTGTTTCTGCTCGGCGGAATCTGGGCGGGGATCGGCGGTTCGATCCTGATTCTCTCCCTGACAGAGAAACGATCCCGCCTGGAGAAGTTCATCGGGCCGATTGTTGTCGTTTATGTTGTCTGGATTCTTGTCGAGTGGTTTTTCCGCTTCTCGCCGGACTGGGTGGCACGCTGGATGTCCCCTGAGTTTCACCGGAATTATGCCGAGAGCCTTCGCGGATTCCAGAAAGTGATGGGAACCGCCAAAGTAGACTGGATGACCGCATCCACAGCGCTGATCACCGCCGCGCTTTACTGGGTGTTTTCACCTGGAAAGCGGGAGGCATGTCGGTTGATAATGCTGATTTCCGCGGGCTGGCTGATCTCGGCCGCCTTTTTTATGCTCTTGATCGGACTTCCCCTTGCGCCGCCGCACCGGGGAGAGAACTGGGCGGGCACTCTCGGTGTTTTCTTCACAATGTTCGGTTACCTGACCTGGCGCAAACACCGCGCGGGACGGCTCTTTATGTCGTACTGCACACTCGCCGGGGGATTCGGATTCACCCTTGCGAACTTTATTCGGATTCCCTTCACAGCCGCTTGGGGACCGATTGCGAACAGCGTCTCTCTGAAGCTGCTTGGCGGATGGAAAACCACGGAGCAAGGTTTCGGATTGCTCATGGGACTGGGCGTGGCCTTCGGGATTCTCAGGCTTCTGCGAGGGCGCTTGCCTCCCCCGGAGGAAGATACCGATGAGCGCAAACTGAACGAACTATCCACACTCGGTCTGCTGGTTCCCATTCTGTGGTTCAACCTGCACAAGAATATCGATCGATGGATCGAGAACCAGGATATCATCAGTCATGACTTGTTGTTCGGTTTCTCGGCCAGGGCCTGGTACGATCTGATCTTTATTCTCTTGTGCGCTCTGGTGATCTACGCCGTTTTCCGAAATCGCCGCAGCCCGTTGGCATTCATTCCCGCCACCGATTTCGGCACAGGCCAGCTTCTCTACCTGTTTTATCTGACCGTGACCCTGGTCGGCGCATTCATGCTCAACTTTGTCGAAATGAAATATCTGATGCGTGTTTGGGTCGAATGCACATTCTGGATCACGTGCGTGCTGTGCGCCTGGCTGGTTGTCCGAATGGGGGCCGGGGTTTCTCCTCCGACTTTCCCGGACATGCCGAGCGGTCCTGTTGCCGTCACCGATAGATCCTGGAAACTCGGTGTCCTCCATTGGATTGTCTGGATTGCTGTTCCCATCATCATGCTTCTGCTGACAGAGGCAACATTGTATTTTGAAAACGGTCCCATCTCACGGGGCCGCCTGCGATTCGGTCCGAACGCCTATTGGAGAACATTTCAGAACGCGCCCGGCGCGCCTTCCGAATCGCCCTCGGAAACTGTAAAACCGAAACCGACGCCGACGATGAGTGAGGTCCTGGAAGAAAAAACGTTTGCGGGTATCGTTTTTGTTCATATCCCGCCGGGGACTTTCGTGATGGGTACGGAGATCTTTGACCAGCATGAGAAACCGGCTCACCGTGTACGGATATCGAATGGCTTCTGGATCGGCAAAACCGAAATCACCAACAAACAATGGCAGGAAGAAATGGGCGCTCCACCCTCTCCCCGGAAAGAAGACAATATGCCCGTTGTTAATGTTTCCTGGATTGATTGCCAGGAGTTTGTTGACCGGATGAGCCGGCGCGGCGTGGGGACATTCCGCCTTCCGACAGAAGCCGAGTGGGAATATGCCTGCCGGGCCGGGACCGACTCCGATTTCTCGTTTGGAGATTCTCTAACCGGAGACCAGGCGAATTTTGAGAGCTCGCAACCCGTGGAAGTGGGCCAGTATCCTCCCAATGCCTGGGGACTCTGCGATATGCACGGCAATGTGATGGAGTGGTGCTGGGATTGGTATGACCCGGAGTATTACGGCCGCTCGCCGACCATCGATCCGCAGGGGCCGGCGAACGGCGCCCTCCGCGTTGCACGCGGAGGAGCCTGGAACAGCAAAGGGGGCGAATG
>Ga0209201_1003323_pt1 | contig 14251 bp, 22 predicted proteins | sample AD_UKC055_MetaG_FD_184411 | JGI IMG/M metagenome (GOLD analysis project Ga0209201, IMG submission 184411) | Active sludge microbial communities of municipal wastewater-treating anaerobic digesters from USA - AD_UKC055_MetaG (SPAdes) (version 2) | ecosystem: Engineered > Bioreactor > Anaerobic >...
TAATGCCTTCCCAAATACCGTTAATAATATCCTTGCCAATATTCCATATCGTTGAAGCGGCACTTTTAAATCCATTAGCCAGAGATTTTATTAACTGAGGCACACAGCCAACAAGGATTGGTATGGCTTTTATAATCCCACTTACAATAGCTTTTACGATATCGATGGCGGCCGAAATGATGGTGGGTAAGTTGCTTAAAATTGTATTCGCAATCGTTCTCACCAGATTCACGGCAGAAGTTATCAGCGTCGGCAGATTATCTGTTATCCCGGTAACCAATGACTCAATAATTGATACCCCAAGCTCAAGGATCTTCGGTAATGCTTCTATAATTGCGGTGAATAGATTTTCTATAATCACCGGTCCCTTTTCTATAATAATCGGCAGCGCATTTATCAGCCCCTCTACAATGCCCTCAATAAGGCTAATCCCGGCATCTATCAATATGGGCAGATTTTCCACAATAGCGTCCACTATACCCAGCATCATTTCAATAACCGTTGGAATGAGCGTTGGTAATGATTCGCTTATACCAATTATCAGCCCCTCTACAATGCCCTCAATAAGGCTAATCCCGGCATCTATCAATATGGGCAGATTTTCCACAATAGCGTTCACTATACCCAGCATCATCTCAATAATTGTGGGGATGAGCGTCGGCAATGACTGGCTTATCCCCATAATCAGCCCGCTTACAATCTGAATTCCAGCCTCAATAATCCCCGGCAGCATCTCGCTTATTTTTCCCGTTATCGTAGCCAATAATGTCCCCATCTCTTCACCCGCCCCCTCGAAATCACCACCAGCCAATAGTGTCATGAAGTTGCCAAATGATTCAATAATCGGCTGTAATCCTTCAAGTAGTTTTGGCAGCACATCCTTAGCTAAGTCCGCCAGCACCGAGAAAAGTGGAGCGAATGCTGAACCGAGAGATTTCATAATTTCATCTTTTATATCTGTCATCGAGGCTTTCAACGAGGCAATACTACCTGCGGCTGTATCGGTAATATCAGGTAATTCAGCTGTGTTTTCCATCAGCTTTTTCTGCACCTGGGCATTCAATGCCATCTGCTGCTCAGTTTTTGTGAGTTCACCGGCTACAAGCCCATTGGCATCAGCATAATCTTGGTAGGCTTGAGTTAAATCAACTTGTATGCCCAAATTATCTAATATCATTGGAGATAATCTGCCAATGCCACGCACATAACTATCCATTAAATAATCAAGATCCTGCCCTGTGGCAGCAGAAACCTTGGTCAGGTAATTCATTGAGTTCGGCAATGTATTCGCGAAATCATCGCTGACCAACTGAGCAGCCATGTTATAGGATTTCATCGCGTCAGTGTTCGTTATCATTCCCCCAGTCATATCTTTAAAACTGGCTAAAATGGCATCGCCGGACTTGCCACTTGCCTCGGCAATGGCATTGAAAGATGTTTCGATATTTTCCAGTTTTGCCCCCTGCTCAGCAAACGAAGCCAAGGCAACGCCACCGGCAGTCATTGCACCCGCGGCTATCGTCCCAACCTTGAGCATGTTCTTGCCAAAATCGACCACGCCCCCAACCGCTTTTCCAATGCCGGAAGAAAATCCGCCCGCGCTTTTCGAGGCTTCGTTAATGCCGCTATTGAACCCGGAAGAGTCCAGAACGAGTTTAGCAATTAAATCAGGTATACTACCAGCCATATTATCTTAGATCCTTGCCGCCCAATGCGGCTGTTATCATTTCAGCATAAGCGATCATTTCCTCAGTTGATTGTTTTTTAATTGCCTTCTCAAAATCTGGCATAAAATCCTCTGGCTTATATGGTTTGCTGCCCTTCTTGCGATTTGCGTTGGCAATCGTTGCCGATGTTATTGCGTGTCCTAACATTTCCGCGTCTGTTCCGAATGGCTCTAATTGATAGTAAACCATCCATTCGCTCAATTCTTTTGAGCTTATTCGATTTAAAAGTTCAGCGACAGTGCAGCCAAGTTCGCGTGCTAACCTGAAATAAAATCGTCTGCTTGGCTGCTCTCCGAGTTTTTTAACAAGCTGTCCATTTCTACCTGACCAATGCCCGATAATCGCTGCGCGACCTCGAATATTCGCTGAAGCGCGAGTGCGGATTTCTTGGCAAGTTCGTTGATTTCGTTATCAGAAAATAATCGATTGCCATCCTCATCGCACAAGGTATAACACGCCATCCGAGCGCGCACATTTTTCATATTGATTTTCTGCTCGCCGCCGGCGGCCATCTGAACGATTGAACTTTCAAATTTATCGCGTTCCTCTCCGGTCATACCGCGAACATATACTACACCGCCCCATTCAGGAATATCTATTGGCTCAACTTTCAAATCTCTTATTTTCAGGATTTCATCTTTTGTAAGCGCCATATCACCTCTATGCTAATGTTACATTGCCGGTAAGCTTCAGAGTTACTGAAGCGGTTAATGCACCCTCTACAGGCGCGCTTGGCTCAAACCCAACCACCAGCGCACTAAATGACCACGCGGTAGAATCAGGGAATGTAAGCGTATAAGTGGTCGTTACCCTATTCGCCAAATCGTGCAGAAGCCCGCCAGTAGCATATTTATGCGTGGCATTTTTTGGGTCGTAAACGATATCAAGCGATATTTCGCCGCTTCTGAGAATTGTCCCAACCACCTCTTCCCAGCCTCCAGGGCTGTCGTGGCTGGTAACATCTTCAGTATCTAACGCCAGACCGGGACCTGATATGCTCTGCACCTGAGCAACTTCTACTGCTCCTCGCAGTAATTTTGTTCCAAATGCTGCTAATTTACTCATATCTTTTTCCTTTCTAAATTGAATAACTTGAATCTAATATCGGCTCGCCGTCTATCTTTAATGTTACCGAAGCGGTTAATGCGCCTTCAACCGGTGCCGTCGGCTCAAATCCTATAACATAAGCGTTAAATTCCCACATTGTCCCATCTGTAAATTTCAAATCAAATGCTGAAAGCGTTTTATCCTCCATTGCGGTAATCAACGCTGCATGCGTTGTCTCACCAGGATCATACACAATATCCAGTGAAACTTCACCGCTTCTCAATATTGTGCCCACTGTCTCTTCCCATGCCGTTGCCTGGTCATGCGTAGTAACATCCTCAGTATCCAGCGATAATGACGCCCCGATGCTCTGCACATTCGCGATGGGTGAATCCTCAAATTCTAAAATTGTTCCAAATGCTGCTAATTTGCCCATTTTCTATTCCTCACTTTTTATCAAATAATCGATACTCGTCCAATATAAGTTTACCTCAGGGTCATAGTTATCAACCTCGCCATTAATCAAGGATGCCTGAATATCAATATCACTGTCGCCTGAATCAATAGTTACCGTTCCCTTATAGCCATTCAGACAATTTCTAATCATCTCGGATATTTCTCTAATTGTAGCATAATCGCTGTCCCAAACGGTAAATTGAAATATAGCCGAAGCCAAGCCGCCGGCTTCCTGGTCGTGGGTCAGCTCTCTAACAGTTGAAATGCGCTGATAGGTTATCGCCGGCATTTCAACGATATCAGGCATATAAAGCGGATAGATGCGCCCGCCAACCGCATCATCCAATTCACTATCGTTGGCTAATATAAAATATATCGCTTCCTCAATGTTTGCCATATCTCTCCAAATGCGCACCCAAGGCTGCTTTGAGCGCGGCTTCTATTTTCGCGGCTGATTTCTGCACCGCCGGCCTCATATAAGGACGCGCGGGCATAACCACCCTTTGAACCGTATGCCATCTGCCGTCTTTTGTTTTGAATGTCAATGCCTTTTTCGTTCTCGGTTTTATTATCCCGCCGAACTCGTGAATAGCGGCATAAACGATATTCGTTCCTACCTCAACCTCGCCGCTATCACCATAAATTTTGGCCTTCCTCTTTTTTATGCTTGATTTCAATGCGCCGGTATCTACAAGGTGCTGATTTTCTACCTCAACTTTTATCGCGCCTTCCAGGACATAACCGCCGGCATCCAGCGCTTTGGTCAATCCTTTGGTGCGCAAATCTGCTGATAACGATTCAAGCGCTTTTGAGAATTCGCTTATATTAATGATTTTCATTCCAGCTTCGCTCATGGCTTCACCATCCTGAGCAAAATTCTATTGCAGGTTCTGCCTCGCTGAAGCGGAGCGGCAACCTCAAAATCAATCGAGACGCTTTCGCCATTAATTTTGGTAATTCTGAATTTATCCTCAGGCTCGATTTCATAATTAATCGGGATCCTCACAACGGCATCATACTGCGCCACGGTCATTTTCTCTTTGTCGCGTTCGCTTCCAGATAACATTTCAAAGCCGCACTTTGTAGCCGTCCCATCGCTGTATGACCTCACTGGCTGCCCGTAAGTATCCTGCGTTATCGATAATTTTAGGCGCTTGCCTTCGTCGAACATATGCTCATCCTGAGCGATGCGCATAAAATCGACTTCCATTATTTTCCAGCTGCCTTTCGAATGCCTTCGTTGATTTTCTTATTCTCAACGGCTGCTTCAAACGAGATATATTTAACATCATGTTCCTTCAACCATTGCTTGGCTTCTGCGGCTGTAAATTTTGCTACATCAAATCTATAAGCCTGCGTATCCCAGGCGTTTTTGTTCTTCAGCTTGCCCAGTATGATACGGATTCCATCGGCAATTTCTTTTGAGCGGAAGCGTGTAAAATCTCCGGGATTTCTAACGCGCGCTGAATGTTCATTCGGATATGGCATCGTTCACCTCCTTTGGTGACTTGAAAATTCTATGGCTGCTTGCCGATGATCTACCGCGATATTTAGCAGCCATTTTAATCGCGTTATCAAATAATTGTTTTATGCTGTAATTGCCGCCATCGGCGGAGAAATCGTATTTGCTCTGCAATCCCGCTGCTTTCTCATCCCATATCTCGGCAGCCGCCGCGTTCAGGTCATAGGTCGGGATCCAGTCAGAGTTATCGGTTATGGTTGGCGGCTGGGTGCTGTAATCTAAATAGGTTGGCTCTTCACCATCCACATCTATAACCGGATAGGATTTTATATACTCTTCTAAGATAGTATCGGTATAAATACTATCCTCACTTTCGGCAATCATACGGCGCAGTTTTTTAATCAGCTCATCCATCGTTTTCAACCTCTCTCAGAAATATATTTTTAGATCTACTCTGCATTTTAGCATAATTTTTAATCATGATTTATATCTTCCTGCCACTCCAAATTGTCCCCCGAAGTTGATGATCATCTAAATCATTGACAACTACTCGGCTGATAAATTTAATCACTCCAGGCCATCGAGGAGAAAAATCGTGAAAAGCAATTCGTGAACCCGATTTCACAAAAGGGGACCAACATTCATAATCTCTGCTGATACCTTCGTAATTATGGTCCCCGTCGATAAAAAGGAAATCAATCGGATATTTCCAATCTTTAGCAAAGACTTCAGAAACACCCTGTAACATAATTACCTTTTCGAATAAGCCAAGAGCTTTAAGGCGTTTGATTGCTTCAAATTTATGGCTTTTACCAGCTACGGCGTATCGATTTTCCTGCGAAACGATTTCTAACAGACTTCGGTCCCAAAGATCTATCATATAAAGGATTGCATCCTCTGGACTTCCTGCAGCAATATAAGCGGATGATCTCCCTAAAAAGGATCCTATTTCAACAATAATTGCCTTGGGTCCTAAATTCGCAACCATAGAAGCAAGAATCTTACCCTCGAGATTGGTTACGCCTTTGCCGTCAGCATAAACTTTCTGAATTCTCTTGAATAATTTTTCGTTCATAGTACAGACCTCCTAATAAATGATAGATAAGATTCCCAATTTGCCATATCATAATAATATTCCATTAAAGTGATAGAATAACCAAATTCTTTCATGGCTTTGCTTAATGCTTCCGGCTGAGAAGTAAAATTTCCATTTCTCCAGTATTCTGAAATCGTTCTCGTCCAAGAAATTACCCCCCAAGCTGTATAAGATCCCTCTGGAAGAGATTGCTTATCATAAATCTTATCATTGAGAATCACTCCAAATCTTGATGGTGTCGGGGTCTTAAAACATCCAAAATTCAAATCAAGTTCTTTCATTGAGTTTCTTGTAAAAATATCTTCCGGAAAGTATGTGTCTGGCATGGCATAGAGAATTTCATCGGCCTGATATTCAAAAATCATCTGTAGGGTCTTCCATAAATCATCAGAATATTTAACTCTAAAATCGAGGCCGGCTCCAAAATATCTGGCATGAAGAGCAATTTTTTCGATGCTTGTGATAATCAAAATTAAATCAGCTCCGCCAAGCTGCAAGGCTTTGATGGAATGCTCCATAAGAATAATATCATTTCGAATAGGCAGCATTTCCTTTGGATAACTATTAAATCTTTCAGCGCGGCCACCAGCAGGGACAACTCCCAGAATCATAGTGCCGCCTCTACTTTTTCTTTCAAATATGCTATAGATTTTTTTGTCTGTTCATCAAAGCCATCCCACTTCTTTCTTCTGGAGGTTTCTAAATGTTTAAATGGAAATCTTTCAACGCGAAAATTTATCCCCTTTTGATGAGCAGTCCAGCAGAAATCAATATCATCAACGGATGCATTTTCATACCATTCATCCATCCCTCCGATTTCAAAATAAAGAGCTTTTGTAATTACCAGGATCCAGAGTTTCATATAGTGCACTGGTGCTCCGAACCATGATGCAGGCTTGACTTTAGCTTCAGCACCATAAAAAAATTTCGGGTTTAAGGATTGAACAAAATTAGCAAATTTTCCCAAACATCGAACATCATCATTAAGAATTATCAACCATTCTCCCGAAGCCAAGGCTGCGCCGGTATTCAGCATTCTTGACCAAGAAACTGGCTCAGAAAAGCGATGAATACGATAATTTTTTCCAGGAGGATAGGGCTTAGAAGATCCATTATCAATAACTAATATCTCAAGATTTTTCTCACTAGCTAAAATAGATTTAATCAATGGGGTAGTATAATCTCCATAATTTGTAAAACTTGTTATGATGACTGTAATCATAAATAGCTTTTCAACCTCTTCACAAAATAATCGCCATTAAAGGGTTTGCCAATAAATCTTTTTCTCCACTTCTCATAATCGCTGCTCGGTTTTATAGCTTTTTCTATCATATCATTAAACTCTGTTATGCTCGAAATTTCCTCGATATTATAAGGATAACGCATATAATCCTTATATTTATCCCAATTTCTGTCTAATATCAGCCTTCCACCATCTCGCGGTGTGTTATGAGGCATAACACCTTCGCCTAACATAATAACAGGTTTTCCCAAGGCAATTGCTAAATAAGCAAGCGAAAATCCACCAATGATTAAATCAAAATTATTTATATCATTATAAGTTAACTTTGGCATACTTGTATAATGCCGAAAATTATCATTCTTTTTTTCTATACCATTATAGATCAAATCGCTTATATGTCTGACCGAAACGCTGACATCTTTCAGCTGCCCTAACATCTCATAGGTAATTTTATTCAATTCTTTGTCCATATCCGGCAGCCATGCTATTTTTCTTCCTATCGGATGAATTGGCGCGAATAGAATTTTTAATCCTTTTCTTTCAGCAGGCATAAAAGGTTTTATCTTCGAATATGGCCATCCACATACTTCAACATCAAAATCAACGCCAATTCTCCTCAGAACTTCTTTATGCCCTTCAGCTATCGTAAATAGCGCATTGACATTTCTTTCTCTATACTCTTGTAAATCATAGGGGACATTTGGTCTGGTAGAGTGCGGATATAAAAATATCGGAATGCCTAAATCTACAGCCTGCTTAACTTGTGGACGGATTTTTGTGCTGCTGCCCTCGAATATCCCGCCTATGGTGCGATCCAACAGCAGAAAATCTGCAGCCTTCAGAGAAAGTATGCGCCTATATCCACACCTCATTAATGCCTGCATATATGGCACAGGCTTATCCTGGTGCTGAATCAAAAAATAGCGGCGCATAAAGATTTAAGAGGCGGTTAATTCCGCCTCTATTCTTTATTTTCTATGACCCTGAAGTTGCCGGAGCGAGCACAGCAAATGGATAACCAGCTGTGCCAGAAACGCGGTTCACCGGGTTAGGCAGCTGCCAGCCGATGCGCATGGTCACTCTAAGAGCAACCATATCTTGCTGCGCCAAGTTGTAAATAATCGCGTTGCTATGGGTTGGGTCGGTGATAACCGCCTGGTCAAGGACCTTGTAGCTCACATCCTGCCGGATTGAGTAAACCAATTTGTCCCATTGACCGGAGATTAGCAGCGATTGACTTTCATCCACCGCGCCGTTCAGCGGGAATTCAATCATCACGCCGTCCAGCTCATAAGATGCCCTATCCTGCATTGAGCGCAGAAATATAGGCAGATCCGTGGCTGAGCTTCTCAAACCTCTTAATTGACCGCGCAGAGAAAGCGCGCCAACATGACCCGTAACCAAATAGCCGTCTTCTTCAACAAGGCTGACTACACCTTCCTCGCCAAGAATATCATCATATAAATCGCCGCCGCCGGCTGCCAATGTAACTACATGCCCGGCAGCAGTTGCGCCAGTGAGTATATCATCTATCGTTGCCCATTCAGATGGAGCATTTGTGCCGTAAAGCACGGCTGCATCAAACGCCAGCCCGATTGCTTCCGTAATGTATGGTCGGATTTCACCCCAAATATCATAGTCGGCATCATCCAGCACCGATTCAGGAATAGGAACGATGCAGGCAATATCTGCAGCAGTGATGAATTTGTTTTCCCATTCTACTTTTGTAGTCTGCTTATAGTCCGCACCGGCAGATGCCGGTGCCTCGCTGACAAAATAAGCTAATGGCAGCGCGCTTAATACCGGCAGCCTCAGCTGTCCGCGCGACATGTTTGGCAATCTCTTGCCCAATCTCATCACCACTGAATCGTTGGCAATGTTCGCAATTATATCTCTTGACGCTTCCTCAGGAATCAACGCTTCCGCGTCAGTTCGTTCAATTATGCTATTGTATGGCATTTTTTACCTCATATTATCTTATATTATTTTCTATCTGTTAAATCGTCCGGTAGCTTTTCTTATAGCCGCGTTAATATCCACAGGCGCACTCTCGTTGACGCCCGCGTCCGTCTTCGCAGTTCTTCTGAAAAGCTCAGGCGCGATTTCTTTTATCTTTTTCCATTCGGGTTGCCCATTCTCATCGAAGAGATCCTCCGAAACCGCCAATGCATAGGCAGCCTTAGGATTGACGCACTCAACCTGATTCGCCTGCTCAGCAAATAACGCCCTGCGTTCTGCCGATTCAAGCCTGCCCACCGTCTCGGTGAGTTTCTGTTCCAGTTCGCTGCCCTTTTCCGCCTTCGGCACCAGCTCTTTGAGCTGCTGAGACAGTGACTTGCGCGCTTCTTTTTCTTTTTCCAACGCTGATTTCAACCCGCTGGTATGCTGTTCGTAAAGTTCTCTTACTTCATCGTCCTGGCTCGAAAGCCATTCATCGAAGCTTTTTGGCTGAACATCTCGTTCCTCAGCAGGGGCCCCGCCCCCGCCTGCGCCGTCATCTTTATCATAGTATATCATATCTTTACCTCACATTAAATTATACAATATTATTTATACAAGTTCTTTCAATGGTGCAATTTGCGGGCTATCGCCCCATATATCGCTATGCGCGGTTCTGCGCAAATCGCTCAATTCAAACGCGCCATCCTTCCAAGCCTCATAATAATTTTTTCCCATCATTGCTCTCTGCTTCTCGGGATCCTGGCTCAAAAACCAATCAGTCCCATTTTCCCATTCAGGCTCATCTACGCCAGCCACAATCGGCACTATCGCACATCTGCCATTCGGATGGTCGGCAAATTCATCAGCCACATTATAGCGTTCGCCATCGCTTATCAAACAGGCCATGCAGGTTCTATCATCCCGCGCCGATAATCTTTTAAATCCAGTTACCACCCCGCTTTCTCTATATTGTAATATGCTTCCATTTCTATAAGCGCGTAATTGTTCTGTCCGCGTAATGGTCAAGATCCGGTCAAATCCATAATTCATCCCCTCGAATGCGCGTTTTGCGGTCTCTCTCGGCCCAAGCCCAAGCCCGATGCCCTCAATCAGCGCGGAGGACATGTGCACCCACGATTCCGGGAATGCAGCTGCCAATAGGTTTTGAAGCGGTGCGCCCTTGGCTAAAATCGCGCTCAATGCTTCCACCGAATCAATAGGGACAATATTAAAGCTGCCCATAATCCCTGCGCTTGAAAAGGCGGCTGATAATGTTTCTTTCGCGCTTTGTATTCCCAATTTTGCGCTATCCTCTTTCCCATTATCAATTACACTGCCGACATAATCCTGATATTTCGAAAGCTCAGCATGAACCTGTTCTCTCATCTCCGCCCACCGTTGCATTTCTCGTATCTGCGCCGGGTTAGGTTTACTGTCCCCAATCTCGGCTAATAATGCAATTACATTAGCATCGATTTTATCTTGTATCTCTATCCACCGCTGCCCCATTTCAAGCATCTGAAGCGATAATTTCGCATCCAGCGCTTTTCGGAATAGCTCAGCGATTTCAACTACGGCTGATTTACTCAAGCGGCGGCCTCGCTTTTAAATATTCGATGACTTCCTGCCCAAGTGAAGAAGTAGCCTTTTTACTCTCCACCATATCGCTGCGCATTTGCTCAATTTCGTTTGCTGTCCATCCAGCGCGCTTCAAAATTGTTTCCAGCGGGATACCCATCTGCAAATATATCTGCATTTCCTGCGCCTTGGTGAGCGGCTGAGAGGTCTCAACATTATCCCATACCAAGGCGATATTATCAGCATCTTCACCCAAATAATTAAGCACAATTTCGGCTAATTCGCGCCAGCCCATAGAAAATATATCCATAAAACTTTTTACTTTCTTAACCAGCGGCGATTCCATAGCGATCAATGCTTCACCGCTGATATTCGCACCCGTAGGCATAAAATAATGTTTCGGCGTGCGGCTGACTACGGCAATGAAATTCGCCAGCTTATCCATAGCATCTAAGAATTTGGTCAAATCTGAGGCTGAAAATTCGCCCACCTTGGTAGGTTCCTCATCGCTGCCGCCCTTGGGGAATCTGAAGAACGACATCGGACTCGATTTCAGCTTGCCCATATCCGCATTTGTAACCGCATATCTTTGAGCAAAGGCGTTGAATTCACCAACCACCATCATATCCGAAAATAATTTGTTCAATGCATCTTGAACGGTGATAATATTTGCGAGCTCGCTCTGCCCAATATCAAATTCCACAATCGGCACAACACTGAAGGGGTTCTCGACCTCATCCGTCAAGTGGAATGATTTCTCGCTTGATACCGCCCCGTTCGCCTCATATTTTTCGATTCTATCAGGGTAATATAAATTTAATCGGCTTCGTTTTCTACCGTCCTCAGTGCGGTTGTCCTCCCACCATTTTGCGCCGAATAGCTTCTCTCGCGGGTCATCCGCGCTGCGCACAACATCCACCAGGCGGCTGTCATTGTGAAATGCGACCACCTCATCGCCAATAACATCTAATAGCATATAAGATTTTCCGGTGATTAGCGCGTCTCGATGCACACGCGTTGAGGCAACAGCCAATTCATTGCGCCGGTAAAATCTGTCAATGATTTCGTTGCTTTCTTTATCGGCAGGATCCCACCCCTTAAATATCAGCCTATCCAATGATGCATCGATAACAATTGCGCACCAATTCTGAATGAATTTGGTTGATTGTTCGAATACCTCTCTCAATCTCTCGGCGGAATAGCGCAGAGGATGCTCGCCGAAATAATAATTTCTGAGCATCGTCATTTCTGCTTTTTTGAATGTCAAATTTTCAAATGCTATCTTTAAATCGCTCATATTTACCACCTATGCTGTGTAACCTCCTGAACAGGTTTTACTCTTAACATAAGCGCCCTCGCAATAACCGTGTCATCATGCATACCATCTGGAGCACTATAGCTTGACCTTCCAGTTGCTTGCGATACTTTGCGCTCATAAGCTTCAAGTTCACTCGTCCAAATTATATCATCCTGAAACTGCCATTCCTCTTTTTCTAATGCTAATGCAAGATTTTCAATCAATGGAGATTTACTGGAGGCTGTCGTTTTAAAGCCAATTACAGGCAAACCATCTCTTTGCAATTCCTCAAAATTAGGCTCACCGATAGAATTCAATTCCACTAAAATCTGATTAACATTCCATTTATCGCAGAGTGCCTTTAATCTGTCTCTCTGAAAATGATAATCGATTTTATTAAATCTATCTCTTGCTATTTCTACATGGCAATCAATGCAGCCTATACTGATAGTTGTAAAGTCATTCTGCTTTCCCCAATCTACACCAGCCACTATATTATGTCCCTTATGCTGTTCAGGTGTAGTTTCAGGCGCGTGCATGCAAGCATCAATATTGCGGAAGACTGTGCCTTCACCTTCCAAAAATTCTGCCTCATATTCCTGCCTAAAGATATCAGCTGGTAAACTCTGCCTGGCGGCTTCTATTTCCTCCAATGAAATAAATGGATTTTCAGATGTTAGCGCATGAAAATATTTCCATTCAGGATCACCCGATTTTGCTTGATTACAAATATGCCAGAAATAATTGCGCCCCTTGGGTGTGCTGAAGAAGAATGCATCCCCCCTATAATCTACTAGAGTTTGTCGTATAGATTGTTCCCATGCTACTTTCAGATTTGGCGCTATAGCTGCCTCATCAATGATTGCGCGTTTATATTTGCGTCCTCGACCAGCCTCAGGATTATCCAATGTCCAAAAATCAAGAATACCTCCGGTTATGAGTGTCATGCGGTAATCCTGCTTATTTTTATTCTCAATAATATCTGATAAATATATACTTGCATCAGCCCAAGCATCGATTAAGTATTTATAATTAGGCGCAAACCAGGCTGTCGGATAACCATTAATTGCAGGTGCAATGAAAAGATCTTCGCCAAGTATTGTTTTTCCATATCTGCGTCCACAATTTATTGCATTAAATCGCGCCGCATTATTCTTGATCGATTGCTGACCCGCATGAAGGGCCGGTAATTTTATCCTGATCTTCATAGGATATTGTTATTTCTAATATTCCATCTTGTTCCAAGTTAATCCCTTGAATAGGTTTGCCAACTAAATAGTTGGATAACCACTCGCGCGCCTTATGATCACCGCGCTTTGCCTGCTCGATTGCCTTTTTGATAATTTCAGCCCAGTCTTTCAGGCGCATAGATGTATCAATTTTTTTGAGGTATTTGGATTGATTAACCGGACGCCCGCCCGGATTACCGGAATGACCTTTTGCAAATCGCCCCCTTTCGTCCCTTTTGATATCACTCATACCCTCACCTATTATTTACCTGTTTTGAGGAGCGCCAATTGAAATTCATTATCATCATAGATTACTATATGCAGATAACGATCTCGTAATCCATGCATAGTAGATAGCGCAACACCCTGCGTCTCCGGTAAATCAAACTCAATCCTGATACCACCATCAACCAATGTCTTTATTCTAACAATAGTTGCAGGAAAATCGCATAACGATTTCATGTTATTATTATAACCCAATTTAAATATCTTATTATAACGCGCTCATCGATATTTCATGCACCATATCATCCACAAATTTCAATGCCTCGCCGGAATCCACCATATCGCTGGTGAATAAAAATATCTTATAACCATTAAGCATAGCTAAATTAACTTTCTCGGCATCTCTCATTAACCTTGTTTTCGCAAAGCGTGGTATACATTCCAGTTCTTTACTTGTTTGCCTGGCATTTCAATCATCTCCTCTTGCATTAAACTCCGCAACAGCGGACTCTATAAAGGAATTAACGATTATAAAATCAACATTCATTTTATACTTGGCGAGCAACCGCGTAACAAAATCGTTTACATATCGCTGCTTATTATCAATGCGCCCACTTGCCTTCAACTGCTCGGCAGCCTGAACGCCGATTTTAGAACCTTCCTCAAGTAAATAAATCAACTCATCTATAGCTACCGCCTTAGCTTCGGCGGAGGCTTTCTTGCCGACATTGATAACCAATACGACAACGGATACACAAAACACAACACCAAAAATTAAACTCATCATCTCTTTTTATCCTTTCCTGCTTTACAATTGATATTTCCTCTCTTCCCAACAACCTGCCTAACCATCTGCAACGCCCAGCCGCTTTTTATCATGTCGCTGGTGAATAGTAATATTTTATAACCATTAGCCATCGCCAAATCTAACTTCTCAGCATCCCTTCGTA